>WNGE01001063.1_pt1 | contig 58333 bp, 62 predicted proteins | sample 5400651 | NCBI WGS metagenome assembly WNGE01 (sample SAMN13153370, study PRJNA577476) | soil metagenome | isolation source: 60 cm soil or saprolite under grassland replicate 2 | place: USA:California | collected 2016-06-15 | reverse complement strand
CCGTCGTCCAGCCCGGGGCCGAGCAGCACGATGGTCGGGCCGTGCCCCTCGTCGTAGGCGCGCACGTGGGTGCCGTCAGCCGAGGTCACGGTGAGCACAACGCACCTCCCTAGCGGCGCTAGGCTCACCCTAGCAGTGCTAGGGTGTCACCCGATGGGCGAGCACCCGCGGGCCGGGCTGACCCGGCACACGATGATCGAAACCGCGCTGCGCCTGCTCGACGAGGTCGGGCTGGACGGGTTGACGGTGCGCCGCCTCGGCGCCGAACTCGGCGTCCGGTCACCCTCGCTGTACTGGCACATCCGCACCAAGCAGGAACTGCTCGACGGGATGGCCGACGCGATCATCCAGGCCGCCGGGATGGGCCCACCCCGCGACGGCGAGTCCTGGCAGGACTGGCTCACCCGCCGCGCCCGCGCCTACCGCCAATCCGTGCTCGCCCACCGCGACGGCGCCCGCCTGGTCACCACCGCCCAGTGGCTGAGCCCAACGACAGTCAAGACATTCGACCAAGAGCTGACCGCCATGGTCGACCGCGGGTTCACCCCGGCCCTCGCGCTACACACGATCGCGGCCCTCAGCCGCTACGTCACCGGGTTCGTCCTCCAGGAACAAACCGAGCGCCACCAGCAGACCCACAGCCCACCGAATCAACTCGCGGCGCTCGCCGAACTACTCGACGGCGGCACCTCGGCCACCCTGCTCATGGCCATCCGCAACGGCGGTAACCCGCTGGGCGAACCAGCCTTCGAGCACGGCCTACGAACATTCATCGACGGCACCACCACCGCCCTGGCCCGCCAACACCCCAACCACCAGGCATGAGCGGTCCGTCGAGATGAATAGCCCATCCGGAACGCGCCGCTATGCCGGTGCCCGCGCGTCGTGGTCGTGAGCGCCGGCCCTCCGGTCGGGCGCTGTCCGGCATCGGCACCGATGCCCACGCCTGCACAGCGTGATGACCCTACGGCCCGTTCCTGATCGTGCAGGTCGACAACGACGTTTCCCCCAACTTCGCCGACGACCACGGCCCGGTCAACCCGCAGCACTACGCGTTCCTGGTCAGCGAGACCGACTTCGACGACATCTTGGGCCGGATCCGAGCGCGCGGCTGTCGTACTGGGCCGACCCCGGGCGGCACCGGCCCGGCGAGATCAACACCAACGACGGAGGTCGAGGCGTGCGCTGGGAGGACCCGAGCGGACACTTCCTCGAGATCATCACCCGTCCCTACGGTAGCGGAGGCTGAGCGGACCCTCCGCGTATCTGATTGGACGCCCGACGGCACCGGCAGCAGGTGACCGCTCAAAACCTGGCGCACATGTTCGTCAACTGCGCTCCGAAGGCACGCTCATGCCGCTGATAGGGCATCGGTAGACCGGCGGATGGGAGATCCGATGTTGCCGACGAGCGGCGGCTTGGTCGGTCACATCGGTCCGGGATTGCGCGGTATTTGGTCGAAGTGTGGACAACCGGGCGCGGGGTCGTGGCCGTCGAGGTGGGAACGGATGCGGATCGGCCTTATACCGCGAGGGACTCGACGAGGCGGTCGACCACCGCGCCGACTTCGTGGCGCGCTCGCGCAGGATCGTCGGCCTGCGCCAGGTACAGCGCCGCCTCATCCAGCGCTCCAATCAGCACATGCGACAGCGGTTCCACCGGCTGCGCAGCCACCCGTCCAACCGAGATGGCGTAGTCGACGAGGCTCTGGACGAGCCCCATTCCGTAGCGCAGGCTGATCTCGCGCCACCGCTCCCACCCGAGCACCGCCGGAGCCTCGATCAACACGATGCGCTGGACCTCGGGCTCGGCGCAGGCATCGAGCCACGTTGCCGCCCCCAGTTTCATCAACGCGATCGGATCGCTTTCCCCGCTGTCGCTCACCACCGCATCGATGCGCCGGGTCATCTCTGCTTCGACCGCTTCGAACACGGCGGCGAACAGTTCGGTCTTGTCCGAGAACTGGTGATACATCGCGCCGCGGGTCACGCCGGCGGCCCGCGCGATCGCCTCGGTGCCGACCGCGCTGAAGCCGGACGCCGCGAACAGCCGGCGCGCGGCGTCGATCAACGCGGCGCGCGTCGCCTCCGAGCGCTGTTCCTGGGTCCTCCGGTTGCTTTTCATACAGGCAGTACGTATGTTTGTGGAACCATGCACTGACGATACCGCGAGGTGACGCCATGACCGTCATCGACATCAAGCAGGGTCGCATCGAGTACCGCGCCGCCGGGCCGCAGGCCAGCGCGGCGCCGCCGGTCGTGTTCGTCCACGGCCTGCTGGTCAACGCAGAGCTGTGGACGACGGTCGCCGACGCCCTCGCCGTCCGCGGCATCCGCAGCTACGCCCCCGACCTGCCGCTCGGCTCGCACCGCATCCCGTGGCCAGCAGGCACCGATCTCAGCCCGCGAGGCATCGCCCGGCTGATCAACGACTTCATCGCCGCGCTCGGGCTCACCGACGTCACCCTCGTCGGCAACGACACCGGTGGCGCGCTCTGCCAGTTCCTCATCGACACCGACCACAGCCGAATCGGACGCCTCGTCCTCACCAACTGCGACGCGTTCGACCAGTTCCCGCCCGCGCCATTCGGGCTGATCGTCAAGCTCGGACGCCGGCCGGCGCGGCTGCGCGCGATGATGACCTCGGTACGCCCGAAGCTCCTGCGCCACTCCGTGCTCGGCTTCGGTGGACTGGCCCGCGACCCGCTCGACCCCGCGCTCACCCGCCGCTGGATCACCCCGTCGCTCACCGATCCGGCGGTCCGCCGAAACACCGCCGAGTTCCTACGCCATGTCGACCCGAACGATCTCCTCGACATCTCAAACCGGTTGGGCTGCTTCCCCAAACCGGTCCGGCTGGTCTGGGGCGCCGCCGACCCATTCTTCAAAATCAGCCTCGCTCGGCGCCTCCGCGACGCCTTCACCAACGCGAGCCTCGTCGAGATCGCCAGCGGCCGGACATTCCTCCCATTGGACGAACCAGAACTGGTCGCCAACGAGATCCACGCGGCCCACGCAGTAACAGCCTGACGGCACAGCCTGAGCAATCAACTGCGGCTTACTCTCATGCCGCCGAGCGAGCGCGCTCGGCGTTTCAGCCCCTGCGGGCGCCTCCGCCAGGAGACATGATCTCTCTCATGCCGCCGACCGGGGGCCACGGTACGTAACCAGCGCTGCTCGCCGCTGTCCATCCGGTCGTGCCGATGAGCGTGCGTTGGAGTTGACGATCGTTTGTTGTGTCGGTGGCTGGCCGAGGGATCTTGACGGCGTACAGATTGCGGCTGGCTGCATGGACGAGCCGTGCGGTCCGCATGGCTGATCGATGACAGAACAGGGGTGCGGTTTGCGCGAGACCGCCCGCAGCGTGGGGCTCATGAAGGAAACTGCGATGGATGACGCTCGGGGGATGGGACGCTCGGGCGCAGCGATGCTACGCGGGGTGCTGGTGCGCCCGGCAGTGTGGTTGGGGGTTGCCCTCGGGGTGCTCGGCTTCGCTGATCTTGGGTCGTTTGAGCCGTCGGCGGCGCCGACGTGGATACTTCCGCTTCTCGCATTGAGCTACCTGGTCTTCGGCGCCGCTCGGGGGCAGTTGCGGCGGCCTGGGGTCCTGGGGCTGCAGACGGTCGGGTTGCTGGGCTTTACCGCGCTTGCGCTGGTGGCGTTGTTCGTGGATCCGGATGTTGGTCAGTACGTCGTGGCGGTGGGTTGGTTCGGTCACGCCGTGTGGGACTTTGCTCACCGGGACGGGAGGGTAGTCCCCCGCTGGTACGTGGATTTCTGTGTCCCGGTGGATCTTCTGGTCGCCGCTTCGCTGGTCGTTGCGGCTCTGCTGTAGCGACGTGGCCCGGCGGATCGACGAGGTCGGCGCGTCGGCGGCGGCGCCTACCATCAGGTTGGTGGCGATGGACTTTGCGGTGGCCCGGGCGGACCGGTGGCTGCGTCGGGCGCGCGTGGTCGCGCTGGTGTCGCTGGCCACGGGTGTGTGGAGCAGCCTGGTTATGCCCGGCATCGGCCTGCTGCGTGAGCCGAGCCGGCTGTGGATCGGGCTAGGGGCGGTGGGCATCCTCGCCTTCGCCGCCGCCCATTCGGGTGCGCTGTACGCGGCGGTGACGCCGTGGCTGAGCGAGGCGGCCCGGCGCCGGCTGCTGGCCGGCTTCATAGCGGTCGCGGTGCTGTCCGTTCCGCTGGTCGGCCCGGTCGCCGCCGGCCGGTGGGCGATCTGGGCGTGGCTGGGCGCCTCGATCATCGGAACGGCACCGTTGCTCGGCCACCGCCGGGCGGCGGTCCTGGCGACGGCGGCGACCCTCGCCGTGGCGGCCGGTGTGGCGTGGTGGACCGGCGGCTCGGCGGCTGCGTACCTCCTGATCGCCGGCGGCGTCGGCGCCATGATCGCCGCGGTCAGCTGGCTGCAGGTGTGGTTCTGGGACCTCCTGGTGCAGGCCCAGCAAGGGCAGGTGGCGCAGGCCCGGCTGGCCGCCACCGAGGAGCGGTTGCGCTTCGCGCGGGACGTGCACGACCTTCTCGGGCACAACCTGTCGGTCATCGCGCTGAAGGCCGAACTCGCCGCGCGACTTGCGCCGGTGGACGCCGAGCGGGCCGGTCAGGAAGCCGCCGAGGTGCAGCGACTGGCCGCGTCCGCGCTCACCGACATTCGCGAGGCCGTGCACGGCTACCGCGCGGTCGACCTGCCTGAACAGCTCACCGCCGTGGAACACGTGCTGCGCTCGTGCGGGGTACGGTGCACGATCGTGCCGCCGATCGGCGACCTGCCCGCGGAGGTCGCAACCCAGTTCGCGGCGGTGCTGCGGGAGGCGAGCACCAACGTGCTGCGGCACAGCCGGGCCAGCTGGTGCCGGATCGAGATCGACCAGCATGGGAACGAGGTACGGATGACGGTGACCAACGACGGCGCCACCGGCACCGGCCCGGACCGCAACAGCTACGGTCTACGAGGACTGGCTGAACGGCTGACCGCAGCCGGTGGCGCGATCAGGACCCGCAACGACGACGGCGTGTTCACCCTCGAAGCCACCCTGCCGGCCGTGTCATGATCCGCGTCCTGCTCGCCGACGACGAGGAACTGATCCGGGTCGCGCTCGATGCTCACCCACCCCGATGCAGCCGACGGATACCGGGCGGCCGCCGATCCCCGGCTCAACCAGATCAGCGCTGCGATCCCAGCCGCTGACGCCGAACTGCGCGCCAGCCTACTCAGCGCGATCACCCACGGTGTGATCATCGAGCGCTACCTGCTTCGCCTCGGCCGGCTGGCCAACGCCTCGCCAGACGAGATCATCGACCTGCTTCGCCCCTGCTACCAGAGCTTGGCCGCACCGCCGACGCCACCGTCGACCACAGAGCCACCTAGCTGCGACTGAGCCACTATCAGACCTTCATGGACGCAGCACACGGCCATCCGCTCATGCCGCGTGCTGGACGGCCTACGCTTTCGCGGCTAGCACAGCGCCATATCCAGCGCGAGGACCTGAGCCCTCCACGCTGACCCGACCCGCCCCAACCCGGCACGCACCGGCACGCGCCGGTGGCCTGGTCGAGCAGCCACGGCGGTGGCATGGCGACATCGGGCTGCTCAACGGTGCAGCCGAGGCCATTCACCTCGATTCGGAGCCGCGACGCCGACGCTGCGCAGGAACGCGACCGGATCCACCGCGTTGGCCTCGGTGGCCGGGTTGCCGGCGTGGATTTCCAGGTGCAGGTGAGGTCCGGAGGAGTTGCCGGAGGTGCCGACGACGCCGATGGGTTGACCGGCGGTGACCTGTTGGCCGACCTCGGCCGGAGGGCGCATCAATTGGTGGCAGTAGCGGGTGGTGATGTTACCCGGGTGGAGTACTTCGGTGTACCAGCCGCACCCGCGTACCGCCAGCGAGCCGTCGGTGTCGCAGGAGTATGGCTGGCCGTCGAGGGAGGCGTTGCAGCGGATCAGCGTGACCGTTCCGGCCGCGGCGGCGTGGATGATGGTGCCCTTGGGCGCGGCGATGTCGATGCCGTCGTGACCGGGCCGCTCTGGTGTGCGGAAGCCGGAGACGATCGGGCCGTTGACCGGCATGACCCAGCTGCCCGGTCCGACGGGTGCGCAGGCGACGAGACCGCCGGTGAGAAATCAGACCAGTGCGGTGGCGCCCTCCTCCCATTTGGTGTACGCGTCCGGATGCGCCGGGACCTGGACCCGTCGCGCCGCCTCGGCGATCGGCATGCTGGGCCAGCCGTCGATCGACAGCAGCTTGTCGTAGAACTTTCCGGCCGCGTAGGCGGGATCGGCGAGCTGTTCGGGTGTTCCCCAGCCCTGGCTGGGGCGTTGTTGGAACAGCCCGACCGAGTCCCGGTCGCCGCCGGGCAGGTTGTGCAGGCCGGATTCCTACATCGCGGCCGCGATCGCGACGGTCCAGCCGCCCGGTGGCGCCCCCTTCCGCAGCCCGACGGTGATGATCACCTGTGCGTTGGTGACCTGGTCGGTGTCCCAGCCAGCGACCGCCGACGGTGTGCTGGCCGAGGCGGTGGCGGTGGCAGGTTGGCAGCCGGCGATGACGGGGCCCGCCGATGAGGACGGCGGGGCCGGAAACGCACAGCAGGGTGACGGCGGCGGCGAGGGCGACGACGACGCAGATGGTGCGGGTGCTCATGGCCGCTCCCGGTTGGGGACGGCGACGACGGCGGAAGCAGGTGCGAGATTGAAGTCTGCTGTGGACACTTTGGGTCTCCCGTGGAGGGATGCGGTGGTGCGCGGGCGAGATGGAGTCGGCCGGTCACGGCTTGGCCCGCCCGGTGCGGACGGTGGGCAGGCCCAGCGGGACGGCGCGGGCCTCGACCAGACGCACGGCCTGGCGACGCTTGGCCTGTAGGTGGCTCAGCGTCAGATCGATGCCTTCGATCTCGCCCAGCCAGCCCTCGCCGTGGGCGCGGTCACGGCGGGCGTGTAGGTCGGCCTCGATGACGTCCAGCCGCGGTAGGACCTCGGGGTGGACGTGCAGCATGCCGTAGGTGGGCCAGCCGGTCGGTGACGTGCGCAACCAGCAGGGGCAGCAGCGGCTGCCGGGCCCGGGTGCGTTCGGCGGTGCGTTCCCGGGAGCGGCGGTGTCGGCGGGCGCTGCCGACGAAGTCGCCCGGGTTGATCGGGCACGGGGCCACCCAGTGCGCCCACCGTTCGGGTTCGGCCACCGACCAGGTGTGCAGATCGAGGTAGAAGCTGCGCACCGACAGCAGGATCGGGTCGATACTCAGCCTGGGTTTGCCGTTCTCACGCAGGTTGATCGCGGCCCGCCACTGGTCGTGGACGTGGCCCGGAATCCGTAGATCCGGCTGGCCGGGCGCGATCTGTTCGATCCTGGACCAGAACACCCCGGCCACCCAGCGGGCCAGGTTGGTCAGGCTGCTGTAATCCATTGCGGTGGCCCGCCGGTGCTGGTCGACGGGCACTGGACAGTGCTCGCCGCCAACCGGCCGTGTGCACGGCTGTTCGGCGGGGATCTGGTGGGCGTGAACATCGTCCGCGTGTTCGTCGCCAACCCGGCCGCCGCCGCGGGCGTGGTCAACTGGCCGGAGGTCGCCTGGGCCGGGCTGGAACGGTTGCGCCAGCAGCTCGACCGGGCGCCGTTCGACGATGAGCTGCGTGATCTGGTCGCGCTCGCCGAGACGGCGATGGCGGGACTGGCCCGCCCGGCCACGCCCGGCCCGGAGGTGGTGATGTGCCCGTGGTTTCGCGTTGGCGACCAGGTGGTACGCACGATCGGGATGGCCGCCCGCTTCGACCCGGTCTCCGAGGTCACCCTCGACGAGCTACGCGTCGAACTGATCTACCCCCTCGACGCGGACGCCGAACGTTTCTTCCGCCGCTACGCCGGCGCGACCGACTGACCGGCGGCGACACCGCTGGCCTCCGGCACCCCGGCGGCGGCCGGCACGCTGGTTGAACCTCGCCTGCGCCGGGTTACGTTCACCGGATGGCAGCCTCGGACTGGTCGAGCTATCTGGCGGCTTTCCACGCCGACCGCCCCGGCGGCACCGAGCGGGTGCTGCACCGGGCCCGCACCAGCGGCGGGGACGCCTACGACTGGCTGGCCGCCGCCGTGCCCGTGGGCGGGGTGGTGCTGGATGTGGCGTGCGGCAGCGCACCGCTGCTGCCTGTGCTGGCTGCCGGCCGGTACGTGGGGGTCGACGTGTCGGCCGCGGAACTGGCGTTGGCGCGGCGGCGCGGCGCGGGTCTGCTGGTCCGCGGCTCGGCTACGGCGCTGCCGCTGGCCGACGGCGGCGTCGAGGTGGTGGCGTGCTCGATGGCGCTGCAGATACTCACGCCCCTGCCGACCGTGTTGGCCGAGGTCGCCCGGGTCCTCACCCCGGGCGGGCGGCTGGTGGCCACGGTTCCCGACCCTGGGCCGATGTGGGCCGGCGATGTGCCGATCGTCGCCGCTCTGCTGGCCACGCTGGGCCGCGGGCTGGGGTACCCGAACGACCGGCTGCTGCGCCGGCTGCCGGACCTGCTGGCGGTGGCGGGGCTGCGGCTGGTGGCCGACGATCGGCGCCGCTTCGCCTATCCGCTCGCTACCGCCGCGGACGCGGACGTGTTTCTGGCCTCGCTGTACCTGCCCGGCGTGTCGACGCGGCGCTACCGGGCGGCGGGGGTCCTGCTGCGGGCGGCAGCTGGGGCGAGGCTGAGCCTGCCGGTGCCGGTGCGCAGGCTGGTGGCCGTCCGGACCTGACACGGGTGGCCAGTTGGCTCAGCGGCCGGCCGGCGCCAGTAGCGCGTCGATGACGGTGGGCAGGTCCGGGCCCCGGATGTCGGGTGCGGGGAACACCGCCGGCCAGTGTGGGCGGGAGCGCCACACCCAGGCCGAGCGCAGCCCGGCCGCGTGGGCGCCGGCGCAGTCCCATGGGTGGGCGGCGACCAGCACCAGCGACGCGGGGTCGATGCCGAGTTCGGCGGCGGCGTACCGGTACGGCTCGGGAGCGGGTTTCCAGCGGCAGACCGCGTCGACGGACAGGTTGCGGCCCACATACCCGGCGAGGCCGGCCCGGTCCAGCATGGCCTGCACGGTGTCGACGCCGCCGTTGGTCAACGTCGCGGTCGGGATACCGGCGGCGGAAAGGTGCCGTAGCCCGGCCTCGACGTCGGGGTGCGGGGCAAGTTCCCGTATCGCCGCGATGACCGTGGTGACCGCCTGGTCGTCGACGCGGTCGTCGAGCCCGCGCAGGGTTTCGCCGGCGACCTCGGCGAAGGGCCGGAAGCCACCGAGCGCGGTCAGCGCGAAGCCGTCGCGCAGCAGCCCGGCGAACCACACCGGCACCAGCCGGGGGTCGAGGCCGGCGTCGGTGAACGCCGGGCGCAGCCGGTCGAGGGAGAACAGGGTCTCGTTGACGTCGAACACGACGCCACCGACGCCGGGTGCGCTCACCGGCCCATCCTCGCGCCGGTCGCGGTGTGCCGCCACCGGCGGTGTCGTGGCTGGTGCCGTAACCGTTACGTAAGCCAGGTTACGGTCGCCGTCCGGCCCCGGGGCATACGGTCGTCTCGTGTGGTTGCGGGCGATTCTCGGTGTCGTGTACACGGCGATGGCCGCCGGGCAGGTGGCGTCCTGGTCGCGGATGCCGGCGATCCTGGACGCCTACCAGGTAACCCACGGCCGGGGGTCGGTGGTCCTCGCCGCGGCACTGGTCGTGGGGGAGCTGGTGGGCGGGCTGTGGCTGCTTGCCCGGCCCCGCTCGCACGCGCTGGCGCCGGTGTGGGTCTACACCGCGGTGTCCGCGATGTGGGCGGTGCTGGGCCTGCAGGCCCAGCTGCGCGGGCTGACCGTGACGAACTGCGGCTGTTTCGGGGTGTACCTGTCGCAGCGGCTTTCCTGGTTCGTCCTGGCCCAGGATGCGCTGCTGCTGATCTACGCGGCGCTGATGGTCCGCGCGGCCCGCCGGGTCCGCACCGCGATCCTGCCGCCCCCGCCGGCTGCCGCACTCCCGGCGTGTGCGAGAGACGAGGAGAGATCATGACGGTCCGTACGTGTGGAACGACCGGGTCATCGCCGAGTCCGACGACACGGCCGTGGTGGAGGGCAACCACTACGTCCCGGCCAAGCCGCTGCGCCGGGAGCTCTTCACGGCCCCACGCCTCGCCACATCACGCCCGAGCGTCGCCGGGGATCCGAGCTCCACGACGCCTTGCCCCGCTGGGATCAGAGCCTGTCACCCCGACCGTGAGGAGTGCCCGTGACCGCCGTCGAACCCACCCGAGACACCGCACCCGCCGTACCCACGGCGGCGCCGGTGAAGCGGGACCGCGACGAGGTGTTCGTCGAGTACACCAAGTCGATCTGCCCGGTGTGCAAGGTCGTCGTCGACGGGCAGGTCAACATCCGCGACGGCAAGGTGTACCTGCGTAAACGCTGCCGCGACCACGGCGTGTTCGAGGCCCTCGTCTACGGCGACGCGCAGATGTACCTCGACTCGGCCCGGTTCAACAAGCCCGGCACCATCCCGCTGACCTTCCAGACCGAGGTCCGCGACGGCTGCCCGTCCGACTGTGTGCTGTGCCCGGAGCACAAGCAGCACGCCTGCCTGGGCATCATCGAGGTCAACACGGGCTGCAACCTGGACTGCCCGATCTGCTTCGCCGACTCCGGCCATCAACCCGACGGCTACGCCATCACCCTTCAGCAGTGCGAACGGATGCTCGACGTGTTCGTCGCCTCCGAAGGCGAGGCCGAGGTGGTGATGTTCTCCGGCGGCGAACCCACCATCCACAAACAGATCCTGGAGTTCATCGACGCCGCCCAGGCCCGCCCGATCCGGTCGGTCAACCTCAACACCAACGGCATCCGCCTCGCCACCGACCGGGCGTTCGTCGCGGCACTGGGGGAGCGCAACCGGCCCGGCCGGGCGGTCAACATCTACCTGCAGTTCGACGGTCTCGACGAACGCACCCACCGGGAGATCCGCGGCCTGGACCTGCGGGCGGTCAAACAGCGCGCGCTGGACAACTGCGCCAAGGCCGGGCTGACCGTGACCCTGGTCGCCGCGGTCGAACGCGGCCTCAACGACCACGAACTCGGCGCCATCATCGAGTACGGCCTCGCACATCCGGCGGTGCGGTCGGTGTCGTTCCAGCCGGTCACCCACTCCGGGCGGCACGTCGAATTCGACCCACTCACCCGGCTGACCAACTCCGACATCATCCACGCCATCGCGCGACAGCTTCCCGACTGGTTCCAGGCCAGGGACTTCTTCCCGGTGCCGTGCTGCTTCCCGACCTGCCGCTCGATCACCTACCTGCTCACCGAGGGCACCCCCGGCACCCCGGAATTCGCGGTGGTACCCATCCCCAGGCTGCTCAACGTCGAGGACTACCTCGATTACGTGTCCAACCGGGTCGTACCCGACTACACGGTGCGGGAAGCCCTCGAAAAACTGTGGTCGGCGTCGGCGTTCATGGGCACCGACACCACCACCGACAAGCTTGCCGCCACGGCCGCTGCCCTGGATTGCGCCGACGCGTGCGGGATCAACCTGCCCGACGCGGTCGCCAACCTCACCGACCGCGCTTTCATGATCGTCATCCAGGACTTCCAGGACCCGTACACCCTCAACGTCAAACAGTTGATGAAGTGCTGCGTCGAGGAGATCACCCCGGACGGCCGGCTGATCCCGTTCTGCGCCTACAACTCCGTCGGCTACCGCGAACAGGTCCGCGAGAAGATGTCCGGGTACCGGTGGCCGACGTGGTACCCAACGCCCTGCCGTTGCAGCCGATCCTCGCGGAATCGCCCTACGGTTCCAAGATCGCCGGGAACGGCGCCGGTGGCCGGGCGGGAATCGCCCGGGATGCCACCAACGTGGGGCGGCGGATCCGATGAGCCACGATCCCCAACCCGCCGCGGCAGTTCAGGTTAAGGCGTGCTGCGCCGCCGCGTACGGCTCCGACGTGGTGGCGATGCTGCTCGGCGACTCCTACCACCCTGGCGGTCTCGCGTTGACCCGGCGACTGGCCGACCGGCTGCGCCTACGTCCCGGTGAGCCGGTGCTGGATACGGCCGCCGGGCGGGGCACCACCGCGCTGCTGCTTGCCCGCGAATACGCCGCCGAGGTCACCGGGGTGGACCTGTCACCGGCCAACGTCGCCTTCGCCGCTGGCGCCGCCCGCGGCGCCGGGCTGGCCGACCGGGTCCGCTTCCACACCGGCGACGCCGAACGGCTGCCGGTACCGGATGCGGCCGTCGACGTGGTGGTGTGCGAGTGCGCGTTCTGCACCTTCCCCGACAAGCCGACCGCCGCCGCCGAACTGGCCCGCGTACTCAAACCCGGCGGGCGGCTGGGCATCACCGACGTCACCGTCGACCCCGCCCGCCTGCCGGCCGAACTGACCGGGCTCGGCGCGTGGATCGCCTGCGTCGCCGACGCCCGCCCGCTGCCCGAGTACGCCGACATCCTCGCTACCGCCGGGCTGCGCGTCACCCACACCGAACGCCACGACACGGCGATCGCCGCCATGGTCGACCAGATCGAGGCCCGCCTCACCGTGGTCCGGATGACCGCCCGCGACCGCGCCGAGGCCCTCGGCGTCGACTTCACCCGCGTCCCGACCGTACTCGCCGCCGCCCGCGCCGCCATCACCGACCGCATCATTGGCTACGCCCTGCTGACAGCGCAGAAACCGGCATGACGGTCGCGGTGAAGGCGCCGCTGCTCGCGGCGGTCAACCGCGGCAACGACGTCGCACGGGCGTGGCCGCCCACGGCCGGCTACCTGCTCCTGAAAGGCTGACCGGGTGAGCGACTACGACCTGGTGGTCATCGGCGGCGGCGCCGCCGGTCTGGGTGCGGCCCGCGCCGCCGCCCGGGCCAACGCGCGGGTGCTGATGGTCACCGACGGGCAGCCGGGCGGGGACTGCACGTTCACCGGTTGCGTCCCGTCGAAGACCCTGATCGAGTCCGCCGCCCAGGACCTGCCGTATCCCGCCGCGATCCAACGGGTCCGCGACGCGATCGCCACGATCGCCGCGACCGAAACCGCGGACACCCTGCGCGGCGAGGGCATCGACGTCATCCTCGGCCGGGCCCGGTTCACCGCACCCGGCCGCCTGCGGGTCGACGGGCAGCTGGTCACCGGCCGCCGGTTCGTCATCGCCACCGGCGCCGCCCCGCTCGTCCCACCCATCCCCGGCCTGGCCGACGTTGGGTATCTGACCAACGAGACCGTCTTCGACCTGGCCGACCTGCCGGCCTCGCTCGCCGTGCTCGGCGGCGGCGCGACCGGCTGCGAACTGGCCCAGGCGTACGCCCGGCTCGGCGCCCGGGTCACCCTCGTCGAAGCCCTCGACCGGCTGCTCGCCAAGGAGGAACCGCACGCCTCCGCCGTGATCGCCGACGTGTTCGCCCGCGACGGCATCGACATGCGCCTCGGCGCCCGGGTCGACAAGGTAAGCAGCGACCCTGCCGGCGACGTGCGGCTGTCGCTGGCCGGCGGTACCGACATCGTGGCGCAGCGACTGCTCGTCGCGGTCGGCCGTACCCCGACCACCGACGGCCTCGACCTCGACCGCACCGGCATCGACCTCGACGAGCACGGTCACATCGTCACCGACGAGCACCTGGCCACCACCGCACCCCGCGTGTACGCCGCCGGCGACGTCACCGGCCGGATGCCGTTCACCCACGCCGCGTTCGAGATGGGCCGCATCGCCGCCGGTAACGCCCTGACCCGCCGCCGGTGGCGGCGGCGCCGCTACGACCCGGCCGCCACCCCATGGGTGACCTTCACCGACCCGGAGGTGGCCCGGGTCGGGCTCACCGCAGCGCAGGCCGCCGACCGGGGCGCCCGGGTCGCGTACCTGCCGATGGCCGAGATGGACCGGGCCATCACCGCCGGCCGTACCGACGGGTTCATCACCCTGCTCGCCGCGCCCCGACCGCTGCTGGGCAACATCGGTGGCGGGCGCCTAGTCGGCGCCACCATCGTCGCCGCCCGCGCCGGGGAAATGATCCACGAACCGGCCCTGGCGATGGCCACCGGCATGTTCACCGGCCGGCTAGCCGCCGCCACCCACGCCTACCCCACCTGGTCCTACGGGGTACAACTGGCCGCCGCCCAGTTCTTCATGCCCATCGCCGGCCGGCGGGCCCGCCCCGCCCGCCCCGGCCCGCCGAGCACCTGAGCAAAGGCAGCCGAGGAACTTCAGCCGCGACCACGCAGCGCCCGCAGGCCGCCGAGCCTGCCGGAGGCCCGGCGGCCGCGTGCGATCTCCAACAGGGCGGTCCACGCACCGGTCGCGTACCCGCGTCGGCGGACGGCCGTCGCGGCGCACGGGAACGCCAGCCACGCCACCGCCCGGCCCGGTCCGCCAGGCCCTATCCCGATCCGGGCCACGGCGATGACGGCGGCCGGTATAGCGGCGGCATGGCGGCGGTCAGGCTCCAGCACAGGTACGGATTTGACGGTCAACCCGAAGAACGCGCCGGCCAGCACGCCGTAGATCGCAGCGACCGTTACACCGATCGCGCACGCCCGCGCACGTCGGGGCGATCAGGCGAGCGGCCCACCCCGCTGCTCGGCAATGCTGGTCGGCGGCGTCGGCCGCTGGGCCAAGATCACCGTCCTGTGTGCCGGGCTGTGCCTGGCCAACCCGATCGACCGATCCCGAAGCTCATCCCCGTGATCGGGCCGCTCGACGACGTCGTCGTGGTCGCCCTGTGCTTGCGCTACGCCGAGCGGCAGGTACCGCGCGAGGTGATCCTCGCGGCCTGGCCCGGCGGCCCGCGCCCGCTCGAGCGTCTCCTCGGCCTGGCACGTGACCGTCCGGAGCCGACACCTCCGCGGTGAGGAGGTCGTCCCGCCGAACGCAGGGCATCACGGCGAAGCGCGATCGAATGCTTGACCCTGTAGTCGGGTACAGGGTTCATGCTGGGTGGGTGAGAACCAGTGAGCTGGCCGCGCGGGCGGCGGTGAACCCGCAGACGTTGCGCTACCAAGATGCGGGCCAGTGCTCCGCCCTTCAGGGCGGGGGTGAAGGCCCGCGCGGGGAGGGCCGTCAGGGCCCGAGCCGTGCCTTAAGCCGGACGGTTCTGTTGCTCGATGTACTGGCGGAGGACGCTCAGCGGTGCGCCGCCGACGGAGCCGGCGAAGTACGAACCGGACCAGAGCTTGTTGGCCCGGTAGTAGTGGCGCACCAGGTCGGGGAACTCCTGGCGCATCCGGCGGCTGGACACACCCTTGAGGCTGTTGACCAGTCGGGCGATGGCGACCTTGGGCGGGAAGTTCACGAGCAGGTGGACGTGGTTGTTCTCGCCGTTGAACTCGACCAGCTCGCACTCGAAGTCCGCGCATACTGCCCGCATGATCTCTTCCAGCCGGGTCAGGTGCCGGGCGGTGAACACCTTGTGCCGGAACTTCGTCACGAAGACCAAATGAGCGTGCAGCGCGAAAACACAGTGCCTGCCGGTGCGGATGCCTTCGAGTTCGGCCATAGACCAATGATACGCTGTGGCTGTGCAGCTCCGTTACAACTACCGGGTCTACCCGGACGCCAACCAGCGCGAGGCGCTGGCGCGGGCGTTCGGGTGCGCCCGGGTGGTGTTCAACGACGGCCTGCGCGTACGGCAGGAAGCTCTGGAGCGGGGCTTGCCGTACGTGTCGGACGGCGAGTTGTCCAAGCGGGTCATCACGCAGGCCAAGCAGACCCCCGAGCGGGCGTGGCTTTCCGAGGTGTCGGCCGTGATGTTGCAGCAGGCCCTGGCGGACCTGAACACCGCGCACCGCAACTTCTTCGCCTCGATCTCGGGCAAGCGCAAGGGCCGGAAGTTGGCACCACCGCGGTTGCGGTCCCGCAAGGACAACCGGCAAGCCATCAGGTTCACCGCCAATGCTCGGTTCAAGGTGCTGGACAACGGTCGGCTGCGGCTGCCGAAGATCGGCGACGTGGAGGTGCGCTGGTCTCGCGACCTGCCGACCGAACCCAGCTCCGTGACGGTGATCCGGGACGCGGCGGACCGGTACTTCGCCTCGTTCGTCGTCCAGGCCGGGCCAGCGCCGCTGCCGGAGGTCGACGCCGAGGTGGGCATCGACCTGGGGCTGACCCACTTCGCGGTGTTGTCGGACGGCACGAAGGTGGCCGCGCCGAAGTTCCTGCGCCGGGACGCGCGCAAGCTCAAGCGGCTGCAACAAGCCCTGTCCCGCAAGCAGCGAGGCAGTCAGAACCGCAAGAAGGCCGTCGTCAAGGTCGCCCGCGCCCACGCGAAGGTGGCCGACACTCGGCGGGACTGGCACCACAAGCTCTCGACACGGATCATCCGCGACAACCAAGCGGTGTACGTCGAGGACCTGTGCGTGACCGGTCTCGGCCGGACCCGCCTCGCCAAGAGCGTTCACGACGCCGGCTGGGCATCCTTCGCCGGGATGCTGGAGTACAAGGCCGCCCGGCACGGGCGGACCTTCGCCCGGGTGGACCGGTTCTTCCCGTCCACCCGGATGTGCGCCGACTGCGGCCGGGTCAACGACAAGATGGATCTGTCGATCCGGTCGTGGGAGTGCCCCTGCGGCCTCAAACGACCGTGGAGCGCAGGTAAGACCACCAGCGATGGTGGCACCGCGCGGCGAAGCGGTAATCCACCCGCACGCCGCGTGTTCCACGCGCAGCGTGGAGGGAATCTCCGTCCTTTAGGGCGGAGAGAACGTCAATACGAGCGTCGTGGGTTGCTGCTGGACCGGCCGGTCCGGTCGCCGGGTGGGTACCGCGCCTACCCGGACGGTGCGGCGCGGCGGGTGCGGTTCATCAAGCGGGTGCAGGAGCTGGGCTTCACCTTGGCGGAGGTGGAGACGCTGCTGCTGCTGGCTGAGGGCGGCCCGGACAGCTGCGACAGGGTCCGCGCGTTGGCCGCGGAGAAGATCACGGACATGCGGCGGCGGGTCGCCGACCTGCGGGCGTTGCAGGCCGGGCTGACCCGGCTGGTGGCCACGTGCGAGTTGCCCCGCGCCGAGCGGGAGTGCCCGATCCTGCACGAGCTGGACCCGGGCCCGGCCGGGGCTGACCGGGCGGACGGAGACCGGCGATGACCGTGGGGGCGGGACGGGCGATCGGGGTGTGGGGCACGGCGGCCCGGCTCGCGGTCGGCGCCCTGCTGGTCGGCTGCCCTAACGCGCCCGCGGCCCGGGCGGTGTTGGCCGAGTGCCTGCACCGGCTGGGCCTGACAATCCTGGTGCGGGAACGGGTGGGCGATTACCCGTCGCCGACGATCCTGGCCGACGGCGTCGACGTGATGACCGACAGGAATGGGGTGCCGCCGATGCGGGCCTGCCGGCTGGATGTGCCGACCGCGTCGCGGGTGCTGGCCGCGCTGCACGGCCGATCCGCATCGTCCACTTCGGAGAGTGCGGCGTGACTGCCGACGCGGATAGCTACCCACCCCAGCTGGCGGTCGGGGTTACCAGCACCCGCATCCGCGCTCTGCGCCCGGCGGCCCGCGCGGTGCACAAGGCGATCCTGCGCGGCTTCGCCGCCACCAGCCGGGCCCCGGACGCGGCGACGCTGGCCGCCGCCTACACCGACCAACCCTCACCCAACGGCCACCGCGCCGCCGAGCGGCCAGCCGACGGACACATCGTGCCCGCCGCCCCGCCCGCCGACGACCTGCGCTCCACATAGGACACCGCTCCAGATCGGACACGAGCTGAGGAGGACCGGTGAACAGCGCAACCCCGGCCACGTCAGCGTCGGTCAACGGCCGGGCCATGACCATCGGGCAGCTGTCGCGGCGTACCGGGGTGCCGGTCAAGCGCTACGCCGCCACGAGGGTATGGGTCTGATCTACACGTTGGGCCGCTTCCCGCGGGAGAGGTTCCGCGGTTGGGGGCTTCAACCTGCCAGCCAGTGCGCGAGAGTGAGGTAGCATCGCGCTGCGCCGCCGGGCGCACCCAGTCCGCGGGGAAGGGATTTCCGGCGCGTTCGGTGTTGTCAGGTCCAGTTGAGGCGTTGTCGTAGTAGGGACTGCTCGGCTGGGTTGGCGGTCAGTGTGAGGGCGTGCTGGTCGGCTTCACGTGCCTGCTCGATGCGGCCGAGGTCGCGGAGGAGTTCGGCGCGGGTGGCGTGGAGCAGGTGGTAGTCGTCGAGCGCGTCACTGAGGGCGTCTGTTTCGGATAGTGCGGCGGTGGGTCCCGCGGTGTAGCGCAGGGCGATCGCGCGGTGCAGCCGGGTCACCGGTGACGGGGCCAGGTGTAGGAGCATGTCGTAGAGCAGCACGATTTGTTCCCAGTCGGTGTCCTGCCATCGTTTGGCCTCGGCGTGGCAGGCGACGATCGCCGCTTGCAGTTGGTATGGGCCGGGCCGCTTCAGGGTGGCCGCGCGGGTGAGCAGCCGGGTGGCGTCGGCGATGGCATCGTGGTCCCAGAGCGTCCGGTCCTGGTCCTGGAGCTGGATGATGCCGCCGTCAGGGCCGAAGCGCGCCGTTGCCCTGGCCCGGTGCAGCCGGATCAGGGCGAGCAGGCCGGCCACTTCCGGCTCGGTTGGCATGAGTTGGTGCAGCAGCGCGGCCAGGAACTCGGCGTCGTCGACGAGGTCCCGGGACTGCGCCTGCTGGCCGGCGCTGGACAGGTAGCCCTCGTTGAACAGCAGGTAGATGACCGTGAGGACCTCGGTCAGTCGCCCGCCCAGTTCGTCGGGGTCAGGGACCCGGTACGGGATCCCGGCGTCAGTGATCTTCCGTTTCGCACGGGTGATCCGTCGCGCCACGGTGGTTTCGGGTACCAGGAACGCCCGGGCGATCTGTGTGGTGGTCAGCCCGCACACCACCCGTAGGGTGAGGGCGATCTGGGCCGGCCGGGGCAGCGCCGGATGGCAGCAGGCGAAGACCAGCCGCAGCCGCTCGTCCGGGTCGGGTTGGACGGGCCACTGTAGCTGCGTCAGTTTGGCGCGGTAGTTGTCCTGCCGGCGCAGCACGTCCAGGCCGCGGCGGCGAGCGACGGTGAACAGCCACGCATCTGGCCGGTCCGGGATGCCTTCGGCCGGCCAGCGTTGCAGGGCCGCCAGCACCGCGTCCTGGACCAGATCCTCCGCGGTGGCGAAGTCGCCGGTCACGCGCATCAGCGCAGCGGCCAGCTGACCCGCGTGTTCGCGGACCACGCGGGCCAACTCGGTATGGGCGGCGTCACCCATCGGCCTCAGGACTCCAGCGGCCGGATCTCAACAACCGGGCAGCCGGGCCAGGTGCTGACCATGCGCAGCGCCTCATCCAGGTCGGCAACCTCGATCTCGGCGTACCCGCTCACCACCTCCTTGCCCTCCACGAACGGTCCGTCCGTGATGACCGGCTCACCGCGGTCGAGGCGCACCGTCGTCGCGGTCTGCGGTGACTGCAGTTTGCTGCCACCGCGCACCTTGTCCGCGTGGGTGGCGAACCACTCGCCGACCCGCTCATACGCCCGCTCCCGCTCGGCCGGCCCCATGGCCTCCAGGTCGGCAGCGAACTGCTCGGTGTCGACGAACAACAGCACATACTTCATCGGTCAACCCTTCACATGTGCCTACTGGTACAGCGCGGCCATCCGTCGCGTCATCTCCTCCGGACCCACGTCCTCCACGTGCGTCGCGATGGTCCAGCCGTGCCCGAACGGGTCCACGATGAAGCCGTCCCTATCACCGTAGAACTGGTCCTCGGGTGCGCGCTGCATCGTCGCGCCGAGTTCAATGGCCCGCGCCACCACGGTGTCGACGTCCTCGACGTAGATGAACTGGAAGACCGGGGTGCCGGAAAGCCCACCGGTTGGCGGGGCCTTGGTCCCCCGCTGCGGGTCCTCATCCTCGACGATGACCACCGAGTCCCCGATCTGGATCTCCGCGTGGGCCACGGTCCCGTCCGGGCCGGGGAACCGCATCCGCTCGCTCGCCCCGAACACCTCCGCGTAGAACTCCAGGGCCTTCGCAGCGCCTTGCACGACGAGGCAGGGCGTGACCCGGCGATAGTTGTCTGGAATCGGGTTGGGCTTGGCTGCCGCTGTCATCTCGATCTTCCTCCTTGGTGGTAGGTGCTTTTGCGGGCCGGGCGGTGCGCGGCCAGGTGCTGCACGAACCCGCGGGCTTGCGGCCCTCTACTAGTCAGACGACCGGCGGGCCGCGCGATCGGACAACCGCCCGGAGAATCTTCGGCGTCCGTATCCCGCGGCTTCAGCCTGGAGTTGGCCCAGATCTGTGGGTTTCGTACATGCGGACCCAGGCGAGCAGGCCGGAGGCGGCGGTGAGGGCGGCGACGGTGGCGGTGGCGGCGCGGATGCCGTAGGCGTCGGCGAGGATGCCGGCGAGTAGGGCCCCGATGGCGAAGCCGCCGTCGCGCCAGAGCCGGTAGACGCCGACGGCGCGGGCGCGCCAGGCGGGGTGGGCGACGTCGCCGATGGCGGCGAGGAGGGTGGGGTAGACCAGGGCGGTGCCGGCGCCGAGGAGCACGGCGGCGAGCGCCCACGCGGTGAACGCGTCGGCGCCGGCGATCCAGGCCAGCGCGGCACCTTGGAGCAGCATGCCGGCGACGATGAACGGTTTGCGGCCGTACCGGTCGGACAGCGGCCCGGTGGCCAGTTGTCCGAGGCCCCACACCGCCGGGTAGAGCGCGGCGAGTGCGCCGATCTGTGCGAGCGATAGGCCGGCGGTGGCGAACAGTAGCGGGAACAGGCCCCAGGCGAGGCCGTCGTTGAGGTTGTTGATCATGCCGGCCTGCGCTGCTGAGGCCAGGGCGGGTTCGCGGTAGCTGACCAGCGCGGCTACTCGTCGGGTGGGCACGTCGGCGCCGTGGGCGCCGGCCGCGCTGGTACTGGCTTCGTGGTGAGCGTGGCCGCGGGTCTCGTTGACGAAAAAGGTGGACAGGCCGAGGCCGAGGGCGGCGTAGGCGAGGGCGAGCAGGAACGGCGCGGGCCGCAGGCCGTGTTCGGCGGCGAGGGCGCCGGTGGCGGCGGCGGTGCCGGCGACGGCGAGGTAGCCGGCGGCTTCGTTGAGGCCCATGGCCAGGCCGCGGCGGTGGGGGCCGGCGAGGTCGATTTTCATGATGACGGTGGTGGACCAGGCCAGGCCCTGGTTGACGCCGAGCAGGATGTTGGCGGCGATGACCCAGCCCCAGGACGGTGCCCAAATGATGAGCAGGGGTACGGGGAGGCCGATGAGCCAGCCGGCGAGTAGGACGGGTTTGCGGCCGTAGCGGTCGGACAGGGTGCCGGCGAAGAAGTTGGTGACGGCTTTGGTGGCGCCGAAGGCGAGGATGTAGGTCAGGGCGGCGGTGTAGGCGGTGAGGTGGAAGTCGCGTTCGGCGAGCAGCGGCAGGACGGTGCGTTCAGAGCCGAGCAGGCCGCCGACGAGGGCGTTGACCGCGACGAGCAGGGTGAACTGGGCGGCGTTGGCGCGCAGCCCCAGCCGCAGCGTGCCGGCGGCGGTCATGCGCCTTCCTTGAGCGGGCGGCCGGTGGCCGTGGCCCAGTCGTCAGCACCGCCGACGAGCACGGCCAGGCCGCGGTGGCCGGCGCGTTCGAGCAGCGTGGCGGCGGTCATGGCGCGTTCGCCGTGTCCGCACATGACGGTGACCGCCTCGTCCGGTACCGATTCGGCGTGGGCGGGCAGGTCGCCGAGTTCGATGTGGACGGCGTCGGGCAGGTGCCCGGCGATGTACTCGCTGTCCTGCCGGACGTCGAGGACCGGCCCGGCCACGCGTTCCGGGTCCAGCAGCCGGGTGGCGACGAGGGGACCGCCGACGGCCCGCCAGGCGGGGATGCCGCCGGCCAGGTCGCCTGCGATGTTCTCGAAGTCGATGTTGAGTGCGGGCCAGAGGATGTCGGCCGGGTTCTGGTCGGGATTGCGCACCACGACGATCGGGACGGCGGGGTCCAGCAGCCAGCCGAGCCACGTGGCGAACTGCGCCCGCAGTGGGATCGCGATGGCGCCGGGGAGGTGTCCCGCGGCAATGTCGCGAACGGGCCGCACGTCGACGACGACGGCCCCGCCGGCGAGCAGCCGCCGGACCGCCGGCACGCCCAACGGGGCGAGGACGGGTTCGGCGGTGATGAGGTCGGGGCCATTGCGGTTGATCTCGGCCAGCCAGTCGAAGTACGCCGGGTAGGAGCCGAGGCTGGCGGTCAGGTGCGCGACGAAGGCGTCCGGGTCGGGTGCGTTCAGCAACGGGTTGGTCGCCTTTTCCCGGCCGATGGTGGAGGTGCGGGCGGCGCCGGGTGGGGCGGAGCAGAACGACCCGGCGCCGTGCGTCGGCCACACCCGGGTTGCATCCGGTAGGGCGGCGAGCCGGTGCAGCGACGCGTACTGTGCTCGGGCCAGCTCCTCGGTCCGGTCGGCGCCGAGCAGGTCGGTGCGGGCGGCCGAGCCGACGATCAGCGACCCGCCGGTGAACACCCCGACCGGCCTGCCGCCGTCACGTAGCAGGAACGACAGGTGTTCGTCGGTGTGCCCCGGCGTGCCCAGAGCCTGCAGGGTCAGCCCGCCGAGGTCGACCTCGTCGCCGTCGCGCAGACCAACATGCTCGAAGCGGCGGCGCCCGGCGGCGGAGGCGAGGATCGTCGCGCCGTGGTCGGCGGCGAGCTGGCGGGCGCCGGTGAGGAAGTCGGCATGCAGGTGGGTGTCCGCCACGTACGCCACCCGCAGCCCACACCGGGTGGCGGCGGCCCGCAGCGCCCGCAGATCCCGGGGCGGGTCGACCGCCAGCGCCCGCCCGTCAGCCAGGTCCAGCAGGTACGCGCTGTTGCCCAGGCCCTCGTCTACCAGCGGGATCAGGTCGGCGGATTCGATGCTCACGCCAAGGCTCCTCTGTTGACTACACGGACCGGGCGCGCCGGGGGCGTTTGTCGAGCCGCTGTGGCTAGCCCGAGGCGGTGGGTAGACCGGCCTCTGCCCACTCGGGGTAGCCGTCCTCCAGGCGGCGGGCGGCGACGCCGCGGCGACGGAGTTCCCGGACCGCGTCGTCGGCGTAGACGCAGTACGGGCCGCGGCAGTAAGCGACGACCTCCCGGCCGTCGGCGAGCCGGTCGAGTTCGGCGTGCAGCGCGGTGATCGGGACCGAGCGGGCGGCGAGGATGTGACCGGCCCGGTACTCGGCGACCGGCCGGACGTCGAGAATGACGACCTCGCCGGTACGGAGCCGGCGGGCGAGCTCATCGCGGCTGATGGTTTCCAGGCCGTCGCGGTCGCCGAGGTACGCCGCGGCCAGCCGGTCGATCTGCGCGACGTGGTCTGCGGCCACGGAGCGCAGCGTGACCCACAGCGCCCCGACACGGGGGCCGGCGAGGGCATAGATGACCCGGTTGCCGTCCCGGCGGGTGCGGACCAGGCCGGCGCCGGCCAGCTGCCGCAGATGCTGCGAGGTGTTGGCCACGCTCTGACCGATCTCGGCGGCAAGCTCCTCCACCGAGCGTTCACCCTGGCTGAGCACGTCGACGATCTCGGCGCGGCGGCCGTTGGCCAACGCCTTGGCCACCACGGCGAAGCCGTCGTACAGCGCCTCCTTAGCCGCCCGGTCACCCATTGCCGCTCCACCAATCAGTCCGGTCCTCGACCCACCATAGCAAGAACTCAAGAAAACTATTGAATGGGAACGTCACGGCGCATCTGCGCCCTTTGTCGTCGGTCCGGCCGACTTGTGCCTGGCCGTCGCCCTCGTCCATCAACCAAGCGGTCACAGCCGACCGCCGATCGGTTCGATGGTCGAGCGCCTGTTGACCTCAGAGATCCCATCGGGCAAGAATTCAACCAATCTCTTGATTAGTTGAACGGAGGTCCTGATGTCCGTCCCGACGAGGCTCGACACATCCGAACTGGTCCGCCAGGTCAAGGCGCTCTATCGGCAGGTGGCGCAGCAGCCCGCCGCCGATTTCCACTTCCCGGTCGGCCGGCCCCTGGCCGAGCGGCTGGGATACCCGACCGAGCTGCTCGACGGCATCCCCGCCGAGGCGCTCGCCTCGTTCGCCGGGGTCGGCTACGCCCTCGACCTGGCCGGACTCACCCCCGGCGCGCGGGTACTCGACCTGGGCAGCGGGTCGGGCACCGACTCCTTCGCCGCCGCCGCCCTGGTCGGGCCGACCGGGCATGTCACCGGCATCGACATGACCGACACGCAACGCGCCAAGGCCGACCGGCTACGCGCCGGCGCCGCACACATCCGGTTCGTCCCCGGCCGGCTGGAAGACCTGCCCTTCGACGACGCCTCGTTCGACGTGGTCATCTCCAACGGCGTGGTCAACCTGTGCCCGGACAAGACCCGCGTCTTCGCCGAAGCCGCCCGCGTCCTCGCCCCCCGCGGTCGCCTCGCGATCGCCGACATCGTCGCCACCCGCCCGCTGCCCGAGACGGTGACCTGCAACGCCGACCTGTGGTCGGCCTGTATCGGCGGCGCCGCCCCCGAAACCGACTACCGCGCCGCCATCGCCAACGCCGGCCTGCGCATCGACACCCTCTGCGAGGTACCCGAATACCAGTTCCTCACCACCCAGGCGCAAAACGCCAGCCGCGAATACGGCGTACGCGCCATCACCCTGGCCGCCCACAAGGCCTGACCCGAAGGAGCACCTGCCATGGTCCAGAAAGCCGTCGTCAGCCTCATCACCGGCATGGAAGACCCCGAACGGGTCACCGTCGCGTTCCTCGTCGCCGTCGGCGCCGCCGAACAGGGACGACCCACCCTGATCTTCCTGACCAAGGAAGCCGTGCGGCTGGCCACCACCGGCGTCGCAGTCGGCGTGGCCTGTGACGGCTGCCCGCCCCTGCCCGGCCTGCTCGCCCGCTTCGAGCAGGCCGGCGGCACCTACCTGGTCTGCCCGATCTGCTTCCACGCCCGCAACCTCGACGAAGCCCGGCTGCTGAAAAACGCCGAACTCGGCGGCACCGTACCGATGTGGCAGTGGATCGGCGACGACGCCGCCACCACCTTCAGCTACTGACCTGAGGGTCTTCGCGCCTGGGCCAAGAACGAGGGCATGCACACCGGCGCGCAGATCCTGCGCCGGCATCGTCACCGACCTGTACCAGCGGCTGGCCCGCCATCGCGTCGCTATCAAACTCGTCGACCGCTGCGCCCCGGAACTGCCCGCCCTGGCCGAGGTGTGGTTCGGCACCGGCCGGCGCGCCCACGTCGGTGCGATCGAGGAGTACCTGACCCGCCGCGAACGAGCAGGCACGCTCAGCCTGCCCGGACCGGCGCCGCTGCTGGCCCGCACCATCGTGGAACTGTGCGCGCTGTGGGCGGTGCACTGCCACTTCGACCCCGCACCCACCCACCCGGCACCGAATCGGCCGGACCCATCGATGACGCGGCGGTCGCCGCGATGCTCGCCGACCTCGTCGTGCGGGCCACCACCCCACCACGGCGCTGACCGGAGGCTCTCGTGATGCTCCGCCGCTCCTGCCCCGTACCCGGCACCGCCCGGCCAGCCTGGCCCGCCCGCATCGGCGCGGCCATCCTCGCACCGATCGGCCGGTACGTGTCCCGCCAGGCCGCCCAACCCCACGGCCCGGTCGGGCGGCTGCTGGCCCGGATCTGGCTGCGCGAAACCGCCGCCGTCAACGACACCGGGATCGACCTGCTCGCGCCGGCCCCGGGTGAGCGGATCCTGGAGATCGGCTTCGGCCCGGGCCGCACCCTCACCCGGCTCGCCGCCGCCGGGGCGCACGTCGTCGGCGGCGAGACCTCACCCACCATGCTGGCCACCGCCGCCCGCCGCCCGCCGCCCGCCGCAACGCCGCGCACGTCGCCGCCGGGCGCATCCACCTGCACCACGGCAACGGCTCGACCCTGCCCGTGGAAGAACACAGCCTCGACGCCGTCATCGGCGTGCACACCATCTACTTCTGGCCCGACCCGGCCGCCACCCTCACCGACATCGCCCGCGCGCTGCGCCCGGGCGGCCGGCTCGTGCTGGCCTTCCGGGCTGGCGAACACCGGCTGCCGGCCCGGTTCGACCCGAACGTCTACCACCTGCCCACCACCAGCCAAGCCACTCGATGGCTCCACGCGGCCGGCTTCACCAACGTCCGCGTCGAACGGCGTCCGGACATCGCCGCCGCCGTCGCATGGCTGGTGGCCACGACCTGAGTGTGGGACGGTCACCCGCCTTCGGCGCTCGGACGAAGCGCGGCGCACTGGTAGGCCCTTGCCGCGGTCGGCGGCGTGGCGTAGGAGTGACCGGTGGATGCTGACACGCGCTGGCTGACCGCGGTGTGGCCGTTCGTGCGGGAGCAGATGCCGGCGGCGCCCGCCCGGGTGGTGGAGATCGGGTGTGGGCCGCGCGGCGGGTTCGTCCCCGCCTTGCAGGCGCAGGGATACGCGGCGGTCGGCGTCGATCCGCAGGCGCGGGACGAGCCCGGCTACCATCGGATCGCCTTCGAGGAGTACCGGCTGGCCGAGCCGGTGCAGGCCGTGGTGGCCTCGACGTCGTTGCACCACGTCGCCGACCTCGACGAGGTGCTGGACAAGGTGCGCGCCGCGCTGGTGCCCGGCGGTGTGCTGGTCGTGGTGGAGTGGGCGCGGGAGCGGTTCGACGAGCCGACCGCCCGGTGGTGCTTTAACCGGCTCGGCCCGGCCGGGGTCGAGCCCGGCTGGCTGCACAAGCGCCGGGACGAGTGGGCCACCTCCAGCCTGTCGTGGGAGGCGTACCTGCCCGGTACGTCGGGCGGGCCGCGCTGAACCCGGCGGCGTAGGACGACCGAAGTGACGCCCGGGCACGATCTTGCCTGGTCGCACCGTTGTGACCCGGGGGCGCGACACTCATCGGAGACGGTTGCATGACTGCGCGCGGCGTCGGTTGGCGCCGGGCGCCGGGCGGGAAGCGAGGTAGCGGTGGGCGGGGACGGTGAGTTGGCGCGGGGCCGCGAGGCTGGCCACCGGCTCGCGTGGGCCGATGCCTACGCCGCGCTCTCGCTGGCCGACCAGTCGGCCTCCTTGGCGGGAGGGGATCTTGAGCTGCTCGGGAGCGCCGCCTATCTCCTCGGCCATGCGGAGGAGTGCCGGCAGGCGTTGCTGCGCGCCCACCAGGCCTATCTCGACGGCGGGAATCGGCGGCGGGCGGCGCGGTGCGTGTTCTGGGTGGCGTTCACCTTGCTGTTGGAGGGGGATCTCGCGCAGGCCGGGGGTTGGCTCGCCCGGACTGGCCGACTTCTGGAGCACGAGGGGCAGGATTGCGCCGAGCACGGTCTCCTGCTGCTTCCGGTCACGGTGCACGCTGCCGGGGCGGGTGACCACGAGACCGCGCGGGCCACGGCCGCTCGGGCCGCCGAGATCGGCGCCCGGGCCGGCGACGCCGACCTGTTCGCGCTGGCGCTGCATTTCCACGGCCGCGCTCTGGTGCAGCAGGGCCGGGTGCGCGACGGCCTGGCCCTGCTGGATGAGGCCATGGTCGCGGTCGTTGCCGGTGAGGTGTGGCCCCCGGTCGCCGGCAATATCTACTGCTCGATGATTGACGCGTGCCAGGAGATATCCGACCTGCGCCGCGCCGGTGAGTGGACCGCCGCGCTGGCAGTGTGGTGGGGCAAACAGCCGGACATGATCACGTTTACCGGGCAGTGTCTGGTCCACCGCGCCGAGATCCTGCAGCTGCGTGGGGAATGGCCGGAGGCGGTCGAGGAGACGAAGCGGGCCTGTGCGCGGCTGGCCCACGCGGCCGACCAGTACGCCACCGGAGCGGCCCTGTACCGGCAGGCGGAGCTCTATCGGGCCAGCGGGGATTTCGCGGCGGCCGAGGAGGGCTACCGGGAAGCCAGCCGGTGGGGCCGCGAGCCGCAGCCGGGCCTGGCGCTGCTCCGGCTGGCTGAGGGCAACACCACGGCGGCCGAGGCGGCGATCCGCCGCGTTATCGCCGAGACGACCGACCGGTTCCGGCGGGCGAAGCTGCTTCCCGCCCACGTGGAGATCATGCTGGCGGTCGGTGACGTCCCGGCGGCGCGTGACGCCGCCGGCGAGCTCACCGAGATCGCCGGCGACTACGACGCGCCAGCCATGCGCGCCGCGGCTGGCCACGCGCTGGGTGCGGTGCTGCTGGCCGAGGGCGACGCCCGCGGCGCGCTGGTCGCGTTGCGCCACGCGTGGCGGGTGTGGCGGGAGCTCGACGCGCCGTACGAGGCCGCGCGGGCGCGGGTGCTCATCGCGCTCGGCTGCCGGGCGCTCGGCGACGAGGACGCCGCCGCGCTGGAACTCGATGGGGCAGGTAGGGTTTTCGTCCAGCTAGGCGCCGCAACCGACCTCACCCGGGTCACAGCACTCATCACCCGGACCCGGATCGACCCGGCCGCGCACGGGCTGACCGCGCGTGAGCTGCAGGTGCTGCGGCTGCTCGCGACCGGCAAGGACCAACCGTGCGATCGCCGCCGAACTCGTCGTGGCCGACAAGACGGTCGACCGGCACGTGACGAACATCTTCACCAAGCTGGGCGTCTCCTCGCGCGCGGCGGCCACCGCCTACGCCTACGAGCACCAGCTCCTGTAGCCGCGCCCTGCGGTGAACACCCCATGCCCGCAGGCCAGCCGGGTTGGGGTGTTCTCCCGAAGCGCGCCCTCCCCGCCGGTCCCTAGCGTCGAGGCCAGGCATTCGCAGGTGAGGGCTGATGACCAGCCCCGCAGTGGGGAGGAAAGCGGCGATGACACACTCAAGCGGAAAGCTGCTGGCAGCCACCGACGAGGTCAACCGGGCGCAGCGCGAGTACTGGGCCACTGAGCGGCCGCGGCAGTACCAGCAGCACGGCGACCGGTTCGAGGCGATGGCCGCCCGGTTCGGTCAGGCCATGCTCGACGCCGCCGGGTTGCAGCCCGGCGAGCGGGTGCTCGACGTGGGGTGCGGCCACACCACCACGACGCTCGAGGCGGCCGAACGGGTGGCGCCTGCAGGAAGGGTGGTCGGCGTCGACATCTCCGCCGCCATGCTCCAGCCCGCCCGCCAGCGTGTCGCCATCGCCGGTCTGGACAACGTCGAGCTGCTGGAGGCGGACGCGCAGGTACACCCGTTCGACGCGGGATCGTTCGACGCGGTGATCAGCCGGTTCGGCACGATGTTCTTCGAGGACCCCGAGACCGCGTTCGCCAACCTCGCCCGCGCACTGCGCCCCGCTGGACGGCTGGTGTTCGTTGCCTGGCAGGACCCGCTCAACAGCGAGTGGACCGCGGTGGCCCTCGGCGCAGCCGTCGCCCAGCTGGGGCGCGCCCGGCAGCCGGGTACGCCCGGCGCTCCCGGCCCGTGGGCGTTCGCCGACGGTGACCGACTCACCCGGCTGATCACGACCGGCGGCTTTCGGAACGTGAGACTGGAAACTGTGACCCGGCCGCAGCGCATCGGCGACGACGCCGATGACGCGGTCGGCTTCATCATGTCCCTGCCCGAGAGCCAGCAAATGTTCGCCGGCGCGTCCGAGGATGCGGTCGCCGCAGCCGTCGCCGCCATCCGGGCGGCCTTCGCGCCCTACGCCGGACCCGACGGCGTGGTGCTCGACGCCACCGCGTGGCTCGTGTCGGCCCATCGCTGATCCACCATCAAGCCGACGCCGGGCTCTGGTACAGGAGCCGAGCACCACTCGCTGGGCGCTGGAATCTTTCCGCTGCGGGGGACTCCGCGGGCGTCACCTACGATCCGGGAGGACCCGCCGTCGCCAGGCGCTGCGGTTTTCCTCACCAGCGCAGTCGGGCTGGTCGTCGTGTCAGCCGATGGAGGGGAGTGCGCCCGCGCCGGCGTTCGGGCGGTGCGGTGTAGGCGTCAGGGACGAGCTGGCCGGGAGCTGTCGGGCTGATCGGACGAGGCGAACCGCAGTGCTTGGGTGGGGGACAGGTGCTCGCCCTCGCGGTGGGCGGTGTCGAAGGCTGCGGTGCCTAGGGTCCGTACCAGGGACCGGCGTAGCTCCCCGTCGGGTGGCTGGATGGGTTGCATGTGCCCGCTGGCCGACTCCCGCGCGGTGTGGGCTGTGCCGAGGAGCGCAGCTGCGGGCAGGGGGCGGCCTTGGGCGGCGAACACGGCGGCGAGGGCCTCAAGCGCGCCGATGAGTACGATTGACTGGCCGGCCAGCGCGATCGCTTCGACACACTGGCGGAGCAGTTCCTCGGCATGGATCAGCTGTCGCTGTTCGCGCGCCCGCTCGCCGAGTATGTGCAGTGCTCGGCCGGTGCAGCGCCGGTCGCCGAGCCGGCGCAGGGTGGGTAGGCATTCCGCCATGAGTTGGGCCGCGTGGTCATGGTCGCCGCGCAGCCATGCCAGTTGTCCGAAGCCGACCGTCGCGTGCACCTGGTCTTCCTCGCTGCCGGCCGCATCGGCCAGTGCTTGGCTCTCGGTTAGCCACTCGTGCACCTGGTCATCGGCGATGCCGGCGTAGATCGATCGTTGCGCCATGATGAACAGCGTGTTGGCCGCGTACATGTAATCGCCGATGCTGCGAAACAACGCCATGCTCTCTTGGCCCCAGTGGAGCGCCTCGGTCAGCCCGTCGGAGGCTCTCGCGAGGCAATGCATGGTCACCGTGCGCTCCCACGGGTGATCGTCGCCGAACCGGGCCAGCGCCTCGTGCAGCGCCGGCAGTACCAGCTCCGGTTGGACCCAGGTCGCGCCCGTTCCGACCGCGAGCGCCGCCCGGGCGCGGCTGAGGTCGTCAAGACCGGCGGCGAGCTGCGCCGCCTGCTTGGCCAGGTCGAACGCGGCGCGGGCGTCCGAGGGCTGCAGGAGGGTACTGGCTGCGGCGAGTCCGGCGACGGCCACCGGGGTGGCGGGCGGGTCGCCTATCGCCAGCCCCCGCTGGATCCACTCGTGAGCCTCGCGGCGCTGCCCGGTGCTTTCCCAGAACCGCTGCAATGTGGCGATCAATCGCCACGCGGAGTCGATGTCGCCGGTGGTGATGCTGTGGGCGAGCGCGGCACGCAGGTTCGGCTGCTCGCTGGTAAGACGGTCGAGCCAGGTTCGCTGGTCCGGGGTGCGCAGGTGCTGGTCGGCGTGATGCGCCAAAGCGAGGTAGTGGCTGGCGTGCTGTCGCCTGGCGGCCGGCTCGGCGCCGCAGGCGGCCAGCCGTTCGGCGGCGTACGCCCGGATTGTCTCCAGCAACCGGTAGCGGCCACGCCCGACGGTCGACACCAGCGACTTGTCCACCAGCCTGGGCAACAGTGTTATCACGGCTCCACTGCCGGGATCGTCCGCCCCGCGCACCGATCGGGCGGCCTCGTAGTCGAAGTCGGCCGGGAACACGCCGAGCCGATCGAACAGCGCTCGCTCGTCGTCGTCGAGCAGTTCGTAGCTCCAGTCGATGGCGCCGCGCAGTGTGCGGTGGCGCGGCAGAGCGGTACGGGCGCCGGCGGAGAGCAGCTCGAAGCGTTGGTCGAGGTGCTCCACGAGCTCAGCCGGCCCGAAGCTGCGCACCCGAGAGGCGGCCAGCTCGATCGCCAGTGGTAGCCCGTCGAGGCGCTGGCACAGCGCCGCCACGGCAGGGGCGATGGCGTCGGTGAGCGTGAAACCGGGTGACGCGGTTGCCGCACGGTCCACGAACAGGCGTACGGCATCGTAGGTTCCGGCAATGGCGGCTCGGGCGGAGGCGCGTCGGGTGGGTACGGGCAGTGTCTGCACTTGGTAGCTGACCTCGCCTGGTACGCCGAGCGGTTCGCGGCTGGTGGCGAGCACCCGCAGCTGACCACCGGCGCTGAGCAGGTCAGCGACGATCTCGGCCACTTCGGCGACCACGTGCTCGCAGTTGTCAACCAGCAGCAGGCAGCGCATCCCGCCGACCGCCTCACGCAGGGTGTCACGGAGCGACCATCCTGGCTGCGGGATCACACCCAACGCCCGCGCCAGCGTGTCGCCGACCAACTCCGGCTCGACCGGGGCCAGATCGGCAAGCCGGGCACCGTCCGGGAACGGGTCGGCGTGGATCGTGGCGATGCGCAACGCGAGCCGGGTCTTGCCCACCCCGGCCGGGCCGACGAGCGTGACCAGGCGATGGGCGTCGATCAGCGCGGTGAGCTCGCTCGTCTCGCTGTCCCGGCCGACGAGGCTGGTCAGCGGGGTCGGCAGAGCGCTGTCGGTGCGGGCCGTCCGGCGAAGCTGCATACCCATCTCGGCCAAGGCCGCCCGGTCGCTCACGCCGAGTTTGCGCAGCAGGGCGGCGATGTGGCTCTCCACGGTCCGTACGGAGACGTGGAGCCGCTCGGCTATCTCACGGTTACGTCGCCGCTCGGCGACCGCCGAGAGCACCTCGGCCTCACGTTCGGTGACGCCGGCGCGAGCCAGCCGATCAGCCATACCGTGCGCGTGGGCCGTCATGCAGGCATTGTGCGTCGGCATCGGTGCGCTTTGGTACCGAGATGGCATCCGTACAAAGTTCCGTAGATCGCACGGGTGAGTTGTCGCTCGCGACCGCCGACGCTGGTGGCGGAACAAGCCAGCAGGAGCGGAAAGAGAGACCATGGACAAGATCGGTTTCCTCGGCGTGCCGGAACCGACCGCCGAGGGTCAGCGTATCTTCGATGAGGACCTCGCCGAGGTCGGCTACGTGATGAACGTCTCACGACTGTGGGCCTATCAGCCCGCCACGATGACCGGGCTTTTCAACCTGGTGCGGCAGGCGAACGCCGCGGACCGCCTCAGCCTTCGTCAACGCTTGATTCTGGTCGCCGCGTGCGCGTCGGCCTTCGGCGACTCGTACTGCTCGCTGGTGTGGGGGTGCAAGCTGGCCGAGGCCAGCGACGCGCAGACGGCTGCCGAGGTGCTGCAGGGCGTTGACGACCGCCTGAGCGCCAGCGAGCGGGCTTTGGCTGGCTGGGCTCGTACGGTGGCGCGCGACCCCAATCACACCAGCGCGGCAGATGTGCAGGCGTTACGCGACGCGGGGTTCAGCGACTCACAGATCTTCACGATCACGGTGTTCGTTGCGCTACGCCTCGCGTTTTCCACCGTCAACGACGCACTCGGCCTGCGTCCCGATGCCGCGCTGCGCGCCATCGCACCTGGCGTGGTGCTCGATGCCGTCCCGGTCGGCCGTCCGATCGAGGTTGCGACATCGTGATCGAGCACCAGTGCGCGACCGCCATGGTGACCCGATCGACAATCGCCGACCGCGCGTTCGCGCGGCAGCTCGCCGCGGATGCCATCGCCAGTGGTGACCACACGGGCTGGTTCGAGACGCTGTATGCGGCGGCCGAACAGGGCACGGCGACGGTGCCATGGGCGGACTTGATACCCAATCCGCGCCTGGTCTGGGCGCTGGCCGGTCTCGCCGGCGGTGGGCGCGCGGTCGTGATCGGCTGCGGACTGGGCGACGATGCCGAGCACGTCGCGTCGCTGGGCTACACCACGGTGGCCTTCGACGTGTCGGCGACGGCGGTCGCCAGCGCCCGGCGGCGCTTCCCGCGCTCCACTGTGGAGTACTTGACCGCCGATCTGCTGTCGCCACCGCGATCCTGGGCCGGCGCGTTCGAGCTTGTGGTCGAGGTGTACACGCTGCAGGTCCTCACCGGGGCGGCGCGGCGCACCGCCTTTGCCCGGACCGCTCAGCTGGTCGCACCCGGCGGCCGGCTGCTGGTCATCGCGGGGGCGCGTTCGGAGCACGACGACCCTGGCACGATGCCCTGGCCACTCACCCGCGCCGAGATCGAGTCCTTTCGCGAGTACGGGCTCACCGAACACTCCATCGTGGACTTCCTCGACGACGAGGGCGGGGAGCCGGTCCGCCGCTGGCGAGCCTGGTTCACCGCCCCCGATACCGCTGATCAAGGAGACGTTGGCGCGTTTTGATCTGAGGCTGCTGCACCGCCGGCAACCCGTTGCGGCGGCTCCGCCAAGGAAGTCGTCGCCCCGCCGGGACCGCCGCCGCGATGCCTCAATCGCTTTCGGCACGCCATTTCATCGCTCACAGGCCATCGGGCCCGATCTCTTCCTTCCCTCGACCAGCCGACCTGGAGTGAGCTCACAATGCCTATCGACAGACACCGCCATGACGTCGTCGTTGTCGGCGCCCGAGCCGCCGGCGCGGCCACCGCGCTGCCGCTGGCCCGGCTCGGACATGACGTGGTCCTGCTCGACCGGACCGTCTTCCCGGCCGACACCCTGTCTACCCACCAGATCGCCCGCCCTGGCGTGGTCCAGCTGCACCGCTGGGGATTGCTGCCGGCCGTGCTGGCCAGCGGCGCGCCGGCGATCCGTCAGGTCTCCTTCACCGCCGGGGGTGAGACGGTCACCCGAGCCGTCAAAGACAAGGCCGGGTAGACCTGCTGGTCGCGCCCCGCCGCTACATTCTGGACACCGTCGTGGCCGAGGCCGCCGCCCAAGCGGGCGCCCACCTGCGACTTGGCGTAACGGTCACCGGGGTCCGGCTCGACGATGCCGGTCGGGCCATCGGTGTGTACGGCCACGACCGCAGCGGCGCCCCGATTGAGATCGACGCCCGGTTCGTGGTCGGCGCGGACGGTCTGCGATCGAGAGTGGCGCGCTCGGTCGGTGCCCAAGTCCTCGAGAACCGCGGCGCTGACGGCGCCGTCCAGTACGCCTATTACGACGGTCTTCCCTGGCACGGCATCGAGCTGGTTGCCGCCGACCGCGCCCTCACCGGCGTCTTCCCCACCCACGACGGTCAGGCCTGCATCTGGATCTGCAGTCCCTCCGTAGACGCGCAGCCGCAACCCGCGAGGAGGCATTCACCGCCTACCTGCGGCGCACTGCACCGGACCTGGCAGGACGGCTAGGCGCGGGACGGCGCACGTCCCCGGTCGCGGGCATGCTGCGTACGCCCAACCACATCCGCAGGGCACACGGCCCAGGCTGGGCACTCGTTGGTGACGCCGGCTACCACCGCGACGCGGTCACCGGCCACGGTCTGTCCGACGCCTACCGGGACGCCGAACTTCTCGCCGTCGCCCTACACCGCGCCTTGTGCGGCGACACCGACGAGAGCACGGCGCTGGCCGGTTATCAACACCACCGCGACCGCGCCCTGCGCGACATCTTCGAACTCACCTGCACGCTCGCCAGCTACCCGCCGGTACCCGAGTTCGTCGAACTGCAGAAGCAGCTCAGCCGGGCCATCGACATCGAGGCGGCTGAGTTGGCCGCCCGCTCAGTCCCAGGCGAGCGCGCGCTCGCCTGCGCCTAACCGCACACCCATCAGGTGCGACACCCAGCGCTGCGCGCTTGCGCAGCACACACCGAAGGAGAACCGAGATGACCGCCACCGTCAACGAGTCCACGCGCAACGGCGTCGACACCGCCACCCTCTTCGCCACCCTCGACGCGGTCAAGGCCGCCCCCGAGGCGGCGAAGTTCCAGTTCCGTACCCACAACCAGTGGATCGGCGGCACCCACAGCCGCGGCACCATTCACGGCTTCTACGGGGTCGGCGAGGAACGGACCCACGAGCGCAGCTTCCAGTTCGACGCAGACCACCCGGCCGTGCTGGTCGGGCGCGACAACGGCCCCACTCCGGTGGAGTTCGTGCTGCACGCCCTGGCCGCCTGCCTGACCGCCGGCCTGGCCAACATCGCCGCCGCCCGCGGCGTCCGGCTCACCGAGGTCCACTCCACCGTGTCCGGCGACATCGACCTCAACGGCATCCTCGGCCTCGACCCCGACGTGCGCAACGGCTACCAGAACATCACCGTCCGGTTCACCGTGAAGGGCGACGCCCCAGCCGAGAAGCTGCGCGAGATCGTCGAGCAGTCAAGGGCCCGCTCCGCCGTCTACGACATCCTCACCAACCACGTGCCGGTCACCATCGAGATCGCCACGAGCTGAGCGCACCCGGCGGGCCGGACCCGAGCCACTCCCTCGCGGTTCGGCCCGCGGCGCGGGTCGCAGAATCCTGATGTCCTACCACATCAAGACCACCGAGGAGCGGGACCCGGATGCAATGGTCCGCCCGCCACGAGGCCGACAAGATCGGTTCCTCGGCGTTCCGGAACCCAGGTCCGAAAGTCGGCGCCTCTTCGACGAGGACGTCACCGAAGTCGGCTACGTCATGAGCGCCTCACGACTGTGGGCCTATCAACCGGCGACGATGACCGGCCTTTTCAACCTGCTACGGCAGGCAAGCGCCGCGGACGTGCAGGCGCCACGCGACGCCGGATTCAGCGACGCACAGATCTTCACGATCACGGTGTTCGTTGCGTTGCGCCTGGCATTCTCGACCGTCAACGACGCGCTGGGCCTAGGATGCAATGTCGCAGTTCGGCGGGTCGGGCCTGGCGCAGGCACGGGGCGGTGTTCAGTGACGGTAGCGGGCTTGTACGGCGACCTTCGACGTCTTCCCAGACGCGGCAGTGCTTGGGTGCTTCGGTCGCCGACAGCGCCGGTAGCGGCAGACTCCAGTGGAGCGCGGGGAGCGTAGTTGGTCAGGCCGCGTGGCGGTATTCGTGGATGAGGCCACCGAGCACATCGCAGCGTTCGATACGTCGAATTGGTTTAACGTTGACGGTTGCGAGTTCGGCCGCGGGGACGGGCACGTCAAGGTCGATACCACGGTGCGGCCGCGCGCGGCCATCGCTTCCGGTGATCTCGTGGTCCACCGCACGCCGCTGCCGTCGCTGTAGTACTCGGTGGTGACGCGGGGCAGGTCGTAGTCGAACGATGCGGAGAATCTGTACGTGCCCTCGTCGCCCGGCGCGGTCTGGTACGCCTGCCGCCTGCCGCGTACCCCGGCGGCCTGCACGCCGAGGTCGCCGTGCACGGTTGCCAGTTCGCGCGCGGCGACCGTGCGCCGGTACCCGGTCGGGAAGGCGCCCTTGGCGGACCAGGCGAGCGAGTACAGGTATGGGGCGTTCAGCGGCTGTCCCCACTGCCCGCTCACGGTGGCCGTGAATCCGGCGACCCGCGCCGCCCCGCCCACCTGCGCGGTGTACACGCCGTCGAAGTTGTCGGCGCTCAGTGTGCCGCCGGCCATGCCGGACCTGGTGACGATCAAGTAGTTGATGGCGGCGAGTTGGCCCGGCGCATCGCGATGCGGCAATGTGATCGTCACCGGCTTGCCGGCCCGGGCGTCCAGTGTCAGCGCGTCGTCGGCGCTCCCGGGCGAGTCGATGGTGGTGCCGTCCGGCCCTTCGTTGCCGGCGGCCACGACGAACAGCGTGCCGTAGCGCGCGGTCAGGTCGTGGACGGCCTGCTCGATCGGGTCGACGTCCGGGGTGTCTTCGCCGCCGAGACTCATGTTGACGACCTTGACGTGCTGTTCGGCCGCCGCCCACTGCATGCCGGCCAGGATCGCGGACTCTGGGCAGTCGTCCTTGGCGTTGCAGACCTTCGGTCGCGGAAGAACGGTGTCCCGCAAGGGCAACCACCTGACGTTCCTCCGTGACCGACGAGCGATGCGCCCCCGCTGGCGGAGCTGGCGCGCGGGCGTGCCGCCCGCGTCTGCCCGGCGACGGCCGGTTCAGGTCGGCAGCGCGGCGAGCGTGAACAGGGCCTTCAGCCAGGGCAGCAGTTCGGCGTACGCGGTGGCGGTGTCGGGGTGGCCGCTGTCGTGGGAGAGCACGATGGCACCCGGGCGGGTGATGTTCTGAACAGTCGCCACGACGTGGTTGGCCAGCGGCGCGCCGGTGCCGAAGGTCGTGGTGTCCCAGTCGCGGGGGTCGACCGTCCACAGTAGCGGCGTCATGCCGAGGGTGCGGGTGGTGTCGGCCAGGGCCGGGGTGAAGTTGCCGCCGGGGGCGCGGAAGTACCGGATGGGGGCGCCAGGGACGGCGGCGTGGATTGCAACGTTGGTTCTCGTGAGGTCGGCGCGGATCTCGTCCGGGGTGTGCGTGCCGAGGTCGAGCAGGTGCTGCCAGGAGTGGTTGCACAGGGTGTGTCCCTCGGCGACGATGCGGCGTACGAGCTCCGGGTAGGCGCGTACCCGGGTGCCGACGACGCAGAAGGTGGCTTTGACCTGGTTGCGTCGCAGCAGGTCGAGGAGCTTCGGGGTGTTCACCGGGTCCGGGCCGTCGTCGAAGGTGAGCGCGACCGCCGACGTACCGGTGACGGTCATGGCGCCGTCCGGGCCGGACCCGCGGCTCGGGCCCGGACTGCCGCCAGCGCCGCTGGCCGCAGTGCCGGCGTCGGCCGGACCGGAACTGTCGGGCCCGATCACGCTGTCGCCCGCTGGCACGTTCGGGGGATCGGCGGGAGACAACCGCTCGGTGGCCGCCGGTAGCGGTGACCCGGACGATACGGTCGTCACCGACCACTGCGACCAGCTCGCGACGGCGGCGACCGCCAGCGCCGCGATGATCACCATCATCATGAGCTTCTCCACCCGCGACTGCGACTCCACGCTCTGCACCTCCACGACACTGTGCGACGACGGGCGGAAACGTATGGCGGGCACGGCCTCCCGCGGATCTGCCGGTTGACCAGACGACCGGGCCGATCGGCGGGGTGACGAGCGGTGGGCTGGCCGATCGGACCGCAGGGCTGGTCGGTCGGCAGATCCTCGGTGGGTGGCGGCCCGCCTAGCGTGCCGGCATGTCGATTTCCGACCCGTTGGACTGGTCGCTCACCTCCGGCCTGCTGCCCGGTGTGCTGTTCGCGCTCGGCGGTTTCGCGGCCGGCTACCTCCTGCGCGGCCGGTGGACGGTCTCGTGGCTGCGGGTGGCGGCGTGCCTGCTGATGGCGTCGGTGGTGCTGACGGTCGGTTTGGTGTGGTTCGTCAACGGGGTGTTGCAGCCGTTCCCGGACCGCCTCCCGATCACTGTCTGTGACTGGTTGGGTGCCGGGATCGCGGCCGTCCTGCTCGCCGTTGGCAACGGGTACCGGCAGCCGTGGCGCCGCGCGGTCATCTCCGGCGCGGCGGCTGTCCTGGTCATCGTGGGCTGCGCGGTTGGCGTCAATGCCTACTACGGGCAGTACCCGACCGTACGCAGTGCGATCGGCCTGCCGCCCCACGACGAGGTGAGCTTCGCGCAGGCGGCGAACCAGACGTCGAGCACGGGACAGGTCGCCCGCGTCGAGATTCCGGGTACGACCTCGGGGTTTCACGCCCGCAGGGGGTTGGTGTACGTGCCGCCCGCCTACCAGGCGTCCGATCAGCGCCCGTTGCCGGTGCTGGTGCTGCTGGCCGGCCAGCCGGGAAACCCGCGCGACCTGTTCGCCGGCGGGCGGATGGCGGAGGTCCTCGACGCGTACGCCCGCCGGCATGGTGGCCGGGCCCCGGTGGTGGTCGCACCCGACGACCTCGGTGCGACGATGGCTAACCCGCTGTGCCTGGACTCGCGGCTGGGTCGGGTGGCCACCTACCTCGCCCGCGACGTCCCGGACTGGATCCGCCGGCACCTGCGGGTCGACCCGGATCCGGCACGCTGGGCGATCGGCGGCTACTCGCACGGCGGTACCTGCGCGTTGCAGCTCGCGGTCGGTTATCCCACGGTGTACCCGACGTTCGTGGACGTGTCCGGACAGCGCGAGCCGACGCTCGGCAGCCGCGACAAGACGGTACGGGCGGCGTTCGGCGGTGACGAGGCCGCGTTCCGCCGGGTCAACCCGCTCGACGTCCTCAAACACCGGCGGTTTCCGCAGGTGTTCGGTGTCCTCGTGGCCGGCGCCGAGGACCGGGACTACCTGCCGCAGCAGCGCGCGGTCCGCGCGGCGTGCGGGTCGGCCGGCATGACGGTCGTGTGGGTCGAGCTGCCTGGCGGTCACAACTGGGCGGTGTGGGGACCCGGCCTGGCAACTGGACTCGACCGGATCACCGGTCGCCTCGGATTGGAGCAGGTGTGATTGTCATCGAGCGGTGCGCGAGTACGCGGGAAGTGCTGCGCAGACACGGCGGTTCGCCGCTGTCGTACATGGCGACCTGGCGCGGCAACCGGTACTGGTTCGCACCCGGCGGCACGGTCGTCGTAGCGTACCGGTTGGTGGGTTCGGTGGCGCTGACCGTGGGCGACCCGATCGGCCCGGCCGCCGAGCTGCCGGCCGCGGTGGCCGCGTTCACCCGGTTCTGCCGGGTCAACGGCTGGACCCCGTGCCTGTACGGGGTCACCGAAGAGCTCAGCCGCAGCGTCACGGCGACCGGCTGGCGGTCGGTGCAGGTGGCCGAGGAGACCCGGCTGCCGCTGGCGACCCTGTCGTTCACCGGCCGCAAGTGGCAGGACGTGCGGACCGCGCTCAACAAGGCCCGGCGGGCCGGCGTCGAAGCGCAGTGGCACCGCTACCACGAGATGCCGGCAGACCTCGCCGTCCAGGTCCGGGAGATCTCCCGGCAGTGGCTGGCCGGCAAGGACATGCCGGAGATGCGCTTCACCCTCGGCGGCCTGGACGAGCTGGCCGACGACGAGGTGCGCTGCCTGCTCGCGGTCGACGCCGACCGGACCGTCCACGCCGTGACAAGCTGGCTGCCGGTGTACCGGGACGGGCAGACGATCGGCTGGACGCTCGACGTCATGCGCCGCCGGGCCGGCAGCGGCAACGGCATCACCGAGTTCCTCATCGCCTCCGCCGCGCTGCGGTTCAAGGCCGAAGGCGCCGCGTTCGCCAGCCTGTCCGCCGCGCCGCTGGCCCGCCGCGCCGCAAACCCGCCCCAGACCGGGCTGGAGCGGCTACTCGACCGGGTCGCCCACACCCTCGAACCGGTGTACGGATTCGGTTCGCTGCTGGCGTTCAAGCTGAAGTTCCAGCCGGTCTGCCGGCCGCTGTACCTGCTCTATCCGGACCCGACCACGCTGCCAGCGATCGCGGCGGCCGTGACCCGCGCGTACCTGCCCGACCTGACCGTGCGGCAGGCGCTGCGCCTGCTCGGCCGGGCGTTGCGGCTGCGCGCGACCGGTCGCCGATCGACCCGCCAGGCTGGTCGATCGGCAGATCCGGCCGCTCAGGTCGGCGGCCTAGGTTGGCCGCCATGTTGAGCTTCGATCACGTGAGCAAGAGTTACGGGTCGGTGCGGGTCCTCGACGAGGTGAGCCTGCGGGTGCCGGCCGGCTCGGTGGTTGCCCTGGTCGGCCACAACGGCGCCGGAAAGACCACCCTGATGAAGACCGCGCTCGGGCTGGTCGCCCCCGACGCGGGGGAGGTCCGGATCGGTGAGATCCCTGTCGGGCGGCTCGGCAGCCTGGGCGGGCTGCGCCGGCTGCTGCGCATGCACCTGCGGATCTGGCGGGCGCAGCGCGGGGTGGTGGCCGGCACCGTCCTGGCCCTGGCCGTCGGCCTGGCCGGCGTGCTGTTCGGGACCGCCATGAGGCACGGCGCCTTCACCGTGGCCAGTTTCGGCCAGCAGTTCGTCGCATCCACCGCCGGGTACACGATGTTGTGGCTCGCGGTCGGCGCGGTCGCCGGGGCAGCGCCGTACCGGTCCTGCTGGGCCGCGCTCGTGCTGGTCGTCGCCCCGCGCCGGCTGCGCTGGATCGCCGCGTCCTTCGCGTCGGTGATCGGCTGGGCGCTCGGCACGACCGCCGTGCTCGGCGGGCTGTCCCTCGCCGTGGCGGCCGGTTGGCTGGCACTCGCCGCAAAGACCCCGCTGGCGGCGCTCGGCGTGCTGACCCACCTCGCGCCGGTGAGCGCGGCGACCCTGCTCAACGTCACGGTCGGATTCGCACTCGGCGCCGCCGCCCGCGCCGTCACCGCGCCGCTTATCCTCGGCTACGTGCTGGCGCCGGCCGCCCCGCTGCTGTCGGTACGGTCGGTTCACCTCGGGCGGTGGATCGACCTCGCCGGCACGACGCAGGCGCTCGCCGCCGGCCGGTTCAGCCTGCCCGTCGGCACGGCTGTGTGCCTCTGGGTGGTCGCGCCGGCACTGGTCGTGATCTGGAGGCTACGTCGTTCCCCGGTAGCATGAGTACCGACTGGGGCGGGCCGCATCGCACGACGCGAGGCGGTCCGCCTTCTGCGCACCGGAACGAGGAACGTTTGGCAGACCGACGATCGTGGCGGGCGGCCCTGTCCGCGCGGGTACGGGCGGAGTTGCGCGCGGCCCGCGACGACTGGGCCGCGGTGAGCCGGTGGGTGCTCGCCCGGCGGCTGGTGCTGCCGGCGCTGCTCGGCTGGGCGATGGCCGGCCAGGTCGGCGGGCACCCGTGGCGGGGTGTCGAGGCCGCACTGGTGGTGGTCGCGCTCCTGGCGCGGTTCACTCTGCCGGCCACCGCCCTGCTGGTGGTGGTCGCGCTGGTCACCGCCCCGCCGGTGGGGGCCGTGGCGGTCCCGGTCATCGCCTACGCGGCGGCCCGGCGGATCACCTCGCCTCGCCGGGCCGGGGCGGTGTTCGCCCTCGCCTCCGCCGTGCTCGCCGTCAACATCGCGATCCGGAGCGCATCGGTGCCGTCGGTACTGACCGCCTCACTGACCGGAGCCGTTGTGGGGGTCGGGCTGATCCTGCCCGGCGCCGTCGGCGCCCTGGCCGGCGAGCGGGCCCGCCGCTTCGAGACACTGCACGAACGCAACACCATCCTCGAACGCGCCCACCGGCTGGGCGACGAGCAGGCCCGCATGCAGGAACGGGCCCGCATCGCCGGCGAGATGCACGACCTGCTCGGCCACCGGCTCAGCCTGATCAGCCTGCACGCCGGGGCGCTCGAAATGGGCACCCGGCAGGGCGCGCCGGCGCTCAGCGAACAGGCCGCACTGGTGCGCACCACCGCACGGACCGCCCTGGACGAGCTGCGCGAGGTGCTGGGCATCCTGAAGGTCGACGCCCCGCGCCCGGACACCGACGGGCACGGCGACGACGCCGGCACCCGCGCCGACGTGTCCGCCCTCGTGCTCGCCTCGCAGCGGGCCGGCGTACCGGTGGAGCTGGACTGGACCGGCGCGGACCTGACCGGACTGGACGGGCGGATCCGCCGGGCGGTGCACCGGGTGGTCCGCGAGGCGCTGACGAACGTGCACAAGCACGCGCCCGGCGCCACCACCCACGTCCTGGTCGAACACGGCGCGGAATGGATCCGCGTCGAGGTGCGCAACGACCTGCCGGCGCACCGGGGACGGCCGGCGCCCGGCACCAGCATGGGCTTGGTCGGACTGGAGGAGCGGGTACGACTCGTCGGCGGCACCATCCGCGCCGGCGCTAACAGCGACCGCACCCTGTTCGTGGTCGCCGCGCTTCTTCCACTCGTCGTGGCGCCAGACGGGTCGGCGCCCGATGCGCCGCCGCGCGACCCGGACGGCGACGCTACGACCATCGACCATACCGGAGTGGTCGACCGGCAGACGGCCACGACCCTTTCCGACGCCGACACTGCTCCCGGCATCGTTTCGCTGACGAAAGGGAGCACCATGCATCGACCCGCCAAAACCGTCCTGTACGTCCTGCTCGCCACCGTCGTCGTCTGCTGCGGCGGCGGCCTCATCGGGGCGAAGGTACTCGTGGACAAGATGAACGACGCCAGCATCACACCGGAGACCTACAACGCGGTGCAGACCGGGCAGCCCGAGGACCAGGTCCGCAAGACGGTCGGGGACAAGGGCTCGACCGCCCGCGACGTCCTAACCGCCCCGGAGCCGCCGATCCCCGCCGGCGCCCACTGCACCTACGCGCTGTCCAGCCGGACGCTCCACGACATCAACCAGCTCGTCTACCGTTTCTGCTTCGCCGGCGGCAAGCTCGTCGAGAAGCGGGAAATCCAGGCGTCGGGCGCGGACCCGACCGGCAAGTAGAGGTGCATCACGTGATCAGGGTCATGCTCGCCGACGACGAGGCGCTCATCCGAGCCGGCATCCGGCTCGTACTGCAGAACGCCGAGGAGATCGAAATCGTAGCCGAGGCCGGCGACGGCCGCGAGGCCGTCGAGCTGGCCCGCCGTCACCACGTCGACGTGGCCCTGCTGGACATTCGCATGCCCAAGACCGACGGCCTCGCCGCGGCCGCGGAGATCCGTCGGCTCGTCCCGCGAACCCAGGTCGTCATGCTCACCACCTTCGGCGAGGAGGAGTACGTGGCCCGCGCGCTGCGGGCCGGCGCCGCCGGATTCCTCCTCAAGGACACCCCACCGGACGACCTGATCCAGGCCGTCCGGGTGGCGGCCCGCGGCGACGCGATCCTGTCACCCCGGATCACCCGCCAGCTCATCGACCGCTACGTCGGCCCCGAGGACTCCCGCGCCGACCGGGCCAAACAGCGCCTCGCCGTGCTCACCGACAAGGAACGCGAAGTCGTCGTGCTGGTCGGTGGCGGCCTGTCCAACGGCGAGATCGCCAAAGGACTGTTCATGAGCGAAGGCACCGCCAAGGCCCACGTCAGCCGGATCCTCACCAAACTCGACTGCACCAACCGGGTACAGGCCGCCATCCTCGCCCACGACGCCGGGCTCCTGCCCCCCGCCTGATCGGGGCCCCGGCGCGCCCGCGAGCACGTCCGCTTGCCGGGTCTATACGCCTGGGTCCCGGCGCGTGAACCAGGCGGCGATCTGCGGTGGCTGCTGTTCGAGGCGGCCAAGACCTCCGCCCGCAGCTGCGCCCCCGGCTACCGCTACTACACCGACGTCAAGGACCGCGACGACGCCAACCGGGCCGCCACTCACCCCGCAATGGCAGGACAACCCGCGCGCCGCACTCACCGGCGCCGTCCAGCTCCTCGCAAAGGCACTCGAGCGAACGGGTTCGGGGAGGATCGGGCGGTGACCAGCGACGGGCAGCGGCAGTCCAGTACGGGTCGGGTATTCGGGAAGGGTCTGTGGGGTTACTGGGGTGGCAGCTGCGGCGGGGGTGGGTCAACCATGACGATGACCTTGCCCGAGGGGCTTCCCTCCTCGACGAGCCGCACGGCGGCTGCTGCATCAGTGAGTGGGTAGGTCCGGTCGATCACGGGAGTGATACGGCCGGACTCGATGAGGTCGCCGACCTCCTTGAGGGCTTGGGCGGTGACCTCGGCATTGAAGGACTTCAGGGTCTGGCCGACGAACGCGTTGAGGGCCACGGCCTTGATGAGGTTGCCCACCGGGCCGAACCAGCGACTGCCGTCGCCGAAGGACTGGATGAGTGTTCCGCGCGGTGTGAGCACCTTCCTGACTGCTGCCGGAGAGCATGTCCCGCCCAGCTGAAGGGCCAGGTCGTAGCGGGCGGCACCGACGGTGAAGTCCTGCTCGGTGTAGTCGATGACATGCTCGGCGCCCAGGCGACGCACGAGGTCCACGTTCCGGGTGCTGCAGACGCCCGTCACCTGGGCTCCCAGGTGCTTGGCGATCTGCACCGCGAAGGTCCCGACGCCGCCCGAGGCGCCGACAATGAGAACGTGCTGGCCCGGCTGGATCCCTCCCGCGCGCAGGCCCTGCAGCGCGGTAACCGCGGCCAGCGGCACGGCGGCGGCCTGCTCGAAGGTGAGATTCGTCGGCATAGGCGCGAGCTTGCCTTGGCCGACGGCGATGTACTCGGCGAAGGCGCCGTGCCCGAAGCCGTAGACCTCATCGCCCAACTTGAATGCCGTGACGCCGCTGCCGACCTGCTCCACCGTGCCGGCGAGGTCCCCGCCCGGGACCGGGAACTTCGGTTTGCGGACGCCCCCCAGTCCTGCGGGGCGGAGCAAGACCGGCTCGCCGCGGATGAAGTGCCAATCCCACGGGTTGGCCGAACTAGCACGCACGCACACGAGCACGTCCTCGTCACCGACGATCGGCATCTCCACGTCGGCCAGCTGCAGGACATCCTGTGGCGCGCCATACTCGTGCTGGACGATCGCCTTCATGGCGTGCCCCCTCGCGGGCTCTCCCGTCACATCGCCCTCGACGCTAGCAGCGACCGACGCTGACCAGGTCAGCCGCTCCGGCAGGCGAGCACTCCCCGTCGCAGCAACCTGAGGCGGGTATCGGTCAGCGCAGGGCTACTCGCCGCTCGCGCTGTCGGTGATGTTGAACGGCGCGCCGTATGCGGCGTGATAGCGCATTGGTCGCTTCGTGATCATGTGTCGTCGTTTGGGGTCACGCTAACCCGATGGTGTGGCTGGCATTGTCTTAGACCGACGGTCTGATCGAGCTCAAGCAGGCGGCGCGGATCGAGGCGCTGAGCCTGTCCACGACGGGTAAGCTGCCTTTCGCCGTCTCCTTGATCGGCTTCAAACGCGCCAGCCGACCTGAGCGTTGTTTCGGCTCTGTCGCCGAAGGTGGTGATCATTTGCGCCAGCCTGGCTACTGTCGGCGACGCCTTGAGAGCGGTACGGTATCGCCGTCTGAGTCTCTCGCGGTGAAAGATAGGGATGGTGGGAGGGGGTGGGGGTGTGCCAGTTACCGGGCAGCGGGTGGTTCGCCGGGCTTTGGGTCGGCGGCTGACCCGGTTACGCATTGCGAGTGGCAAGAGCAGGCGTGAGGTAGCCGAGGCCAGGCTGGGCATATCCGAACCCACGCTGCACCGCATCGAGACCGGCAAGGTGCCGGTCACGGTGGCCAATGTGCGCGCCCTGTGCTGGCTGTACGGCGTCGACGCGAGCATCACCGACGCGCTGGCCGAGTTGGCGTTGGGTACCTCCCAGGAGGAGTGGTGGGACTCAAGCCCGGTGATTCCCGACTGGTTCAAGCTGTATGTGGGCCTGGAGGCCAGCGCCAGCCGGATCTGCAGCTACGACGGGGAGGTCGTGCCGGGAGAGCTGCAGACCGAGCGGTACGCCCGGGCTGTATTCGCAGCCGAGCAGCCGCCCGACCCCGAGGCCGCTGACCGCCACGTCAAGCTGCGGCTACAGCGGCAGCAGACGTTGTTTAACCGCAGGCCAGTGCCGCAGTTGGTGACCGTGCTCGGCGAGGGTGCGCTGACCCGGCCGGTGGGTGGCGAGGAGGTGCTCAAGGCCCAGATAGAGCACCTGTGTCGGGTCGCGCGGCGCGACAACGTGCAGGTCAAGGTGTTGCCCTGGGCGGTGGGCGCCCACGCTGCGATGGCCGGGGCGTTTCGGATCCTTGACTTCGACGACCCCGAGGACCCCGACGTGGTCTACCTGGAGTCCCACGTGGGCGCCCTGTACCTGCAGGAGGCGGCCGAGGTCGAGGAGTACCGACGCATCTTCGACTTGATCAGCAAAGACGCCATACCCGTAGAGGAGTACCGATGAACAGCGACACGGGCTGGATCATGTCCAGCGGGTCGATGGCGGCGCCTGCCGGTACCGTCCGTTCGGACGGTGCGGACCCGGGTGCGGGAGGCGTGAGGAACGGACGGGACATCACGAACGGGTGAGGCAGCCGGCGGCCAATGTTCGGTGACGAGGCCGAGACCTCGGGGACGACGGGCGGAGACACGACAACGATGGATTACGCGGCGCAGGGCACCACGCAGAAACCGGCAACCGCTGCCAGGATCTACGACTACATCCTCGGCGGCATCCACAACTTCCCCGCCGATCAGGAGGCGGCCCGGAAGCTCATCGCGCAGTTCCCCTTCGTACCTGCGGCGTCCCGGGCCAACCGGGCGTTCCTGCGCCGCGCGCTGCGTCATCTGGTCGGGGCCGGGGTGCGCCAGTTTCTCGATATCGGTTCGGGTATCCCGACCGCAGGCAACGTCCACGAGATCGCCCAGGAGTTGGCGCCGGACGCCAGAGTGGTCTACGTAGACATCGATCCCGTAGCCGTAGCCGAGAGCCTGGAGATCCTCGAAGGCAACGAACGAGCTACCGCGATCCGCGCGAACCTGTGTAGCCCGCAGGTCATTCTCGGTCATCCAGACGTGCGGCGGCTGCTGGACCTCAAGCAGCCTGTCGGTCTGCTGTTGGTCGCCGTGCTGCACTTCGTGCCCGACCCCACGCAGGCGTACGAGGTGGTCTCGCAGTTGGTCGCCGCGCTCGCGCCGGGCAGCTACCTGGTTGTGTCGCATGCGGCGGCCGAGGCCTACCTGCCCAGTACCGACCAGTTGACGGTCGCTCCCAGTACCGAGCAGTTGAAAGTCGCTGACGAGATCTACACGCGGCGGACCGCGACGCCGGGCATGCTACGGACCCGATCCGATACCGCGCGGTTCTTCGTCGACGTCGAGCTAGTGGACCCGGGCGTGGTCTGGCTGCAGGAATGGCGGCCCGACCCGGATGAGTCGGCGGAACTCGCCGACGACCCGCGGCGCAGCGGCTCATGGGCCGGCGTCGGTCGAAAGAAGTAGAGCCGCCGGCCGGCCACATGACCTTGCGGCGAAGGCCTGCCGAAGCCGTCTGAGGTACCTCTGTTGGCCGCGGCGGGAACGGGACCGCCGCGCCGGCCGGCGACTCGGCGGGCCGGCGCAGACGACGCCTCACAGTCGTGTCAGGGTCAGGGCGGCCGCCTGTCGCCGGCTGTGACTGCCTCAGCCGGCGAGGAGTTGGTCGAATTCGCCTTTCTTGGCGCCGTCGAGGAAGGAGTCCCACTCCTCGGTGGTGAACCGGACGCTGCCGGCGTCGGGATTCTTGCTGTTGCGGACCTCGATCAGGTCAGCGTGCCGGCGGGCCTGCACGCAGCTGCCGCCGTTGCCGGTGGATCTGCTGGAGATGATCCAGCCGGTGTCGCTGTTCATCGGTACTCCTCTACGGGTATGGCGTCTTTGCTGATCAAGTCGAAGATGCGTCGGTACTCCTCGACCTCGGCCGCCTCTGCAGGTACAGGGCGCCCACGTGGGACTCCAGGTAGACCACGTCGGGGTCCTCGGGGTCGTCGAAGTCAAGGATCCGAAACGCCCCGGCCATCGCAGCGCGGGTGCCCGCCGCCCAGGGCATTGACCGGTGCCTTGCCGGTCTCGAGGCGGTGCAGCGTGGGTTCGGATATGCCCAGCCTGGCCTCGGCCACCTCACGTCTGCTCCTGGCACTCGCAATGCGTAACCAGATCGGCCGGCGACCCAGGGCCCGGCGAACCACCCGCTGCCTGCTAACTGACAAACCCTCCTCACCCCTCCCACCCCTCCGCATCTTTCACTGCGAAATTCTGGGGACTTAGCGTAGTGGAAACCGGTCCTCATGCACGATGTCGGAAGGATAAATAGTCCTGGTGAAATCTTGCACGACTTAAGGATCCACTGCCATGCTTACCGGTGCGACAACGGGGGTAGGCCCACCTGCTCCGCTCGACGAACCGCCCGTACACGGTCCGCTGCAGCCATGAAGGAACGGCCATGGACGTCCTCCGCCCTGCCGTCAGGATCGGTGCCGGCCCGCGGCAGCGCTTCCAATCTCCCGAGGCAGAGCTGGCCAGGCTGCAGGAGCAGGTGGCATGGCTGAAGGCCGAGCGGGCGGCCCTGTGGTGGGCCGTCGGCCACGACGATCTGACCGGGCTGGCGAATCGGCGCCTATTCTCCGCACTCGCGCCAGTGCTCCTTCGCGAAGGCCGCGCCGCCGTGGTGATCATTCTGGATCTCAACGGCTTCAAGCCGATCAACGACGCCTTCGGTCACGAGGCTGGTGACCTGGTTCTGCAGATTGTCGCCCAGCGGCTCGCCTTCTGTGCCGGTGATGGCCTGGTAGCCAGGCTCGGCGGCGACGAATTCACAGCCGTGCTCACCAGCCCGCGCGAGTCCCCTGCGCAATGGTGGCGGCCGACTGTCACAACGTTGTCGACGGCGATCGCCGAGCCGATGCCAGTGGCCGGCCAGACCCTCAGCGTGACCGCGTCCATCGGCGTCGCCCCGGCACACGACGGTGTTGTGGTCGGCGAGCTGCTGCGCCGCGCTGACCGAGCGATGTACCACGCGAAGGTCAGCGGCGGCTCCTTCACCGCTTGGGACACGAACGAGACCGACACCGCCCATCCGTACGACCAACAGGCGGCCGTCCAGGATCGTGCTCAGCCTCGCGAAGCGATCACCGCTGCACAGACTGACCTTGAAGCCGCCGAGGTCGCAGACTCGGGGACGCAAGATCACTGCCCGTCGCACAGTCCGAGGACGTCGAACCGGCCCTCTTCCCAACAGGTCAGGACCCCGCAGAAGGCTCGTCGGGGAGGCTGACCGTTTCGCAATCGGCATCGCATGCCTGAGGACGGTCGCTTGGCCGTCCCTCTTAATCCGCGGGTTCGGGGTTCGAGTCCCTGGCGGCGCACGTCTTCGCACGTCACAGGGGCCTGTGCCGTGCGGCGTCAAGATCGACACCATGCAAGACCCATACGAAACCTGGCCGGTCTGACGCGGGACCGGCCATCTTTTTCTAGGACGTCGGCCGCACCGGTGCGGCGGACCTTGCGGCCGAAGTAGGTGTCCTGGGTCATCGATACCTTCGAGTGGCCGAGCTGGTCGGCGGCAGCACGGGCAGACAGTCCGGCCTCGTCCATGAGCGTGGCGACGGTCTTCGACACGACTGGGAGGTGGCCCAGCCGTAGCCCGCTCGGTCCAGCGCGGCGCGTGGGTCGCGCTGCGTGTTGCCGGGGTCGCGCAGGCCGCCCAACGATGCGGTGAACACGACATCCCAGTCGTTCGGCGTCGCGCAACGCTTGCGGCGGCGCAGCATGGCTACCGCCCAGGCTGGAAGCTCCAGCGTGCGGTACCCGGACTTGCCCTTGGGCTTGATGTACAGGCCCTTCCCCTTGACGCGGACGACGGTTCCTCGTACGTGCAGCGCCGCGCCGACCACACGGCGGCGGACCTCAACACCGACGACGTGCCCGACGAGTACGGGTCAACCTCGGCGACACCGAGTTGACCGAGCCTTACACCCCGGCACCCGCCACCACCGACGCGACGGAGGCCCGGCGATGACCGAAACCGAGCCGACCGAGGAGCGGTGGGCGTACGGCGGGATCCCCGTATTGCATACGGAGCGGATGTTCGCGTGGCTGCCCGACGCCGGCAGCGGCGAGGAACAGCTGTTTCGGCCCATGAAGGGCCGCTACACCGTGGGCCTGCTGTATCGAGTCTTCGTGACCCGCACCAACGAGGCGCGTGGTCACGCACGGCTGGCCCCGCTACGCCAACCGGCGGGTCGAGCCCGACCGGCCCGGCCCGGCCACCGTCGGGTGCCACGTCGACCCGGCGTACCCGCAGCCCGCGCGGTCCGGCGAGGTCCATCCGGACGTACCCCTGGCCGCTGGTGTAGGTGGTCGCCTTCAGCCACTGGCCGTTGACGCCGAACCAGAGGCCGTCCAGCAGCTTGATCGGCGGCGTCCAGAATCCGCCCATCTCGCCGCGGATGTGCCAGCCGGTGGCCGGGTACGTCGCATCGGCCGCGCCGACCTCGTAGAAGTGGTCGCCGGTGGTGACGAAGCGCCGGCCGGCGAGGCGGGTGTGCTCCGACAGGGTGGCCGGTCCCGGGTCGGCGACGCCGGTGCGGCCGTGGCCACCCCGGTGACCACCATGCCTACACCGATCGGCCGGCAGAGGCTTGACGCAACCACTTGGTTGCCATATGGTTATAGCAACCAGATAGTTGCTATACATGGGAGTGTGTCATGGGCTTTCCCGATCGCATCGAGCGCAGCATCAAGGTCGCCCACCCGCCGGCGAAGGTGTGGGAAGCGATCACGACGGCTGAGGGATTGGGCACGTGGTTCGGCCAGAAGGCGACCGTCGACCTGCGTGTCGGCGGCCTCGCCCACCTGACCTTCGAGGGCGGCCACAGCGCCGACCTGCGCATCGAGCGCCTCGAGCCGCCGCACGTGTTCGGCTACACCTGGGGCATCACTGGCCTGCCGGCCGACGATCCGCGCCGTACCTACGTCGAGTTCACCCTTGAGCCGGTCGCCGAGGGGACCCGGCTCACCGTGGTCGAGTCCGGCTTCGCGCAACTGCCCGACGACCTCTACTCCGGCGCGTACGGCGGCAACGTCGAGGGGTGGCGGAGCGAGCTGGACGAGCTCGTCGAATACCTCGATGCCCGAGCGTGATCCGGAGGCCGTCGCCGAAGAGGTCTTCGCCGCACTGGCCGATCCCAGCCGGCGGAGCTGGCCGCGCTCGCATCCCGCGGGCCGGCCACGGCGACGGACCTGGCGGCCAGCCTGCCGATCACCCGGCAGGCGATCGCCAAACACCTCGGCCTGCTCGCCGAGGCCGGGCTGGTCGTCGCCGAGCCCGGCGAGCGGCGTCGCGTCCGCTACCGGCTCCGGTCGGCCCCCATCCAGGTCGCGCAGCAGTTTCTCGCCGCGTTGGCCCGGGACTGGGACTCGAGCCTCGACGCCCTCAGACGGCATCTGAGTTCGTGACAAGCGGGCCGCAGGCGGTCCGTAGCTATTGGGAGGATGAATGAGAATCGCGGACAGAGCAGTTCTGGTGACCGGGGCCAATCGTGGGATCGGGCAGGCGCTGGTCGAGGAGGCATTGAGGAGAGGCGCGAAGCGGGTGTATGCCGGTACGCGCCAACCCTTGGCCCACCCGGATCGGCGCGTCACGCCCCTGACCTTGGACGTGACCAACGCGGCGCAGACTCAGGCCGCGGTCGAGAGCGTCGAGTCTCTCGACGTCCTCGTCAACAACGCCGGCGTGTTCCTCTACGATGACCTGAGCGATCGTGCCGCACTCGACCAGCACCTCGCCGTCAACCTCTTCGGCACGTATGGCGTGACCCAGGCCTTCCTGCCGTCGCTGACCCGCTCCCGGGGAGCCATCGTCAACGTTCTGTCGGTGACTGCCTTTGCCGCCCTGCCGCTCACCCCGGCATACTCGATCTCGAAGGCAGCCGCGTTCTCCCTGTCACAATCGCTGCGCGCTCTCCTGGCCGGGCGGGGCGTGCGCGTGCATGCCGTGCTGACCGGCCCCGTGGACACCGACATGACCCGGGGCCTCGACATACCGAAGGCCTCTCCGGAGTCCGTCGCGCGAGCCATCTTCGACGGAGTGGAGAAAGGGGAGGAGGACATCTTCCCCGATCCCATGTCGGAGTCCATGGCGGAGAGCTGGCGCAACGGTGCGGGCAAGGCGCTCGAGCGCCAGAATGCGGCGTTCGTACAAGCAGAGCCCGTGACGTCATGAGCGAAGGGCGGGACACGGCGCAACTTCGGCCCACCGCGCTGGCGGCGACGCTCGGGCTCGCGGCCGCATCCTGGGTCGTCGCGGTCCGGCAGATGAACGGGATGGACATGGGCGTCGCGACCCGGCTCGGTTCGTTCGCGTTCTTCGTTGCGCTGTGGGTGTCGATGATGGCGGCGATGATGCTGCCGGGCGCGGCTCCGGCAGTCTTGAGACGCGCTCGTGCCAGCGGTCGCGTGCGCACGGTACCGCTGTTCCTCGGGTCGTACCTTGCGGTCTGGACGCTCGTGGGCGTCGCCGTGTACGCGTTGTATCGGCCGCACGGGTCTTTCGCCGCCGGCGCGGTTGCGATCGCGGCAGGTGTCTACGAGTTCACGCCACTCAAGCGGTACTTCCGCCGGCGCTGCCGGGAGAGCGTCCGCTCTGGATTCGAGTTCGGGCTCTACTGCGTCAGCTCCAGCATGGGACTGATGCTGATGCTGGTGGCGCTGGGCGTCATGAGTGTCGCCTGGATGGCCGTGATCGCCGTTCTGGCGGTCGCCCAGAAGCTCCTGCCCGCGAAGGCCGCCATCGATGTGCCGTTGGCGGTGGCGACTATGGCCTAGGGACCGGCATCACGGGTGCCGTCATGGGCGAGTTGATCCGCAAGCGGAGGTGCCCGATTGTCGGCGGCGGTGGTGGGGTGTGGTCGCTGTGCACATCGTCGATGCCGCGTCGGCCACGGTCGCGGCCATCGAGTGCGGCAAGTCCGGGATCTACCACGTCGCCGATGACGAGCTGGCAGCGGTGCGCGAATTTCTGCCGGTTCTGGCCCGGACGCTCGGCGCCAAGCCGCCGCGCCGCGTGCCGGCCTGGCTTGTCCGCTTGGTTGCCGGCGAGGCCGTGGTGAACATGATGACGCGGGCCCGCGGGATTTCCAGCGAGAAGGCCAAACGCGAGCTGGGCTGGGCGCTGCGGTACCCGAGCTGGCGCATGGGTTTCACCGAGGGATTGGACTGACTCGACATGTCCGCCTCGGACCTGTACGGCGAGCTGCGACCGCGGGCGTTCGCCATCGCCTACCGGATGCTCGGCAGCGTCAGCGAAGCCGAGGACGTGGTGCAGGAGGCGTTCCTGCGGATGCACCAGACCCTGCAACAGGACGAGCCGATCGCCTCGCCGCGGGCGTACATCGCCACGCTGGTCACCCGGCTGGCCATCGATCAGCTTCGCTCGGCGCGGGCGCGGGCGCGGCGGGAGCGGTACGCCTGGATCTTTACCATGTCCATCCTCTCCGCCGACCAACTCCGCTTCCCCGTCGGGTAGCTGGCTGTGCATTGCCTCCGCATCAACGCTGAAATCGGCCTGTCGGGTTGGCTAGAGGACTAGGACCCCGGGAGGCCCCCTAACGGCCCTTGTCGCCGCGTACGGAACTTCACATCTATTGATAAGGGTCTTTACCTATCCTGCTAGGCGGAAGTAGACTCGCGGCAACCACGAAGAAAGCCCGGAATGTCAGGTCGCCGCATGGCCGAGACAGCTGACAGATCGATCCGGGTCGCCGTTTGCTCGAGCCGGCGGCTCATGCGCGACGCACTCGCCGCCTACCTTGACAGCCGCCGGGAGTTCACCGCGGTCGGCCGCACCGCCACTGTCGACGGCCTCTACTCCCTGTGCCTGCTACGTCGCCCGGATGTCGCCCTCATCGATGCCGGTCTGCTCAGTGTCGACCTTGTCGCGAGGTTGCACGGGCTGCACGAGGCGCACCCCGGCGTCGAACTGGTCGTCGCGTACACCGACCTGCGTCCTCAGGCCGTGCCGGCGGCGATCCAAGCCGGGATGACCGGCTTGCTGGCGTCCGCCTGTGGCCTGGAGGCCATGCTCCGGATGCTGCGCCGGCGGGCCACTCCGATCGGGCGCACCGCGCCGGACGGACTCGCGCTCACCGACCGCGAGTTGCAGATCATCTCACTGCTCGGTGCCGGGCACAGCGTCTCGGAGATGGCCGGGCTGCTGGGCATCAGCCGGCGGACCGTGGAAAACCACAAGCGCCGCCTGTACGCCAAGCTCGGCGTCGGTACGCAGAGCCAGGCGGTGTCCCGGGCCACCTCGCTCGGCCTGTTGCAGCCGCACGGCTACGCCACGCCAGCGCGCCGTTCCCCACGCGCCGAGGAGGGGCGCGATGCGTTGGTCGTCATCGCCGGCCCGCCGGGCGCGTACCTGGACGAGGTGATGGTGGCGCTGCTGGCGGGCGGCCTCTCGTTCGTGTACGCCTACCGCCACCCACCGATGCGGCGCGACCATTGGGCGCTCTGGCACCTGGGGCCGCTCACCGCCGTCCTCGTCGATCCGGAGCCCGACGACTGGCTCCTGCCGGTCGCACTGGGCATACCAGCCGTGGTGGCGCACTCCGCCAAACCGGCCCTCGCCGCTGTCGTCGACGCGATGCTGCGCGGGGCCCGCGCGATGCTGCGCGTTGACCAGGTACACACCGACCTGGCCTCGGTGCTGGGCATGGTCGCGCGCGGCTACTTCACGATAAGCGCCGACCGGTTCGGCGAGCTGGCCGACTGGATGCGCGTACGCTTCGGCGAGCATCCGTTGGACGTGCCGGAGCTGACCGGCCGCGAGCGCGACATCCTCGGGTCGATCGCGAGTGGACACACCTTGCGGCAGACCGCTCTGGCGCTCGGGATCGCCGCGAAGACGGTGGAGAACACCCAGGCCCGACTGTTCCGCAAGCTTGGTGCCCGCAACCGGCAGGGGGCGCTGACGGTGGCGTACCGGTTGGGCCTCATCGACCCGGCCTCCTCGGCCGGTCCGGATCCGCACGTGGTGGCGGGCTGACCGGCCACCCGTCCGGGACGCCGAGGACAGGCGGTGCGGCTGCGGCGGGCCGGCCGCGGTGTTCGCGACCGGCCCGCCGGAGAGCCTGGGACGCCGGCTACGAGCGGGCGCATCGATGGTCATTCAGGGTGATGTTTGTCGGTGCCGGGTTCGTGGTGTTGTCCCACCGGCCGATGAAGCCGGCATCGGTTACCGAGCCTCCGGCCGGGATGCGCGCGTTCCAACTCGGGTTGTCCACGCTGACGGAATTTCCGCGCTGGCTCGCTACACTGTTCCACGCCTGCCTGATGCTCTGTCCGGCGGGGAACTGCCAGCCGACCGTCCAGCCGTTGACCGGGGCGTTGGTCAGGTTCTTGATGGTCAGGCTGACCTGGTACTCGCCGGTCCACGAGCTGTCGACGTGGTAGGCGACACTGCAGGTGGCAGCGGGTACATCATCGTCCGGAACCAGGAACACGTTGTCGTTCAGGTCGCCGGCCGGTATGTCGGTGTTGGCGGCGATGACCTGCGCGAGGGTGTGCCGGAAATCGATTCCGTAGCTGCTCTTGATCATGCTCAGCCCGGGGTCGTTGCCGTAGAAGAACCGGTCACCGTCGCGCAGTGCCTGGAACTGCCTGGTCCAGATGGCAAGCTGCAACTCGCCGAACTCGGTACCGGGCACGTGCCGCTCCGAGATCATGCCGGCGAACGCGTCCACCTTGTCCACCGACCCGTACACCGCCTTGAGCCGGGCCGCGAGCGGAGTCCGGCGGACGCCGCTGGTCATGAACGCCGAGTCGTCGCTGCCGAGCGCGACCGGGTTGCCGTTGATGTCGCGCAGGCTGGTGAAGTCGAGGCTGTTCGGGTTGTTGACGTCGGTACCGGGCGGGAACGCCTCGCTCGCCTCGCCAGTGATGGATTTGAAGTCGGCCCTCGCCGGTAGCCCGTACGCCTGCCGGAGCGGGTTGTAGGTCGGCATGCCGTGGTCGCGCCCCCGCTCGATGTCAATCGCGCCGAGATCGACCACGCCGTTGAAGCACGCCGGCAGGCTCGGGTCGGACAGGCACTCCGGGTTGCCGGATACCGGTACCTGGAACAGAACGCTGCGCAGGTGGTTGTCGATCTGCTCGTCGTTGTTGTACTGCGGCTCGCCGCCGATGCCCTTCATCATCGGGCCGAGCTTCAGTTGGGTGAGCAGGTCCGGGTTGAAGAACGCCAGGTTCAGCGACACGCCGAGCGCGACTTCATTGCCGTCCACAGTGATCTCGACGCCGGCAGCCCGCAACGCGTCCAGTTCGGCCTTCGAGTAGTGGGACGCGTCGACCTCGATCTCGAACTCGCCGTGGATCTGGGAGTGTGCCCGGTACCCGACCGTGGCGAACTCGTCGGTCAGGCTCGCGTTGACGTTCGGCTTGTAGCCGGTGTACATGGGCAGGCTGACGCCCATCGCGGGGAGGAACTCGTTGTAGGTGATGTACTGCTGCTCGCCGATGACCACGCGCCGGGCGATCTGGAACTTCTCCTCGTTCGTCAACGTGTTCGGCAGCGTCGACACGATGCGGTTGTGTTCCCGGGCGAACAGCGTGTGGGTGGCCGTCAGCGCGATGTTCTCGTTCGCGCGTACGTCACCGGCGACCGCCGCCTTGTCCGGGTGCGCCAGCAGCCTGCCGTCGGTCGCCATGGTCGGCGCGCTCGACGCGTCGCCCCGGGCGTCCCGCCTGGGCAGGTAGCCGCCGGGCAGCATCAACTTCGCGCCGTTGTTGCCCAGTTTGCCGTCCACCGGTCCTTCACGCAGCCATTCCAGCCGGTCGTTGGTGCCGCCGTAGACCGCCCAGGCATCGATGTACGAATTGACCGTGTTGATCTGCTGGCGGGGGTTGCTGACGCCGGTACCCGGCGTCGGCCTTGACCGGGTGAACGGGATGACGCCGAGTGTGTCGCTGAACCTCTCCAGCGGGTCGGCGCTGCTGAACGGGATGTTGGCGGTCTCGCCGGCGCCGTCGACCAGACCGAAAGTGTGGTCGAGGAACTGTCCCCAGGCCCATCCCCACTGGGTTACCCGGTGCTCGGAGAAGATGTTCTGGCCGACGTCCTGGATGACGCGGTTGCTGACGGCGCGGGTGTTCGGGCCCGCCACCGGTGCGCTGCGCCCGTCGGCGTAGTTCGCGGCCGCCACCCGTGGATAGAGCTGGCCGACCTTCCCCCAGTTCGGGTGACCCTGGTTGTTGCCGCCGCCGTCGAGGCTCTGCACCTCGAAGCCGACCGCCGCGCTGGCGTTGGACGCCGTCGCGATGATCGTACTAGCGACCGTCAACGCTACGACGACCGCGCTGGAAAGCCACTTCCTGCCCGGAAACCGGGACGCGCGCGGGTGCCGGCGCGTCCACCCTCCGGTGTCGACCGCAATCCGATCGGGGACCATGGGACGACTGGGCATGTTCTCCACCCCCAAGGGGCTCACAAGATCGGGACAATGCCGTGCCCGTCGGGGTCTCCCCATCGACCGCCTACCCGCGCGCAAAGGCTTTTTGGGCACGGCGAATCGCACGGTCAGGGCGGAGTGAGGAGCGGCAGGATACGGTGATCGACTCCCCAGGATCGACCGCGGGAACTCGCGTCGGACGCTGGATAGCCCATGCGTCAGACCAGAAGGAGCCGAATGACCACTGTGGTCATCGGTCAACTTCGATACTGCGGAGCGTAACGGCGCCTGAGCTTCGCGTTTAACGTCGTTTGGCTTGTTGATGAATCTTGGTGTTGGTCTTCTTGGCTGCCGGGTGGCGTGTCGCGGGTGTTGACTTTCGGCCTTTTGGCCGTCCGGGGCCTGGCCGGGAGGGTTTCGGCCAGTTGGT
>WNGE01000362.1_pt1 | contig 58339 bp, 49 predicted proteins | sample 5400651 | NCBI WGS metagenome assembly WNGE01 (sample SAMN13153370, study PRJNA577476) | soil metagenome | isolation source: 60 cm soil or saprolite under grassland replicate 2 | place: USA:California | collected 2016-06-15 | reverse complement strand
GCACGCCCGCGAGCCGCCCGTCGCTGGCGATCTCGTGCGTGGCCTGCAGCCCGTCGAGGCCGGGCATCCGGATGTCCATCAGCACCACGTCCGGGGTGAGTTCCCGCACCAGCCGGACCGCGGCCGCGCCGTCGGCCGCCTCGCCGACCACCTCGATGCCGTGCTGCGCGTCCAGCAGGGCGGCGAACCCGGCCCGGACCAGGGCCTGGTCGTCGGCTAGCAGCACCCGGATCATCCCGGCTCCAGGGGCAGCCGGGCCCGCACCCCGAACCCGCGGCCGGGCTCGCGCCCGGCGGTCAGCTGTCCGCCCAGTGCCGCGGCACGCTCGGTCATGCCACGTATCCCGCTTCCGCCGCCGCGCGAAGGGCCGGGCCGACCGGTCCCGTCGTCCTCGACCTCGATCAGCAGGTCGCCGTCGTCCGGCCCGATCCGGACCCGCACGCTCGACGCATCCGCGTGCCGCACCACGTTGGTCAGCGCTTCCTGCACGATCCGGTACCCGGCCGCGTCCACGCCGCGGGGCAGGGGCAGCGGGGTGACGCGCACGTCGACCGACAGCCCGGTCGCCTCGGCCCGCCGCACCAGTTCCTCGACGTCGCGCAGGCTCGGCGCGGGCGCGCGCGGCACCTCCTCGTCGGGCCGGCGCAGCGAGTCCAGCACCGACTGGACGTCCACGAGGGCTTCGCGGCTCGCCTGCTTGATCGCGGTCAGCGCGGTCCTGACCTGCTGCGGCCTGGCGTCCATCAGCTCGAGCGCCACCCCCGCCTGCACGTTGATCAGCGACAGGCTGTGCGCCACCACGTCGTGCAGGTCCCGGGCGATGCCGAGCCGTTCCTCGCTCGCCTGCCGCCGGGCCGTCTCGACCGCCGAGCGCTGCTCCTCGATCGCCCGTTGCCTGCTGGCCTGGGTGAAGGCCCGCCGGTTGCGGATCAGCTCGGCCCCGGCCAGCAGGAGCAGCAGCCAGGCCGCGAGCCCAAGCGCGGCCCAGGCCGACGGCATCGGCTCAGCGGCGGTAAGCACAGGCAGCCACAGGAAGCCCAGGTAGCCGGCCAGCAGCGAGCCGTAGGCCGCGATCCGGTAGCCGCTCATCAGCGCGGTGCCGAACGCCACGATCAGTCCCATCCAGATGGGGCCGCCGGGGTAGCCGAGCAGCACGTAGCCGAGCGTGCTCGCGAACGCCAGCATCAGGACCGGGACAGGCTGCCTGCGCCGGGCGACCAGCGCGACCGGCCCCGCGGCCAGCAGCAGGTACCCGTACACATCCAGAGTCCGGACGTGCGCGTGATGCCGCGCCACCAGCGCCGTGCCGCCGATCTGCACTACTCCAGCCAGCACCGCCAGGACAATGTCTACGCGTCGTACCGAACCCCAGTCCACCTCAGCACCGTAGGCCGGATCCCGCCGGTTCGTCATCCGCCCGCCGGTGTAACCCCGCTTACCGCGTCCGCGGTACGCCGGTTACCTCCTGCGGAGTACGGCAAGAGCCCGCGTCTGGACGACGCGGCGGCAGCACCGGTGACAGCAGCATTGAAGCCATGACACTCACCACTGTTGCCGCCCGCCCCGAGATCCCGGCGGGCCCGCCCAAACTCAACTCCCGTCAGCTCAGAACCGCGCAGGCGGAAACGCTGGACGCACCCCGGCTCCGGTACAGCCTGCTGGCCGGGGCCCTGTTCAGGGGGATGGACCTGGCCTACGGCCGGACCAGGACGATCGTCAAGTTCACCATGCTGGAGTTCATCGCCCGGGTGCCCTATCAGGCCTGGGAGCGGATGGGCTACCTGACGCTGGCCCGCTACCGCGGCCGGTCGGCGCTGGCCCGGCGGGTGTTCGAGCGCATCGTCGAGTCCCGCGCCGACCAGGACAACGAGCAATGGCACCTGCTGATCCTGCAGGATCTCGTGCAGCGCCGCGGCCTGCGGCAATCGTTCCTGCTGCACCGGCTGGCGCCATGGCTGGTCGCGTTCTTCTTCTACCACGTGTCCTGGCTGCTCTTCGTGGTCCGCCCGGAATGGAGCTACCGGCTCAACGCCGACTTCGAGGACCACGCCGAGCACGAGTACATGGCCTACGTGGCCGAGCACCCCGAGCTGGAGACCCAGCCCGACCCCGGCGTCTACGCGGCGCAGTACGGCCAGTACGGGAGCCTGGCCGACCTGCTCCGCCAGATCGGCCACGACGAGCGCACCCACAAACTGGGCAGCCTCATCAACATGCGCACCCCCCGCCTCCGCTCCGCCGCCTAACCCACCGGGGCAGTAATCCGCCCGTACCACCCTCACCCCAGGCCCCTCACCCCCAGCGCGGTGGCCTTCCGAATTCAATGAACGTGGCGCTCTACCCGAAAGATTCGGTAGAGCGCCACTCTCATTGACTTTGCGGGGCGGCCGCGGAGCGCCAAGCGTCCCAGACCTCGGGGCGGAGCTTGCCGCTCACTCACACCGTGGGTGGGTCGAGGCCGGCCTGGGCACGGTCGGCGACGAGGAACTGCTCCGCCGCGCCGTCGACAACCTGCTGATGAACGTGCTCGTGCCTCCGGGTCGTGCTCACCCTCCCGGCCGGCCCGCCCCCGGATCCGGGGCGGGCCACCCGCGAGCCGCTGGCCGTCACGACCAGCTGAGAACCTACGCATCCCCGCGCCGCATCCGCACCGCGGCGACACCCAGCAGCACGAGCGCGTAGGCGCAGAAGACGCCGAACCCGGTCCACGGTGCCAGCGACGTCGCCGGATCGGGGTGCACCGACGTCACGGCCAGGCCGGCCGCGCCGGGCAGGTACTTGCCGATCTCGTCGGACAGGCTCCCCGGCAGGAAGCCGACCAGGATCGGAACCGCGAACAGCAGGCCGAACAGCGCCGCGATCCCGCCCGCCGTGCTCCGCAGCAGCGCGCCCAGGGCCAGGCCGAGCAGGGCGGCCACGGCCAGGTACAGCGCGCCGCCGATCACCGCGCGGGCCACGCCCGGCGCACCAAACGACACCGACAGGTGCTGGCGGCCCAGGATCGCCTGCCCGGCCAGGAACACCGCGACCGCGGCCGGGACGCTCACCGCGACCACCGCGCCGGTCACCACCGCCGCCTTGCCCCACAGCGTGGGCAGCCGCCGCGGCACCGCCGCCAGCGTGGTCCGGATCAGGCCGGTGGCGTACTCGCTGGTGATCAGCAGCACGCCGAGCACCCCGGCGGCGACCTGCGCGAGCTGCACCCCGGCCAGGCTGACCGAGGTCGGGTCGAACGAGGCGGCCGCCGCCGCCCCGTGCGGCGGTCGCGCCACCCGCAGCAGGCTGTACAGGATGCCGAACGCGACGACCAGGATCACCGCGGACAGCAGCGACCACAGCGCGCCCGGCTGGGTGCGCAGCTTGGTCCATTCCGACTTCATCACCCGGGCCTGGGTCACCTGCAGCGTTGAATTGGCCTGGGCCTCCGGCCGCGGCGTGCTCATTTTTCCTCCTCGAGGCAAACGGCGCGGTACTCCACCGCGTCCTTGGTCAGGTCGACGAAGGCGTCTTCCAGCGACGTCTGTTCCGTGGACAGTTCGGCCACCGCGATCCCGGCCGCGGCGGCGATCGCGCCGATCCGCTCGGCGAGCAGCCCGGACACCAGCAGCGCGCCGTCGTCGGCGAAGCTGACGGTCACGTCCGGCGACCGCAGCAGCGTCGCCAGCCCGCGTTGGTCCGAGCTGCGCACCCGCACCGAGGCGGGCGCGGCCGAGGCGATGAACTCCGCCACGCTGGTGTCCGCGATCAGCCGCCCCTTGCCGATCACGATCAGGCGGGTGGCGGTCTGCGCGATCTCGCTCATCAGGTGCGAGGAGACGAAGACCGTCTTGCCCTGGGCGGCCAGCTCGGTCAGCATCCCCCGCATCCACCGGATGCCCTCGACGTCAAGACCGTTCACCGGCTCGTCCAGGACCACGGTGGCCGGGTCGCCGAGCAGCGCGGCGGCGATGCCGAGCCGCTGCGCCATGCCGAGGGAGAACTTGCCGGCCGGCCGGCCCGCCACCGAGCGCAGCCCGGCCGCGTCGATGACCTCGTCGACCCGGGACCGGCGGATGCCGGTGGTCTGGGCGAGCGCGAGCAGGTGGTGGTAGGCGCTGCGGGACGGGTGCACCGCCCGCGGGTCCAGCATGCCGCCGACCTCGTGCAGCGGCGCGGCATGCGCCCGCGGCGCCCGGCCGTTGACCGTGACCGAGCCGCTGGTCGGCTCGTCCAGCCCGAGGATCATCCGCATCGTGGTGGACTTTCCGGCGCCGTTCGGCCCGAGGAAGCCGGTGACCGTACCGGGCCGGACGGTGAACGTCAGGTCCGAGACGGCGGTGGTAGGCCCGTACCGCTTGCTGAGTTCGCTGATCTCAATCATGGAATCCACAGTGCCGAACGGGCGGGCGTCTGTAATTGTGGCGCTCAGCCTGTCCGGACTGGGGAAAACCCCACCCGTTCGGCAGGATCGCCTCATACCAGCCGGCCGGAAGCCCCTTATACCGTGACCTCATGACCTGGCGCGCGATTCCGAACGCCCTGGCCGGCTTGCTCGCCGGCCTGGCCGGCGGCGTCCTGCTCGGCGTGCTCATCGTGATCTGGGGCGTGACCTTGTTCACCCTGGCGACCGGCACGGATGACTGGGAGCACGTCGTCGTGTACGTCGGGATAGTCCTGCTGATCATGGCGCTGACCCCGTGGGTGGTGCATGGGCTCAGCGCCATGCAACGATCCCGGCTCCGCGCGACGCTGGGGGCGGAGATCCCGGCGCCCGTTCGGCCCCTCGGGCGCACCTGGCACCAGCTCGCGTACCACCTGCTTGCGGTGCTCACCGGCCTGGCCGGGGGCCTGCTGGTTCCCCTGTTTCCCGTCGTGCCGCCGTTGGCCGGGTGGGTGACCAGGACCGATGAGGGCCTGGCCCGGACGCTGCTCGGGCCCGGCCGCCGCGAGGCGCTGGCGCTGCGGGTCGAGACGCTGGCCCGCAGCCGTGCCGACCTGGTCGCCGCGGCCGACGCCGAACGCCGCCGGATCGAACGCGACCTGCACGACGGCGCGCAGCAGCGGCTGGTATCCCTGGCCATGAACCTGGGCATGGCGCGGGAGCGGTTCGAGGCCGAACCCGAACCCGTCCGCCAGGCCATCGCCGCGGCCCACGACGAGGCCGTGCTGGCCCTGACCGAGCTGCGCGAGTTCATCCGCGGCCTGCACCCGGCGGTGCTCAACGACCGCGGCCTCGACGCGGCGCTGTCCGGCCTGGCGGCCCGCGCCCCGCTGCCGGTCCGGCTGCGGGTGGACGTGCCGGAGCCCGCCGCGCCCGGCGTCGAGGCGGTGGCCTACTTCATCGTCTCCGAGGCGATTACCAACGTGGTCAAGCACGCCCAGGCCACCCGGGCCGAGGTGACCGTGACCCAGGCCGGCGACCGGCTGCGCATCGTCGTCACCGACGACGGCCGCGGCGGGGCTGTCCCTTCGGCTGGCGATAGTACGGGTTTGCGCGGCCTGGCCCAGCGGGCCGCCGCGGTGGATGGCACGCTGAGCATCGACAGCCCGCCCGGCGGGCCCACCACCATCACCGCGGAGCTGCCATGCGAATCGTGATCGCCGAGGACTCGGTGCTGCTCCGGGACGGGCTCACCCGGATGCTCACCGACGGCGGCTTCGAGGTCGTCGCGGCCGTGCCGGACGCCGCCCAGCTGCTCAAGGCGGTGGCCGAGCACCGGCCGGAGCTGGCCGTCATCGACGTCCGGATGCCGCCCACGCACACCGACGAGGGCATCAAGGCCGCCCTGGTCATCCGCCGGCAGTTCCCGGACGTGGCGCTGCTGGTGCTGTCCCAGTACGTGGAGGAGAGCTACGCCACCGACCTGCTCTCCGAGGCGAGCAGCTCGGTCGGCTACCTGCTCAAGGACCGCGTCGCGCACGTCCGCGACTTCCTCGACGCGCTGCGCCGGGTGGCGGCCGGCGGCACCGCCCTGGACCCCGAGGTCGTCGCCCAGCTCCTGGTCCGCCGGCGCGACGACCCCCTGGACCGCCTCACCCCGCGCGAGCAGCAGGTCCTCAAGCTGATGGCCGAGGGCCGCTCCAACACCGGCATCATGGAAACCCTGAAGGTCAGCCCCAGCGCGGTAGAGAAATACGTCACCAACATCTTCCTCAAGCTCGACCTCCCCCCCACCAACACCGACCACCGCCGCGTCCTAGCCGTCCTCAAATACCTCGGCACCTAATCCCGCGCCGCCGAGGCTCATCCGGTCCGGCCGCCTGCTCCGGCTCATCACGTACCTGACCAGGCTGACCAGCACGTGCTTGACCGAGTCCCGGTCGCGCGCGTCGCACAGCACGATCGGTACCCCGGGGTCCAGGCTGAGCGCGATCCTGATGTCATCCGGCTGGAACCGGGGGGCGTCGTCGAAGCAGTTGACCGCGACGATGAACGGCATCCCGTGGTGTTCGAAGTAGTCGATCGAGGCGAAGCAGTCGGCCACCCGCTGCGTGTCGGCCAGCACCACGGCGCCGATCGCGCCGATGGACAGCTCGTCCCACATGAACCAGAACCGCTCCTGGCCCGGCGTGCCGAACAGGTAGAGCACGAGCCGCGACGGGAAGCTGATCCGGCCGAAGTCCATGGCCACCGTGGTGGTGGTCTTGGCGCCCACGCCCCGGGTGTCGTCGATGCCGACGCTGCGGTCGCTCATCGGCTCCTCGGTCCGCAGCGGCCTGATCTCGCTGATCGCGCCGACCAGGGTGGTCTTGCCCACGCCGAAGCCGCCGGAGATGAGGATCTTGGCGGTCGACGGCGCGCCGTCAGAGTGATTCAAGGCCATCGAGCACCATCCTCAGCAGTCGCTGATCGGTTGCCGGCTGCTTCTGCGTGGACAGGACCCGGACCAGTCCCTCGCTGATGAGGTCGCCGAGCAGGACTCGCACCACCCCGAGCGGGAGGTCGATTTCCGAGGTCAGGTCGACGATCGGCGTGGGCCGGCGGCACAGGCTCAGGAGCCGCCGGTGCTCGGGCCCGGGCCGGAAGTGTTCCGGCATCCGGTCGCTGGTCGCGACCACCACGTCGATCAGGTCGAACGACTCCCCGCCGCTCGGCAGCGTCCGCCCCTTGGTCAGGGCATAGGGCCGGACCACCGGCCCGGCGTCCCGGTCGAACCAGCGGTCCCCAGAACCGTCGTGCCTGGTCACTCCGCGGCGATTTCCTGGTCAGGAAACCTCGGCTCGGTGGCGAGGTACTTGCCCATCCGCCGCACCAGCATCGCCATCTCGTAGGCGATCAGGCCCACGTTCGCGTCCGCGGCGGTCAGCACGGCCAGGCAGGTCCCCCGGCCGGCCGCCATCACGAACAGGAAGGCAGAGTCCATCTCGATGATGGTCTGCCGCACCTGTCCGGCCCGGAAGTGCTGGCCGGCCCCCCGGGCCAGGCTCTGCAGCCCGGCCGCCAGGGCGGACAGGTGCTCGCTGTCCTCGGGCGTGAGACCCCGTGAGGCCGCCACCATCAGCCCGTCCCGGGACAGGATCAGCGCCTGCTGGACGTGCTCGACCTGATCGACGAGATTATCCAGTAGCCAGCTGAGCTGTCCGGTCGTGTCAGTCTGTGCCATTCCCCCACCTCGCTCTCAGTCAGTCCCCATACCCGGCACGCCCTCGGGGTCGTCGAGATCGTCCATCCGCCCGCGCCGCCACCCGTGCTGCATCATCGTCAGCATGCTGCGGGTCGCCTCGGGCGACCGTGCGCCGAACCAGGGCACATCGTCCTCGGCCGCCTGCAGGCCCTGCGGGTCCCGCGGGTCCTGCGGGTCCGCGCCGCGCTGGTCGCGCAGCTGCGGCGCCATGCTGGCCTGCGGCACCCGGATCGGCATCCCGAGATGGCTACCCGACGCGGGCGCCGCCGGCGCCGGGGCGGCAGGCGCCGGGGCCTCCGACGGCATCGTGATCGGCCCGGTCTCCCACGGTGCCATCGGCCATTCCGCCTCCCCCGTCCGCACACCCGGGCCGGGTCGTGCCGCGACAGCGGGCGACGGCGGCAGCCGGTGCCGTCCGGTCAGCGACCGCGGCCCGCCCTCGGCCGGCCGGCCGTCCCAGGGAGCCGCCCGGCTGGCCTCTTCCTGCCGTACCACCACGCCGAACGGCATCAGCACCACGGCCGTAGTGCCGCCGTACACCGACCGGCGGAGCGAGACCTTGATGGCATGCCGGGCCGCCAGCCGGCTGACCACGAACAACCCGAGCTGCTCGCTGTGCGCCAGGTCGAACTCGGCCGGGCTGGCCAGCCGCGCGTTGATGTCGTCGAGCTCGTCGGGCGACAGCCCCAGGCCGCGGTCCTCCACCTCGGCGGCCAGGCCGGTGCCCACCCGTTCGGCCCGGACCTCGATCCTGGTGTTGGGCGGGGAGAACGCCGCGGCGTTCTCGATCAGCTCGGCGATCAGGTGGATCACGTCGCTGACCGCGCTCCCCGCGACCAGGTCGTCCGACTCGCTGGTCACGTCGACCCGGACGTAGTCCTCGACCTCGGCCACCGCGGCGCGCAGGATGTCCACCACCGGCACCGGGTCGCGCCAGCCGCGGCCGGGCACCGCGCCCGACAAGATGATCAGGCCCTCGGCGTGCCGGCGCATGCGGGTGGTGAGGTGGTCGAGGCGGAATAGGTCGGCGAGCGCGCCCGGTTCGCTGGTCCGCCGCTCCATCGAGTCGAGCATTCCCAGCTGCCGGTGCAGCAGGGACTGGTTGCGCATGGAGATGTTCAGGAAGACCTGGTTGACCCCCTTGCGCAGCCGGGCCTGGTCGACGGCGGCGGAGACGGCCGCCGCCTGCACGGTGCCGAACGACTCCGCGATCCGCGAGATCTCCTCGATGCTGCTGGTGGGCGGCTGCGGTGACTCGGCGGCCACGTCCACGTCGTCGCCCCGCCGCAGCCGCTCGACCACGCGTGGCAGCCGTTCGTCGGCCATGCCGCGGACGCTGTCGTTCAGCCCGCCCAGGTCCCTGGTCACCTTGCGGCCGAACCACAGCAGCAGGAAGACCGAGGCCACTACGGCGGCCAGCCCCAGGCCGCCGACCAGGACGGCCTCGAGGACCAGCCGGTTGCTGAGCGCCGCGCTCTTCGCGGTCAGCTTGTTGCCGTTGGCGGTCTCCACGTTCTGCAAGGCGGCCAGCGTCCCGAGCGATGCCTTGGCCCAGGCACCGGCGTTCACCGTGACCGGTCCTGGGCTGGCCAGGACCTGGCTCTCCATGGCCTCGAACTGCCGGTAGGCCGACGACTTCTCCTGCAGGTTCAGGAAGCCGGCCCTGAGGTCGGGCGTCATCAGGGCGAGGGCCTCGTTCATCAGCTGGTGCCGGTTCGCCGCGCTGGCGGCGAACTGCTGCCGGACGGCCGGGCTCATCTGGCCGCGGGCGAGAAACGCGCCTCCCACCAGCGCGGCCTCCCGCCCGGCCATTTCGGTCGCGTATCCGGAGTCGGCGGCGCCGACCGAGATCCCGGTCAGCGAGGCGCCCCGGTCCTGGATGGCCGAGTCGAAGAAACTGTACAGGTCGTCGACGATGGTGCTGTAGGCCGCGAACGCGGCCGACGGGCTCATCGTGCCGGCGTCGATGGCCGCCCGGATCTTCCCGAGCCGCGCGATCTGGTTGAACAGGGCGCTCTGCGCCGACCTGGACGCGGCGGACAGCTGGCTCTGCTCCGCGCCCAGCGCGGCCCGGGCCACCGGGATCCCCTTGTCCACCGCCTTCCGCGTGGCCAGCATGGACGCGTTGGAGCTGGTCCCGCCGCTGAGCAGCCAGAGGTAGGACTGCACCCGTTCCTGGGGCAGCTCGACGGTCAGCGACCTGACCCCCGAGGCGATGGCCGTCGCGCTCGTGTTGTACTTGTGGTCGCTGATCGCGCTGCTGACCGTGATGCTCGCCGCGAAACCCCACAGCGCCAGCAGGGAGACAAGGGGCACGGCGAACATGCTGATCAGGAACACCCTGATGGGCCGCGAGCGGACCGGACGCTTGACCGCCATTGCGCCTCACACAAGAGTAAAGGAGAGAGGCACGGAGGGAGGTGCCGTCCGTCCGCCCGCGAAGTACGCCAGCCAGACCTCGCCCGACATCCCCACCCGGCGGTCGCCGGTACCCCCCGGCGTGACCAAACCATGACTTTTTCAACTAGTAAGACTTCCGGACCGTAACACCGATATATGTGCGTATGTGGGGTTAGTTCCGAAGATCGTTAGCAGACCGCGACCTCCGGTCACGGAGGTCACGCGGCCCCCTACGGCCTGCTCTGGCCGGGGTCCTCACCAACGATCCCGAACGGGCCCGGTTTTCCCGCCATGCCCTAGAACGGGAGCAGCTGTTGGCAAAAGTCGCGAAGTTGTTGACATCTGACAGGTGACGGCCATGATTTGGGGGATGGAGAACAAGGATGTTCGGAGCCGCGCTGGCTCTACCCGCCGCGCGTTCCTGTCCGCCTCGGCCGTCACCGCGGTCGCGGCGCCCCTGCTCAGCGGTACGGCCCTGGCCGAGACCGACCCCGCGCTCAGCCGCCAGGCACCCGATCCGGGCCTGCGTGCGATGCTGCGCGAAATCGACCCCGACCGGATCAAGGCGACGATCCTGAAGCTGGTCAGCTTCGGCACCCGGCACACGGCGTCCAGCCAGACCGACCCGAATCGCGGCATCGGCGCGGCCACCAACTGGGTGTTCAGCCAGATGCAGTCCTTCGCGGCCTCCTCGGGCGGGCGGATGACCGTGCAGAAGCAGACGTTCGTGCAGCCGGTCTCGTCCCGGATCCCGGTGCCGACCACGATCACCAACGTGATCGCGACGCTGAAGGGCACCGCGTCCCCGGAGCGGTTCTACGTCGTCACCGGGCACCTGGACTCCCGGGTGACCGACGTGCTGGACTTCACTAAGGACGCCCCAGGGGCCGACGATGACGGCTCCGGCGTCGCGGTCGTGCTCGAGCTCGCCCGGCTGTTCGCCACCCGCCAGTTCCCCGGCACCCTGGTGCTCGCCACCGTCGCCGGGGAGGAACAGGGCCTGTACGGTTCGGCCCACATGGCGGCGCAGATGAAGGCGGCCGGCCACGACGTGCAGGGCATGTTCAGCAACGACATCGTGGGCGCCAGCCAGGCCTGGGACGGCACCCGGCCGGACCCGCACACCGTGCGGCTGTTCGTGGAGGGCATCCCGACCGCGGTGACCCCGGCGCAGATCTCGGTCATGCAGTCGGTCGGCGGCGAGAACGACGGGATGACGCACCAGCTGGCCCGGTTCGTCACCGACGTGGCGCCGTCCGGGTTGACCGGCATGAACATCCGGGTGATCTGGCGCCGCGACCGGTACCTGCGGGGCAGCGACCACCTCTCGTTCCAGCAGCAGGGCTACCCCGCGGCCAGGTTCACCGAGCCGCGGGAGAACTTCAACCACGAGCACCGGGACGTCGAGGTCATCAACGGCGTGCAGTTCGGTGACCTGCCGCAATTCGTGGATTTCGACTACATCGCCCGAGTGGCCAGGGTGAACGGCGCGGCCCTGTGGGCGCTGGCGACCAATCCGGGTACGCCCAAGAACCTGCAGATCCACACGACGCCGCCCGACGGCTTCTCCGGCATCAACACCACCACGCTGAGCTGGGACGCTAACACCGAGGCCGACCTGGCCGGGTACGAGGTGGTGATGCGGGAGACGACCAGTCCCGACTGGACCAGCGCGATCGGCGTCGGCAACGTCACCACGGTCACGCTGAACATCTCCAAGGACAACGTCCAGTTCGGCCTGCGTGCCATCGACAAGGCCGGCCACCGCAGCCCGGCGGCCTTCCCCCAGGTAGCGAACTAGCCGCGGCCCCGGCCGGGCCCACGGCGCCCACTCCCGGCGCGGGCCCGGCCGGATGGTACCGTTCGCAGGATGCCGCCCGTCTGGATAGGCCTGACGCTCGCGTTCGCTTCAACGCTGGTCACCAACACGGCCTATTCGCTGGAGCACGACGCGGCGGCGAGGCTGCCGCCGCTGTCGCCGCGGCGTCCCTTCCGGTCGGTCCAGGTGCTGCTGCGCGACCGCCGCTGGCTGGTCGCGTTCGGGGCCGAGAGCGCGGGCTGGCTGATGTACGTGGCGGCCCTGCGGCTGGCGCCGCTCGCGCTGGTGCAGGCCGTGGCGGCGTCCGGCGTCGCCGTCCTGGCGTTCAGGACCGCGCGCGGCCACCCGTCCCGGCTGGCCCGGCGCGAGCAGGTCGCCGTCGTCCTGGCCGTCGCCGGGCTGGTGCTGCTCGCGCTGTCGCTGGTCGACACCGCGGAGTCCGATCAGCATCCTACGGCGATCGGCATCATCATCTGGCTCGCGGCCTGCGGTGCCGGCGCGGCGCTGCTGATCGCCATACCGACCCGCTTCGGCCGGGCCGCGTCGCTCGGGCTGGCGGCCGGCCTGCTGTTCGCCGACGGCGACATCTCCGCCAAGCTCATCGGCTACGGCGGGGTGTGGCTGCTCGCGCTGATCACGCTCATCGTCGCCTACGCGATCGGGACGAGCGTCCTGCAGTGGGCCTACCAGCGGGGCGACGCGCTGACCGCGGCCGGCACCGCGACGATGGTGACCAACGCGGTCCCGATCGCGGCCGGGTTCGTGCTGTTCGGCGAGTCGCTGCCGCACGGGGGGCGAGCCGTCCTGCAGGTCGCCGCGTTCGCGTGCCTGGTCGTGGGCGCCGTCGCCCTCGGCCACCAGCAGCCGCCCCCGGCCGCCGCCGATCCCGCTCCCCGCGCCGACAGCCCTGAGGCGGGCCCCGGAGCGTTACCGCCGATGGTCGCGGTCAACCAGGACACCGGCGCGGTCGAATGGGACACCCCGCTCCCGTCCTCGCCGTACGGCGCCGCCACGGTGACGAACGACGTCGTCTTCACCACCACGTTCCGTGGCGACCTCTTCGCCCTGAACACGGGCACCGGCAAGATCTTGCTGAAGACCCCGCTGTCGGCCGGTTCCAACGCCCCTGTCGCGGTCGACGGCGACTACGTCATCGCCGGAGCGGGCGTCTCCCTGGTCCCGTCCCAGCAGAGAATGATCATCGCCTACAAGCTCGGCGCGACCGGCAAGCTCCCCGAGACCGTGGGCTCGTAGAATGCGCCTCCATGACCGCCACCCTCACCTGGAGCGGCGTCACCGCCCGGCGGATGGCCCGGCACGCGCTGGCCGAGCCGGCCACCGATCTTGGCCCGGACGGCGTGGCCGGCCTGCTCTGCGGCGCGCACGCCCAGGTGCTCAGCGCGGCCGAGCTCTCCATCGGGCGGCGGATCGCCGGGGCGACCCGCGCCGACGTGCAGCACGCGCTCTGGCAGGAACGCACCCTGGTCAAGACGTTCGGCCCCCGCGGCACCGTCCACCTGCTGCCAGCCGCCGACCTGCCGATGTGGACCGCGGCGCTGTCGGCCTTGCCGTCACCGGTACCGATCCACCCAGAGGGCGTCCGCTTCACCCCCGGTCAGGCGGACGAGGTCATCGCGGCCATCGGGGAGGCGCTGGAGGCCGAACTGACCGTCGACGAACTGACCGACGCGCTCGCCAGCCGGCCCGGCCCGTGGGCGGTCGAGCGCACCATGGACGCCTTCGGTGACAAGTGGCCGCGCTGGCGCCAGCTCACCAGCACGGCCGCGCACCGCGGGGTGCTCTGCTTCGGCCCGGGCCGGGGCCGCAAGGTCACCTACACCAACCCGCACCGTTGGCTGCCCGGCTTCCGTCCCGCCGACGGCGAGACGGCCCTCCGCACCCTGGTCACCCGGTACCTGCACGCCTACGGCCCAGCCACCCCGGCGCACTTCGCCAGGTGGATCGGCGTCCCGCCACGGCACGCCGCCGCCCTCTTCGGTGAGCTGGCATCCGAGCTCGAGTGCGTCGAGCTGGACGGCGAGTCGGCCTGGACTTGTGCCGGCGACACCGGGACGCCGTCCGAACCGCACCGCGGCGTCCGCCTGCTGCCCTACTTCGACCCGTACGTCGTCGCGGGCCAGCCCCGGGAGCGGCTCTACCCGGGCGCGGCCGCCGCCCGCGCGCTCACCCCGTCGGGCCAGGCCGGGAACTACCCGGTCCTGCTGGTCGACGGCGTGGTCGGCGGGGTCTGGCACCAGCGGCGCTCCGGCCGCAAGCTCGCCATCACCGTCGAACCGCTGCGCGAGCTGACCGCCCGGCAACGTTGCGAGCTCGACGACGAGGCCGCCCTGGTGGGCGCGGTCATGGAGGCCACTCCGACACTGACGGTAGGCCCCGTGGCCGTCGGCCCGCACGCGTGAGCGCCGGAGCTACCGATCCCGCTCGTCAGCGGCCCGGCGTGACGACATGCACGTCGCAGCGCCGTCCCGGGCAGTCGCGCAGCTTGCCGTCCGTCGTTACCAGGCGGCAGCCGCGCGCCTCGGCGAGCGCCAGGTAGGCGGCGTCATAGGGCGTCACGTTGTGGCGCAGTTCCCAGACCCGCCCGGCCAGCTCATTCCAGGCCGCGTAGCCGATCGTGAGCTGGTTCAAGGTGCGCACGGCCGCGTCGGCGCGCTCGTCGCTGAGCTTGCCAGCCAGCCACCTGCCCCTGATCGCCGACGTGACCTCCACCCGCAGGTGCTCCGGGGCCGTCCAGTGCGGGTCAATCGCCAGCTCAGCCTGGGCGGCATCCCCGGCCGGGCCGTCGTCGGTCAAGGCGTCCACCATGAGCGCCGCGTCAACGACGATCACGCGTCACCGGTGTTCCGCTGATCCCGTTCGGCGCGGATCGCGTCAAGTTCCCCGGCCGTCTCGCCGGCGGCGGCCACGTAGCCGCCGCCGGTCTCGCGGACCTGCTTCAGCAGCATCACATTCCGCGCCCGGCGGGCATCCTCTTCCAGCAGCGCGAGCAGGTACGCCTGCATCGACTGCCCCCGCGACCGGGCCACCTGCGCGAGCGTGTCCCGGACCTGCTCGGGGACGTCCCGGACCTGGATGCTCACCACGCTGTCATTATACATGCATGTATTATGATGGCAGCCGGAATTGGACCTTCCCTCAGGCCACCGCGGGCCGGCTTCAGATCGGATTCACGCTCTAGAACCGGGCCTGGCGGCGGACCCGGTGGTTGCTGACGTTGACCTGGTTGGCGCAGCGGACGCTGCAGAACCGGCGGGTGCCGTTGCGCGAGGTGTCGACGAACGCGGTGGCGCAGCCCTCCCGCTGGCAGCGGCCGAGCCGGCTGCCCCAGCCTTCGGCGATCAGGTAGGCGAGCCCGGCCGCGGTGAACGCCTTGACCCGGGCCGCGAGGTCGCCGGCCAGCGGCCGGTAGTGCAGGTGGTAGGGCAGCCCGTCGTGGGAGAGCAGCCGGGGACGGCAGTCCGACTCGACCAGGAGGTCGTTGACCAGCTCGGCCCGCTCCGCCCCGGCCCGGGGCTCGAACACGGACCGCAGCCGTGCGGTCCAGGCTCGCAGGTCCGCCAGTTCGGCTTCGCTCGGCACCGGCTCCTCCACGTCGAACCCGGCCAGCAGGGCCCCGACCGCCGCCGCGTCGGTCATCGGGTCGTTCACCAGGGCGGCGGCGATGTGCGCGCCGGACGACGTGTAAGTGTTGAACTGCACAAGGGCATTACATCATGCTGGTCCGGTGGATGAACGGGCGACCGGGACGAAGGCGCGGCCGGGCGGTATCGGGGCCGGCCTGATCGCCGTGTGCCTGTGGGGGCTCGCCCCGGTCGCCACCCGCTCGCTGGTGTCCGAGCTGGCCCCGCTGCCGCTGCTGACCCTGCGCCAGCTGCTCGCGGCCGGCGTGCTGCTGCCGTGGGCCGTTCCGGCTCTGCGCCGGATCGACGCGCGCGACCTGCCGCGGTTGATCGCCGCTGGCCTGCTCGGCATGGTCGGGTACAACCTGCCGGTGACGGTCGGGCTGCAGTGGCTCCCGGCGTCCTCGGCCGGCCTGCTGCTGGCCACCGAACCCGTCTGGGTCCTGGTCATCGGCCTGGTTTTTCTCGCCGAACGGGCGGGCCTTCGTATCGTGCTCGGCACCGGAGTCGCCCTGGCCGGGATCGCGGTGATCGCCGGGCCGTCCGCGATGTCGCCGGGCAGCGGGACCCGGGTGGCGGCCGGGGCGGCGCTCGTCCTGCTGGCCACGCTGGCGTTCGGCGGGTACACAGTCGTGCTGCGCCCGCTCAGCGAGAAGTACGGCCCGGTGTCCGCCACGGCCGCCTCGAGCGTGGCCGGGGCAATGCCGTACCTGGCGATGGTGGGTACCATCTGGCCGCCGCGGCTGTCCCGGCCCGCCTGGGGCGAGATGCTGTTCCTCGCCCTCGGCAGCACGGTCGCCGGGATGCTGCTGTGGAATCGCGCGATCGTCCGCGGCGGCAGCACCAGGATCAGCCGGCTGCTGTACCTGGAGCCGGTGGTCAGCGTGCTGGGCGCGATGGTCTTCCTCGGCGAGCGGGCGACCGCGGCCGTCCTGGCCGGCGGGGTGCTCGTGATCGCCGGGGTGCTCGTCACCGGGGACTCAGCTACCGGGCGAGCTCCCCGGGCCCCATCATCACCCCGCGGCGGCCGAACCCCGTACCGGTTTTCGCCGGAGTGACCTCGGGGAGCCGGAGTGAGCGGGGAGGCAGTCCGCGAGGGACCAGCCTGGACCTTCGGTGACAATTATGCTCTAATCGGACAACTACGGTGAATTTTGTGTAATATTGGCGCAACCAGTCCGTGTCTCTGAGGTATCTCATCGGAGAAGGGTTAGTTATGGCGCTATCTGAGCGGCAGGACTGGAGCCGGCGGCGGCGGGTACCAATCCGGCGCCGACCGCTCACCTGGGTGGCCCATTACCAGTGGCAGCTGGTCGCGGTTGACGTGGCGTGCGGGCTGCTGGCCGGCCTGATCGCGCTGCTCGGCCGGTTCAACGGCGTGTCAGATCATTCGCTGTACGTCGCGGCGACCGCGGGCCTGCCGCTGGCCTGGATCGTCTGGGTCGCACTGGCCGGCGGCTATGATCAGCGCTTCATCGGCCTGGGCTCCGAGGAGTACCGGCGGGTCATCAACTCGGCGGTCAGCCTCACCGCCGCGATCGCGCTTGTGTCCTACGCCTTCAAGTTGGAGTTCGCCCGCGGTTATGTGCTGATCGCCATACCGGTCCTGTGCGCCATCGACACCGCCGCCCGGTACGGGATGCGCAAGCAGTTGCACCGGCGACGCGGGCGCGGCGGGTGCATGCACCGGGTGACCGCGGCGGGCCATTCCGGCGCGGTGGCGGACCTGATCGCGCAGCTGCGCCGGGACCACCATCACGGGCTCGAGGTGGTGGGCGCGTGCCTGGCCGACAGCCACGGCCGGACCGAGGTCGGGGGCGTCCCGGTGACCGGCGGCCTCGGAGACGTCGCCTGGGCAGCGGGCGAGACTTGTTCGGACACGGTGGCCGTGCTGGCCTGCCCCGAGATGGACGGGGTTGCGCTGCGCCGGCTGGCGTGGGAGCTGGAGAAGGAAGGGACCGACCTGTGCGTGGCCCCGGCGCTGATGGACGTGGCCGGGCCGCGGACCACGATCAGGCCGGTGGCCGGGCTGCCGCTGCTGCACGTGGACCACGCCGAGATCACCGGCGTGAAGTGGGCGGTCAAGAACGTCTTCGACAAGGCGGCCGCCACCGCGCTGCTGGGCGTCTTCGGCCCGCTGCTGATCTTCATCACCATCGCCATCGCGGTCACGGACGGCTGGCCGGTGCTGTTCAACCAGACCAGGATCGGCAAGGACGGGCAGCCGTTCACCGTGCTCAAGTTCCGCACCATGGTGACCGACGCGGAGCAGCGCCGGGAGGCCCTCCTCGCTCGGGACGAGGGCGACGGACTGATGTTCAAGATGCGCAAGGACCCGCGGGTGACGGCGACCGGGACGTGGCTGCGCCGCTGGTCGCTGGATGAGTTCCCGCAGCTGTTCAACGTGCTGCTGGGCGAGATGTCCCTGGTGGGACCGCGGCCGCCGCTGCCAGCGGAGGCCGCCAAGTTCGGCGGCGACGTCCGCCGGCGGCTGATCGTCCAGCCGGGCATGACCGGGCTGTGGCAGATCAACGGGCGGTCGGACCTGAGCCGGGAGGACGCGGAGCGGCTCGACCTGCGCTACGTGGAGAGCTGGTCGTTCGCGCTGGACCTGCAGATCCTGTGGAAGACATGCGCCGCGGTGGTCAAGGGACGCGGCGCTTACTGAGCGAATCGAGAGAGGTGTCACGGCAAGCAGACAACCCGGGAGCAGCACTCCGGTTCTGGGAGCAGCGCGCCATATGCCGACATGGGGAGGTACGTCATGAATCGTCTTCGGCTGGGCCGCAGGGCCCGAGCTGGACTGGTATCAACGGCCGCCGTGCTGGCCGCGACGTGGGCCGCGGTCCCGGCGCAGGCGGCGACCGGGCCGGTGTCGTCGACCCCGGCGTCGGGGACGCCGCAGCTGGCCACGACCGGCACCACCGAGCAAGTGCGCCAGCTCGTGCAGTGCGGCGGGACCATGTACGCGGTCGGGACCTTCACCTCCATCCAGCGCTTCTCGACCGTGTTCGCGCGGAACAACGTGTTCAGCTTCGCCGCGACCTCGCCGTTCCAGGTGACGTCGTGGAACCCGAACGTGAACGGCACCGTCAACTCGATCGCGTTCAGCCCCGACTGCTCCGTGGCGTATCTGGGCGGCAAGTTCACCTCGGTGCACGGCACCGCGGCGACGAATATCGCGGCGGTGTCCACCAGCACGGGCGCGGTCATCACCTCGTTCGCGCACAGCGCGAGCGGGCAAGTGGAGACGCTACTCACCGTAGGCAGCCACCTGCTCACCGGCGGGTACTTCGGCTCGATCAACGGCAGCTCGGCGAACCCGTTCTTCACCAGCCTCAACACCACCACCGGAAGGGACGACGGCTTCCTGCACCTGTCGATCTCGGGTAACTATCAGTTCCCCGGGGTGTCGTCCAACCCGACGCGGGTGTACAACCAGCAGCTGAGCCACGGCGGGACCCTCGACCTGGTGGAAGGGGACTTCACCTCGGTCGGCGGGCAGCCGCGGCAGCAGATCTTCATGCTCAACGTGTCGGGTACCACGGCGACCGTGACGGGTTGGATCTCGGCTGAGTTCAGTCAGCCGTGCGCGACCGTCGAGCCGTTCTACGTGCGGGCGGCGTCCTGGTCGCCGGACGACTCCAAGGTCTACGTCGCCACGACGGGTTACCACCCGTTCAACGAGCCGACCGGTTCGTTCCCGCGGACCGGGCTGTGCGACGCGGCGGCGGCGTTCCCGGCCACCCAGGCCAGCGTGTCCCGCCTGTGGATCAACTACACCGGCTGCGACTCGCTCTACTCCACCGCCGCGGACACCTCCACCGTCTACATCGGCGGGCACGAGCGGTGGGCCAGCAACCCCAACGGCTGTGACTTCGCCGGCCCGGGGGCGATCAGCGCGCCCGGCATGGCGGGCCTGAGTCCCACGACCGGGGCGCTCACGTTCAATCCGACCCGCGACCGCGGGCTGGGCGCGGACGACATGGAGATCACCAGCGCGGGCCTGTGGATCGCCAGCGACAACCTCGATGGCTCCAACCGGTGCGCCGGAGTCAGCGGGCACGCCGGGATCTGCTTCCTCCCGTACAGTTAGGCGGCGCCTGTGGTGAGAGTGCTCTATGTCGGCGGTCTGGGCCGGAGCGGCAGCACGCTGGTCGAGCGGCTGGCCGGGCAGTTGCCCGGGGCCTGCGCGGTCGGTGAGCTCGTCCACCTGTGGGACAGGGGGATCACGGAGGGCGAGCGGTGCGGCTGCGGCGCGCCGTTCGGACGTTGCCCGTTCTGGGAACAGGTCGGCAAGACGGCCTTCGGCGGCTGGGATCACAGGGGTGAGGTCGACCCCGGCCGCATCGCCGCCCTCCGGGCCCGGGTGGACAGGAACCGGCACATCCCGGCGCTGGCCAGGCGTAAGGTCCAGGCCAGGCTGCGCCCGGCGCTGCAGGAGTACACCTCTTATTACGCCCGGCTGTACGCGGCGATCGCCGAGGCGAGCGGGTGCGAGCTGGTGATCGACTCGAGCAAGCATCCGTCGCTGGCGCACTGTCTGCGCTGGCAGGACGGCGTGGAGTTGCGAGTGCTGCACCTGGTGCGGGACAGCCGGGCGGTGGCCTACTCGTGGAGCCGGCAGGTGCGGCGGCCCGACACCGACCGGGAGAGCTACATGACGCGGTACTCGCCGGCCATGTCGGCGGCGCAGTGGAACGGGCAGAACGCGGCGTTCCACCTGCTGGCCCGGCTGGACTGCCCGGTTATGAGGCTGCGGTACGAGGACGTCGCCGGCGCGCCGGAGGCGACCGTGGACCGGATCGCGGGCTTCGCCGCACTACCGGAGCCGGCCGAGTGCTCGTTTCTCGGCACCGAGGACGGAGCGCGGTGGGCCGAGCTGGACCCGGTGCACAGCGTCTCGGGTAATCCCATGCGGTTCGCCGCCGGCAGGATCCCGATCACGCTCGACGAGCAGTGGCGCACGGACATGCCGCCCGCGCAGCGCCGGGCGGTCACCGCGCTGACGCTCCCGCTGCTGGCCGGATACGGATACCTGGGGGCCAGGTCATGACCGGATGGCCATCGGTAGGCGTGGTGATACCCACGCGCGACCGGCCGGGACCGCTGCGGGGCGCGGTGGCCGCGGTGCTCGCGCAGGACTACCCGGGGCCGGTGCGCGTGGTGGTCGTCTACGACCAGGCCGAACCCGACCCGGGCCCGGCCGGCCCGGACGACCGGGTAACGGTGACCGTCAACGGCAGGACGCCGGGCCTGGCCGGGGCGCGGAACAGCGGGATCGCCGGGCTGGACACCGACCTGGTGGCGTTTTGCGACGACGACGACGAGTGGCTGCCGGGCAAGCTCCGCGCCCAGGTCCAGGCGCTGCGCGGCCGGCCGGAAGCGGAGTTCGCCAGCTGCGGGATCCTGGTCGACTGCGCCGGGACGACCCATCCCCGGCTGGCCGGGCGGGCCGAGGTGAGCCACGAGGATCTGCTCCGGTCCCGGATGGTCATGGTGCACTCGTCCACCTACCTGGCCCGGCGAGCGGCGCTGGCCGACGGGATCGGGCTGGTGGACGAGACCATCCCGGGCAGCCAGAACGAGGACTGGGACCTGGCGCTGCGGGCGGCGCGGCGGCACCCGATCGTGCACGTGGACCAGCCGCTGGTGCGCGTGGTGTGGCACGCGTCCTCGCACTATGCCCGCGAGTGGCAGGCGAAGGCCGACTCGCTGCTGTGGATGCTGGCCCATCACCCGGAACTGGCCGAGAACCGGTCCGGCGCGGCGCGGGTGTACGCCCAGCTCTCGTTCGCCTACGCCTGCCTGCGGCGGCGGGGGGAGGCCTGCCGGTGGGCGTGGCGGGCCGTGCGCCGGAACTGGCATGAGCGGCGGGTGCCGTTCGCGCTGGCGGTCGCGTCAGGGGTGGTGCCGGGTGAGGTCGTGCTGCGGCAGCTCAACGCGCACGGGCACGGGATCTGATCCGGTGAATCGCAGAATCCTCCTCGCCCTGGCCCTCGTGGTCGTGTCCGCCGTGGTAGCCGTCGTTGTGACCAGTCCGTTCTCATCGTCGCCACGTCCGTTTACCCCCGCGCCGCAGGTGACCACCAGCGTGAACCCGGCTCTCGCGCCGGTCCCGCCGACCCGCGGGGCGTACTTCGGCGCATGGGTGGGCCCGGACGTGTTCACGCAGGTCAACGAGATCAACGCGGTCAACTCGCTGCAGCAGCAGCTGGGCCGCAGGCTCAGCATCGTGCACACCTACGTGAAGTGGCAGGCGAGGTTCCCCACCGCCAGCGCGCTGACCTTCCTGGACCAGGGCAGCATGCTGCTGATCTCCTGGGCCGGCGCCGACACCCTCCAGATCGGCTCCGGCGCCGACGACGCGTGGATCCGGACCCGGGCGCTGCAGGTCAAGGCGCTGGGCAAGCCGGTATTCCTGGAGTGGCGGTGGGAGATGGACCGGCCGAACCTGCGTGCTCAGGTGCATTCCGGCGCCGACTACGTCCGGGCCTGGGACCGCATCCGGCGGATCTTCGCGGACGCCGGGGTGCGGAACGCGGCGTGGGTGTGGTGCCCGACCGCGGCGGGGTTCGCCGACGGGCGGGCGGCCGCCTACTACCCGGGCGACGACCAGGTGGACTGGGTCTGCGCGGATGCCTATCCGGACTACGGCAGCGAGGCGTCGTTCGCCTCGACGGCCGGCCCGTTCCTGGCCTGGGCGTCGCACCACGACAAGCCGGTGATGATCGGGGAGTTCGGGGTGCCAGTGAGCTTCGGGGACCGGCAGCGGGCGCGGTGGCTGCGGGCGGCGCAGCAGGTGGTGACCGGCGACCGGCAGATCAAGGCGGTGCTGTACTTCGACGCCAGCCCGGCCGGGCAGGGGCCCGCCGGGAGCTACTCGCTGGGCGGCGACGCGGCGGCGCTGGCGGTCTTCCGGTCGATGGCGCGGGATCCGTACTTCAACCCGACTCCCGACTTATCAGGAGGTGGCTCATGCCTGTGGTAGCAGGTCTGGAATTCGACGCGCTGACCGAGGAGCAAGTGGTGGCGCGAATTGTCACGGAGCTGGAGCACGGCGAGGGCGGCCGGGTGGTCACGCCGAACGTGGACATCTGCCGGCAGGCCAGCCGGGACCCCGAGGCGGGGGAACTCATCCGCGCCGCCTCGACCGTGGTCGCGGACGGGATGCCGCTGGTCTGGGCGTCCCGGCTGCAGGGCGACCCGCTGCCGGAACGGGTCACCGGGGCCTCGCTGATCTTCTCCCTCAGCGCGGCCGCCGCGGCCGACGGCTGGTCGGTCTACCTGCTCGGCGGGGACCCTGGGGTGCCCGAGCAGGCCGCCGCCGCGCTGGCGGACCGCTCGCCGGGGCTCCAGGTGGCGGGCACTGACGCGCCGGCGCCCGGCTTCGACCTGGCCGAAGTTCGGCGGCGGGTGGAGGCAGCCCACCCGGACATCGTGTTCGTCGGGCTCGGATTCCCCAAGCAGGAACAGGTCATCGCCGCGGTCGCCCCCCGGCTGCCCGGCGCCTGGTTCGTCGGCTGCGGGGCGGCGATCCCGTTCGCGGCCGGGGCGCTGCCGCGGGCGCCGGAGTGGATGCAGAGGACCGGGCTGGAATGGGCGTGGCGGCTGCTCAGCGAGCCGCGCCGGCTGTTCCGCCGGTACCTGGTCGAGGACCTGCCGTTCGCGGTGCGGCTGCTGGTCAGCGCCAGGACGGCGGGTGGCCGAGCCAGCCGGTGAGCTTCTCGTCCCAGGCGGCGAAGTAGTCGGCCAGGCTGGCCCGCAGGGCCTCGGGCATGGGCGAGCGCGGGCGGGCGTTGTGCCGCTCGAAGACGGGGTTGCCGTGGCGGTGCAGGCCGAGGAACGCCAGGACGTGATCGTAGGCCCGTTCGGGATCATCGAAGAACAGTCCGCTGTCCACCACGTGTATGCGGTCACGGCCGAACAGACCCTCCAGCCTTTCCAGTTGCTCGGCGTACCGGCCGCGGGCCCGGTAGGCGTGGTGCTGGTGGCTGTGGCTGTGGTAGCCGGGATCGCTGATGATCTTCTCGGCCTGGCCGGCCAGTCGATGGTCCTCCAGGTCCAGGGCGCGCTCGAACGGCTCGGTCTCGTAGCCGCGTGCGAGCTCATGGGCGTGGGCCGAGTAGGCGCGCTCGATGGGGTCCCGGACCAGGATGAGGAGCTTGACGCCGGGCAGGTCGCGGTGAATCCGCGCCGCGGCCAGCGGGTGGAACAGGTAGTACGGGCTGGACTCGAAGGCCAGCGGCGTCTCGCCGGTGGCGCGGCGGACCGCGGCGGCGCGGGCGCGGAGCGGGAAGTGGCCCTGGTACCAGGCTAGGCCGTGGTCGTAGCCGGTGTCGAAATAGTGCACCCCTTTATGCAGCACGGCCTTGAGGATGGCCGGGTGCTGGCTCAGCGTGCGGTACATCGAGGTGGTACCGCAGCGCTGCGCGCCGACGATCAGAAAGCCAGGCAGCATCCGGGCCTGGTGGGTCAGCCGGCCGGCGTTCACCGAGACGACGTGCGCGGTGCGGCGGGCGGCCGGCGGGACGGTCCTGGTCATAGGCTCCTCATCTCCTCTTCCATCGCGGGGATCAGCCAGGTGCCGGGGTGGCCGAGCCGGGCGCCCGCCTCGGCCTGCCGGTCGGCCAGGTAACGGGCCGACAGCTCGGCCAGGTACAGGACGGCGACCAGTTGCGCCTCGGCGGCCGGGACGCCGACGGGGGCCAGGGTCGTGGCCGCGTTTTCCACGCACTCGGCCGCGGCGTCCCGGGGTGGCCGGCGGTGGCGGACCACGGCGGTCTGCAGGCCGTAGTGCAGCCGGTCGAAGCCGACCGGAACGGGCCGGGTGAACCGCTCCCAGTCCCAGAGCAGGAGCCCGGCTGAGGTCGACGCCATGTTCCATCGGGTCCAGTCCCCGTGCCAGGCCCCGAAGCCGAGCTCGGGATCGGCCCCGGCCAGCTTGCCGAGCGCGACGGCGAGGGCGTCGCGGTCCGGCCCGGGCGGGGCCGCCTCCAGGCGGGCCTTGATCCGGGTCAGATATTCACTGGTGGCGAGGCGGCCGCGGCCGCGGCCGCCGACGGCGGTGAGTTCGGTCATGGCCGCGGCGAGCTGGCCGGGGCGCAGCGGCTTGCGGCGGCGCCAGACCGGCAGCGCGGTCATGATCAGCACGTCGCGGCCGCGCCACTGCCCGTGGTGCAGCACCCGCGGAATGGTCAGGTGACGGAGGTCCTGCGTGGCCAGGGCGTCGAGCGCGGCGCGTTCGGCCCGGATCAGGTCGCGGGTCAGCGGATTGACGCTGATCTTGGCGAAGCCGACCGGCTCGCCGCGCGGGGTCAGCAGCTGGAGGACCGGCTTGCGGTTGGCCCTGGCCGCGCCCAGGTGCGTGCTGATCAGCACGTCCCGGCCGAGGACGAGGCGGAGGTAGGTCTCGATGGTGTCGGCGCCGGGTTCCGCGCTTACCCGGAGCCGACCGCCGAGACCGACCTTGGCCGCGCCGGCGCCGAGGGCCAGCGCGAGCCCCCGGGTGCCGGCCCAGGAGGTGAGGGAGCCCGGCTCGCCGTAACGCCGGAGCGCGGCCGCGCTGGCCCGGCGGGCCGACGGCACCAGCACCCGGGGCCGGGCCGCGGAGGGCAGCACGATGAAGTCCCGCTCGCCGGGCCGGGCCCGCCCGCCCAGCCGGCCACGGGCCGGCGACGTGGCGGCCGGCGGCGGCCAGAGCACCGCGGAGACGTCGCCGAGGGCGGCCCGCGCGTCGCCGACGGCGGTCACCGCGGTGCCGGGGAGCGCTGGCCGGACATCGCCGGCTCGCCGATCATGGGTCTAGCTACCACTGTGCGGGCCGGGCCGGCCACCAGCCGGATAGTCGCGATGAACACGGCCAGGATCAGCCCGCCGTAGATCAGCCCGCTGATCGCGTCGGTGAACCAGTGCAACGTCAGGTAGACGCGGCTGTAGGCCTCGGTGAACCCCAGCGCGGTGACCACCCCCGCCAGCCACACCGCGGTGCTGCGGCGCCCGCTGACCTCGCGCCAGATCAGGTACGCGATCAGCCCGTAGAACACGATGACGCGGTCGCAGCCGCCGGACGGGTAGGTGCCCAGCGGGCTGTCCGGCGGGCCCAGCCGGTGGAAGGTGTGCCGCAGCGCCAGCGTCAGGTAATGATCGATGAATATAGCCGCGCCGAGGACGACGGGGGGCAGCCACTTCTGCCGACGGTAGAACGCGGCTAGACAGGCGGCCGCGCCGGCCGCGACGCCCCAGGTGGTCCACGTGTTACCCATCTTGGTGAGGCGTTCCATGACCGCCTTCATGAGGTGCACCCGGTGATGGATCATCCAGGTGTAGATGGGCTTGTCGATAGACGGCCCTCCGTGCGTCACCAGCACGCCGAGCAGGCACATCACCGCGTAGACGGCGACCGCGCCGACGGTCAGGATGAGCAGCATGCCGATGATCGAGGACCGCGCGGCGCGACGGGAGGCCAGCGTTGTGCCGTGCCCGTTCATCGGGGCGGTGACGGGAGATCGGTCGCGAGCCCATCGTTTAACGGAAATCGCCGTCAGCACCGCAATCGCGACGAGACCCGCTGGCCATAGAAGTACAACTAGTGCCTTGAACATGAGACCGCTCCCAGATGGTGGCAATTCATCAGGTCGGATTGCCTCGAGTCGTTTGGCCCGGTTGGCTCGTTGTGCCGTGCGGCGCGCGAGGAGCTTTGTGAGCTGCGCGGCGCCGGGTATGGAGGTGAGGTTGAGTTCGGCCCGGAAGCACCACATGCCGACCGCCATCGCCACGCAGCCGTAGGCGATCGCGGCCAGCGAAGGGACGGCCGCGTGGTCGGCCAGCGTACGCGTTATCCAGGGCAGCAGGCCAAAGGAGAAGGCGGACAGGGTGGCGGCGATGAGGGTGCCGCGGCCGAACGGGTGCAGTCTTCGGGTCGCGGCGATCTGGGCCAGCGGCAGCAGGTTGGTCAAGATGATCGCTGCCGACCAGCCGATGGCCGCGCCGGTGATGCCGTACCGGGGGATCAGCGCGACGTCCACCCCGACGTTGACCGCCACCGCGAGCAGTCCGTTGGCCAGGCTCCAGCTCGACCGGCCGGCGGTGACCAGGACCATGTCGACCTGCCCGCACCCGGTGGCCAGCAGCATGGTCAGGCCCAGGATCACCATCACGGTCGCCCCGGCGGAGTAGGAGCGGCCGAAGATCTCGATGACCTGGGGGCCGAAGGCGACGGCGAGCAGGTACAGCGGCCAGGTGAGCAGGATCAGCCAGGCGGTGGTGGCCTGGTACACCTTGTTGGCCGCGCGGTGGTCCCCGGCGGCGAACAGTTCGGTGAACCGGGGCTGGGCGGCCATCGCGATGGCCTGGTTGCCGAACTGGCCAGCCACCAGGAACCGGGTAGCAGCAGCGTAGACGGCGGCCAGCGCGGGGCCGCGCATGACGGCGACCAGCACGATGTCGATGCGCTGGATGGTGATCTGCGCCAGTGCGGCCAGGCCCCGCGGCGCGGTAAACCGCCAGAACCCCAGCGGGTCGGCGTGGTGGGGCGCCGGATCGGCGGCTGGGCTTGGGCTTTGGCCTGGGCTTGGGTGCCGCTGGCGGCGGATCCGGCCGAGCCAAAGCCAGAGGATGACCGCGGCGGGCAGGTAGGGCAGCGCCCACAGGGGCGCGAGAAGGGCGGCGCTCCCGGCCGCCGCGGCGACGCCGATCCCGGCCAGTTGCAGAATGGGGCGGCCGATCCGGTCCACTGCGACCGTCGGGCCCATGGCGCGGTAGCCGCGGGTGGCGCCGGCCAGGGTGTCGAGCAGAGCGGCGAACGGCAGCGCAGCGGCGAGGAGCCTGAGCGCGGTGGCCACGTCGGCGGGCCGCGCCCCGGCCTGGCCCAGGCCGCCGGCCAGCAGCCGGGCGGCCGGGGCGGCCAGTAGCGCGAGCGCTACCGCGGCGGCCACCGAGACCAGCGCCACAGGGCGGATGGCGGTGCGCAGCACCTCGGGGATCCGGTGCTGCTGGCCCAGTGAGCGCAGCCGCGCGATGAAGTACACGGTGCCGGTCGCGGTGCCCAGGCTGGCTATCGCCTCCATGATCAGGAACAGCGACATCGCGGTGAAGAACGCCCCGGCCGCGGCCTTGCTGAAGGTCCGGGTCACGATCACCGTCAGCGCCACTGTGCCCAGCCCGGCCACCGCGGCTCCGGCCAGGTTGAGCACCCCGCCCCGGGCCACGCCGGCCAGCCGGCCGTCCGCTCGTGAGCGTGGGTCTCGGCGTGGTGCCGACGCGGGCGTCATCGGCGGCTCACCGTTCGGGCCTGCCGCAGCCACTGGTCGTTGCGCCACAGCAGGGCCGCCGAGAACATGGTGAACTCCAGTGCTGCGGTTACCGACACATAGGCGAACATGTACAGGAACGACAGCAGGATCACCAGCACGCCCGCCGTCCCGTACGGGGTCACGTCGCGCCGGTAACGCCAGGCCAGATGGGCGAAAAAGCTGAGGAACAAGATCGTCCCCACCCAGCCGTCGCAGACCAGGAGCAGGTACAGCTGGCCGTTGCTGCCGACCGGCAACTGGCCGCAGGACGGGCAGTCCTCCGACGGGCCGACCGCGATCGAGCTCGCGCTGCCCCGCTGGTGCCGGGTATCCCCGTACCCGATGATCGGCGCGGCGTTGGCATCGTCCAGGGCGGTCAGGGACAGCGACCCGCGGAGGGAGTTGCTCTGCTGGTGCTGCAGCCGGGAGGTGATCAGCCCCTGCAGCGGTGTCGCCACCACCGCCACCCCGACCAGCGCCATCCCGGCACAGACCAGGGCTAGCATGGCCACCCGGCCCCGCGCGGCCAGCCTTATCGCAAGGTAGATCACGGTCACGCCTATGCCTACCCAGACGCCCCGGTTGAGCGAGTAGATCAGCGGGATCAAGGCGAGGGCCACCGTGACGACGGCGAGCTTGCGCTGCCGCCTGGTGCCGTAGGACCACCAGGCCACCAGCAGCCAGGGCAGCAGGATGCTCAGGCAGTTTCCCCAGGTGTTGGTGTACTCGAACGGCGCCTTGGGCCGCCCCTCGGTTATCCCGAGGACGTCGGTGACCTGGGAGAAGCCCGGGTAGAGGGCGGCCTGGACCAGGTTGTTCTGCTGCATGCCCTGCGGCAGCACGTAGGCCATCGGCGACTTGAACTGGAAGCCCGGCGCCACCACCCCGGCCAGGCCGCCGATGGTGGCGTAGATGCCGACCAGGCCGAGCAGCCAGGCCAGTCGGCGCCGCGGCAGCTCGCTCTCGGTCAGGTTCCCCGCGTAGAGCAGTATGACAGTGAGCGCCAGGTAGGTCAGGCCACGGATGACGAAGGCCAGCAGCCGGTTGGACAGCGGGCTGACCACGGTGCCGGGCGCGGTCAGGCCGAGGGTGGCGATCCCGGCCGCCACCACCACCAGGAACATCAGCCACAGGCCGAACGCCGGCGGCACCCTGACCCGGCGGCCCTGCCGGTGCCAGGCGTGCATTCGCAGCATCATCGGGACGGCCATGATGACGACGGAAAGATCGCCGAGCCCGAGCGCCCACCAGACCGGGTAGCCGGCCAGCAGGGCGGTCACCGGCCAGGCCGGGTGGGCCGCGAACCACCGCCTGCGGCGGCCGACCCGGCGCCCGCCGCGCGGCGCCGTCATCCCGGCCCACGGGCGCGGCCCGGCGGCGGTTCCGGCGGCGCCAGCGTGCGGGGCGGTCAGCGTCATGCGCGTCAGCCCCCGGCCCTGGCCGCCTCACTGTCCGCCGCGCCGTCCCCGTTCAGCGCGCCGTCAACGGTCACAGGCCTGGCGCCGTCGCCGCTCGCGTAGGGAATCTCCCGGCGTTCCCGCGGGGCGGCGCAGCCCTCGAGGGAGGCCTGATAGCCAGCCATCTGCCGCGACGTGCCCGACCCCCTCGGGGGCGGCAGGAGCGCCACGCCGAGCACGGCCGCGCCCATCTTGCCCAGGTGCTGAACCCCGTCGTGCAGCTGATCGCTGCGCGTTCGGGAGACCTCGGCCACCAGCACGGCCGCGTCGGCGACGTGGGCCAGCGTGTTGATGTCGGGCCGGGAAGTGACAGCAGGTCCTTCGACCACGACCCACCGGGATTCGGCGCGCAGCTCGTCCAGCAGCCGTTCGAAAGCGTCCTGGCGGATATCCTCGGCGGTCAGGCCGGCGTCCGAGCCCGGCGGGATCACCTGTAGCCGCGGTGCCACCGTCAGCCGCCGTCCGGCATCGGTGGCCCGCTCGCTGCCGGACAGCACGTCGGTGAGGCCGGGCGCGGACAGCAGGCCGACCATATCGGGGATCACCGAACCCTCCAGGTCGGCGCAGACCAGCGTGACATCGGGCTGGTTACGGGACAGCGCGACGGCGAGGTTGGCCGCCACCAGGCTGGCGCCGTGACCACGGGTGGTGCCGGACACGAGGATCACATGGCGGCCAGCTCCCATCGCACCTGTGAGCATGTGCGCCAGCTCGGAGAACTCCCGGCCGAGCGGGGAACGGGCGACGGTGATGGTGAGCTCGGGCGCGGGCCCTTTCGCGGGCAAGCTCATCAGCACCGGCACATCGGCCTCGGCGACATCCTGCGGCCTGCGGATCCAGCGCCGCCTGCGGTCGGAGATGAAGGCGAGGACGAAGCCGGCCAGCAGGCCGGCCAGCAGCCCGCTGGCCAGGACGAGCGCCGGTTTCGGGCTCGACGCCCCCCGCGGCGGGATGGCATTGCTGATGATCGATCCGCCGGACGGGTTGGCCAGGGCAACGGTAAGCTGCGCGACCTGCCTGTTCAGCGAGCTCAGCTGGCTGTGATCGGAAGTCAGCTGCACCTCGGCGGCCGCCCGTCGCGACGAGTTGGCCGGCAGGCTGGAGGCCTCGATGGTCAGCTTGGCCGAGGCCGACTCGAGGTCGGCGATCCTGGACTTCAGGGCGGAGATCTGGCTGTTCACCGACGCCGTGGTGGTCGTGCGGCTGTAGCTCAGGTATGCCTGTGCGAATGACTGCGCGCAGCTCGCGGCCTTGGCGGCCGTAGAGGCCTGGCAGCTAATGACCAGCACCTGGGAGTTCGCCGGGACCGCCACGCTCACCCGGTCGAGAAGCTGCGGGATGGTATCCGTAGCGTGCATCATCTTGGCCGCGGCCAGCGCGGCCGCTGACGACCGCACCATCTGTGCCTGGGTGTCGAGGTTGACGGCACCGGTGGTGCGCCCGTTGGCCACCTGGTTGGTGGTCCCGCTGGTCGCGGTCACGTACACCGAGGCGGTGGCGGTGTAAACCTTATGGGCGGCATGGAGGTAACCCGCGCCCGCCAGCAGCCCGGTGATGGCGCACGCGAGGATCACCCGCCAGCGACGACGCAGCACTCCCGCGTAATCGGTTAGTTGCAAGTCTTCAGGCTCAGACGTATAGCTCATCGATCGCGTCCACCTCCCCGCCGAGGCGTCCGGGCCTGGGCCCGGAACGCTCAGCGTGCCCCTTATATGGACAACGTTTGCTAAACAGATCCTTATAATTTAGTTTCCGAACATTATAGTCAGGTTCGACCATATTCCATCACCCAGGGGGCGATTTTGTCCGAATTTGACGTAACGTAAGGGAGCGGCGTGGTCACGCTGCGCTGATCTCGCGATGCGGTGCTGGCAGGTCGGTGCATCCGCTGGCTCTTGCCGGCTGGCAGGATGTTTGATTCGGGGAGATTTGAGTAACTGTCACCAATGCGGATTCCCTGCGTCTTCCGGTCGGACGGACCACAAATCGCTACCTCGGCGCCGAGTGGCCGGGCTCGGCTTGGACCTGGCTGACAGGGAGAAGAAGTGCGGAAATACCTCATCACGGTAGCCACGGCCGCGGGACTGCTGGCTCTCGGCATGCCGACTGCCCTGGCGGGCACGGGCGGGGAGCAGCCGCCGTCCGGCGTAGTCTCGTCCACGCCGGTCAGCAACACGCCTCACCTGAAGGCCGCCGACGACAATCCGACCCAGGAGATCCGCCAGCTGGTGCAGTGCGGCAACACCATGTACGCAGTGGGCACCTTCACCACCATCGTGAAGGGCAGCACCACCTACACCAGGAACAACGTCTTCAGTTTCAGCGCGACCGCGCCGTACACCGTGACGAGCTGGGCGCCCAACGTCCTGGGCACCTACGGCACCATTTCCAGCAGTAGCAACACGGTCAACACGATCGGGTTCGTCAACGGCAACTGCGCCGACGCCTACATCGGCGGCAAGTTCACCTCGGTCAACGGCACCGCGGTGCAGAACATCGCCGAGATCGACACCACCACCGGCAACGTGGTCAGCACATTCGCCAGCAAGGCCGCGGGCGCGGTGCAGACCATCGTCGGCGTGGGCAATCACCTGCTGGCCGGCGGCAACTTCACCGGCATCAACGGCGACACCACCGACCCGTACATGGCCAGCCTGAATCCGGTCACCGGCAGGAGCGACAACTTCCTGCACCTGAACATCTCCGGCAACTACCAGTATCCGGGGGTGGTGAGCAACGCCACCCGCGTGTACAACCAGCAGCTCAGCCACGGCGGCACGCTGGACCTGGTGGAGGGCGACTTCACCTCGGTCGGCGGCCAGCAGCGGGAGCAGATCTTCATGCTGAACGTGGGCGGCTCCTCGGCCACGGTCACCGGCTGGACCTCACCGGAGTTCGACGGCAGCAACTCCTCCTACCCGTATCAGTGCGCCACGGTGGAGCCGTTCTACATCCAGGCCGCGTCCTGGTCGCCGGACGACCAGACGGTCTATATCGGCACCACCGGCTACCACCCGTTCGTGCAGAACCCCGGAAACGGTCCGTGGACCGGCCTGTGCGACGCGGCCGCCGCGTTCCCGGCCACCCAGACCTCCGTGCTGCACACGTGGGTGAACTACACCGGCTGCGACTCGCTCTACTCCACCGCGGCCGATGCCAATGGTGCCTACTTCGGCGGGCACGAGCGGTTCTCCATGAACACCAACGGTTGCGACGGACTCGGCCCGGGCGGCTATAACGCCCCCGGCATGGAGGGCTTGGACCCGGCCAACGGCAACCTGTACGTCACGCCGGACAACTCGGCTGGCTACTACAGTCGCGACCGCGGCCTAGGCGCTGACGACATGCTGGCCACCGGCGCGGGCCTGTGGATCGCCAGCGACAACCTGGACGCCAGCCAGATGTGCGGCGGAGTCCAGAACCTGTCCGGGATCTGCTTCCTGCCCTACCGGTAGGCCGTCCATGCCACGAGGCCGTGCCTCTCCCCGGGGCGGCACGGCCTCGCAGTGGGCCTAGGGGTCGGGGGCCAGCGTGCCGTCGGGGGCGATGTGGCCGAAGATCTGGTCGAGCATGGTCAGCACGTGCGGATCCTCGACGGTGTAGTAGGTGTGGCGGCCCTCGCGCCGGGCCGAAACGATCCCGGCCAGCCGCAGCTTGGCCAGGTGCTGGCTGGTGGTGGGGATGCTGAGGCCGACCCGCCGGGCCAGCGTGCCGACGTCGGAGGTCTCGTGCGCCATCAGCCAGGCCAGGTGCAGCCGGGGCGCGCTGCCGAGGAGCGCGAACGTGGCCGCGGCCGACTGGAGCTGGGGCTGGGTAGGTTCGGTGCCGAGCCGTGAGTCCGGCAGCCCTGGCGGCGTGGACTCGTTCAGCATTGTCTCAGTCTGCTTTGCTCAGGCCGGTTACGCCATGGGGGAGCTGTCTCACAAAGATATTGTCAGTTGCGCAATCAACAAAATGACCGGTAAAATGGCGGCGTCTGAAGGGGAGTAGTCCGGCAACCTGTCGTCGACATACTGAGAGCCTCGTGGCTCTCCGGTGGCAGGGCCCGACCCAGGGTGGGCGAGACCTTCGGCCAGCTGAGTCGCCTGGCCGGGGTGCCCCTGGTCTCCGGTCGGGTGGCGCGTCCGTCCCCGGAGGGTCGTCATGTCCCCGAAGCTGGCCCGGCCGATCGGCCGGCCGATCGGGCTATGCGTCGCGCTCACCGCCCCCGCGCTGATCTTGCGCCTGTCTGGCGTGCACCCGGCCGCCGCACTCAGCCTCGCGGCGTTCGGCACGGCCGTGGTGGCCGCGTCCTTCCTGCTCGCCTGGGCCGCCGAAGCGGCCCGGCTGGACATCGCCGGCCCGCTGGCCATCGCCATCCTGGCCGTCATCGCGGTGCTGCCCGAGTACGCGGTGGACCTGTACTTCTCCTACACCGCCGGGCACAATCCGGGCTACGTGCAGTACGCCGCGGCCAACATGACCGGATCCAACCGGCTGCTGCTCGGCCTGGGCTGGCCGGTGGTGGTGATCATCTCGCTGTGGGTGGCGTCCCGGCGGTCCGGCCGCGGCGTCCGGGAACTGGTGCTGCAGTCCGGGTACCGGACCGAGCTGGGGTTCCTGTTCGCCGCCTCCATCGCGGCGTTCCTGATCCCGCTGTCCGGGCAGATCAGCCTGGTCCTCGGCTTCGCCCTGCTCGGCTTCTTCGTCTTCTACCTGTGGAAGGCCTCCCGGGCCGAGGCATCCGAGCCGGATCTGGTCGGGCCCGCCGCCCGGATCGGCGACCTGCCGCGCCGTCCCCGGCGCCTGCTGGTGACCGGCCTGTTCGTGTTCGCCGCGGCCGTGATCGTGGCCTCGGCCGAACCCTTCGCCGAGTCCCTCATCAGCACCGGCACCGAGCTCGGCATCGACCGGTTCCTGCTGGTCCAGTGGGTGGCCCCGCTGGCATCGGAGGCGCCGGAGTTCATCGTGGCCATCTTGTTCGCGGTGCACGGCAGGGGCTCCGACGCGATCGGCACCCTGATCTCCAGCAAGGTCAGCCAGTGGACGCTGCTAGTCGGCAGCCTGCCGCTGGCCTACCTGGCCGGCGGCGGCGGGACCGCGCTGGTGCTGGACGGCCGCCAGGTCGAGGAATTCCTGCTGACCGCGGGCCAGACGCTGCTCGGGGTGGCCGCGCTGCTGACCCTGCGCTTCCCGCGCTGGCTGGCCTTCACCCTGCTCGGGCTGTTCGCCGTGCAGTACGCGCTGCCCGGCCAGGGCGCCCGCTACCTGCTGTGCGCCATCTACGGCGGCATCGCCCTGGTCGCGCTGATCCGCAACCGCCGGTATATCCTGCCCGCCCTCACGGCCCCGTTCCGCGCCCCGCCCAGGCCGTCGCCGGAACCGGAGCCGGAGCCGGCCACGGCTATCACCCTCGGCCCCCGGATCGAGCAGATCGAGCAGATCGAGCGGATCGACCAGGACGACGAGGACGGCCGGCTCAGCGACCGGCCGGCGGGCGCCAGCGCCGCAGCCGCAGGCTATTCCCCACCACGAACACGGAGCTGAACGCCATCGCGGCCGCGGCGATCAGCGGGTTGAGGAAACCGAGCGCCGCCAGCGGGATGGCGGCCGCGTTGTAGCCGAACGCCCAGAACAGGTTGCCCTTGATCGTGGCCAGCGTGCGCCGCGACAGGCCGAGCGCGTCCGGCACACTATACCCCCCAGGAGTATTAGGCGCCGGAATAGGGGGCCAGGATCGGCTTATGGACCAGCAGGACGTGTCACCGGAGACCCTGGCGGCCCAGGGCCTGGGCGAGGCCGACCCGGTCTCCGGCGGCCTGGCCCCGGTGATCAACCTGTCGACGAACTACGAGCAGCAGCCGGACGGCTCCTACCGGGAGGGCCGGGTCTACACCCGGGCCGACAACCCGACCTCCGAGCACGCCGAGCAGTTGCTGGCCGCGCTGGAGGGCGGCGCGCTGGAGGGCGGCTGCGCCTGCGCGCTGTTCGGCTCGGGGATGGCGGCGGCCACCGCGGTGTTCCAGTCGCTGCTGCCCGGCGACCACGTCCTGGTCTCCCGCGTCCTGTACTGGGGCGTGCGCAAGTGGCTGGCCGAATTCGCCCTCACCTGGGGCCTGGACGTCGAGTTCACCGACACCGGCGACCTGGCCGCGGTGGCCGCGGCCATCCGGCCCGGCCGGACCCGGCTGCTCTGGGTGGAGACCCCGGCCAACCCGATGTGGGAGATCACCGACCTGGCCGCCGTCTGCGACCTCGCGCACGCGGCCGGGGTCCGGGTCGCGGTGGACAACACGGTGGCCACGCCGGTGCTGACCCGGCCGCTCGAGTTCGGCGCCGACCTGGTCGTGCACTCGGCCACCAAGTACCTGAACGGGCACGGCGACGTGCTGGCCGGCGCGGTGCTGGCCGCCCGCCGGGATCCGTTCTGGGAGCGGATCAGGTCCTGGCGCCGCAACGCCGGGGCGATGCCGGGACCGTTCGAGGCGTGGCTGCTGCAGCGCGGCATGCGCACGCTGTTCCTGCGGGTGCACCGCGCCTCGCAGACCGCGCACCAGATCGCCACCCGCTTCCACGGCCATCCGGCGCTGACGGCGGTGCTCTACCCCGGGCTGCCGGACCACCCGGGCCACGAGATCGCGGCCCGGCAGATGAACGGCGGGTACGGCGGGATGCTGTCCATCCGGGTGGCCGGCGGCGCCGGCCCCGCCCGCGACGTGCTGGCCGCGGTCCGGGTGTTCAAGCGGGCCACCTCGCTGGGCGGGGTGGAGAGCCTGATCGAGCACAGGCGCGGCTCCGAGGGGCCGTCCTCCCCCGTCCCGGACGACCTGCTCCGGCTGTCCGTCGGCATCGAGGCGCCCGGCGACCTGATCGCCGACCTGGAGGCCGCGCTGGACAAGGGCGTGCCCCGGTGAGCGACCTCGCCGCCGAGGTGACGGCCGCGCTCGGCCGCAGCATCCTGCCCTCGGTCATCGCCCGCGGCGCCGTCGGCCTGCGCGTCGTCGCGGCCGAAGACGGCGTCGTCACCCTGGCCGCGGACGGTTCCCCGGGGGCGGTGCTCCCGATCCTGGGCCGGATCGAGGCGCAGCTCCGCGCGGCCGTACCCCGCGTCACCGCCGTCCGGCTGGCCGCGGCCGGCCCGCCGCCGTCCGGAGCCGGTGACCTGGCCGAGGCCGCCCGCGCCGTCCTCGACGCCGAGATCAACCCGGCCATCGCGGCCCACCGTGGCCGGGTCACCGTGGCCGGCGTGGCCGGCGGCTGGATCCGGGTCCGCCTCGAAGGCGGCTGCCAGGGCTGCAGCCTGGCCGAGGTCACGCTCAGGCAGGGCATCGAGCCGGTGCTGCGGGCCCGCCTGCCCGAGATGACCGGGCTCGTCGACGTGACCGAGCACGAGGCGGGCACCGCGCCGTTCTTCTCCCCGGAGAAACGGTGACAGCGCCGCCACGCGTGCTGCTGCTGGTCCCCGCGCGGACTTACCGGGCCGCCGACTTCATCGCGGCGGCCGAACGGATGCGCCTGGACCTCGTTGTCGCCAGCGACGGCGCGCTGCCGCTCGGTGGCTCCGTCATCGGCGTCCGTTCGGCCGACCTCGAAGCCGGCGCCCGCCGGATCCTGGCCCGGGCCGGTTCCGTCGACGCGGTCGTCGCCGCCGACACTCCCATGCTCGTGCTGGCCGCGACCGTGGCCGCCCGGATGGGCCTGCCGCATAACCCGGCCGACGCGGTGCGCGCCGCCACCGACAAGGCGGCCCAGCGGCGGCGCTGGGCCGCGGCCGGGGTGCCCCAGCCGTCCTTCCGGCTCGTTCCGGCCGGGGACCGCGTCCGGCAGGCGGCCGAGGCGGTCGGCTTCCCGTGCGTGGTCAAGGCGGTGTCCCTCAGCGCCAGCCAGGGCGTGCTGCGCGCCGACGACCCGGCCGCCGCCGTGCTGGCCGCCCGCCGGATCCGGCAGGTCCTCGACGATGCCGAACGGCCCGCCGACGAGCCCCTGCTCATCGAGGAGTACCTGCCGGGCCCCGAGCTGAGCATCGACGGCGTGCTGACCGCCGGCGACCTGACCGTCACCGCCGTCTTCGACAAGCCCGGCATGCCCGACGGCCCCACGTTCGAGGAAACCCTGCTAGTCACCCCGTCCCGGCTGGCCGAAGGGACGCTCGCCGCCGCGGTCCGCACGGCCGCGGACGCGGCCCGTGCGCTCGGCCTGTCGACCGGCCCGGTCCACGCCGAGCTGCGCATCTGCGACCGCGGCCCGGCCATGCTCGAGCTGGCCCCGAGGTCCATCGGCGGCCTGTGCTCGCGCGCCCTGAGCTTCCCCGGCGGCGCCAGCCTGGAGGAGATCATCCTGGCCAACGCCCTCGGCCGGCCGGTCCCCGCCGCCGCCACCCCGCCGCTGTCCACCCCCGCCGGCCCGGTCCGCCCCTGCGGGGTGTTCATGCTCCCGGTGCCGCGGCCCGGCGTCCTGCGCGCGGTCGAGGGCCGGGCCGAGGCCCTGGCCGTGCCCGGCATCACCGGGCTGACCATCACGATCCCGCCCGGCCAGCGGGTCCGCCCGCTCCCGGACGGGGACCGCTACCTGGGGTTCATCTTCGCTTCTGGCGACACCCCGGCGGACGTCGAGCAGGCGCTCACCGCCGCTTCCGGCCGGCTGCGCGTGGTCATCAGTGATGACCGTCCGGGCTGCCGCCCATCATCGTGAGCATCGCGCGGCCGCCGGAGCGGAAGAACCGGATCAGCAGCGCGGCGGCCAGCAGCAGGAACACGATGTTGAGGATCGTGGTGTAGTTCCACGTGATGCCGGTCTCGGCGACCCTGGCCGCCCGTTCGGCCGGGATCAGCCCGAGCCAGCCGAAGGCGAACTCGACGGCGTAGCCGGCCAGCACCATCGCGGCGTAGAAGACCGCGAGGATCGTGAGCATCATCCGGGTGCCGTAGTACTTCCGGTAGATGATCAGGATCGGGATGATGATCAGGTCGGCGAAGATGAACGCGACGACGCCGCCGAAGCTGATCCCGCCGTTCCACAGCACCGCGGCCAGCGGCACGTTGCCGATGGAGCAGACGAAACTGAGCACCGAGATGACCGGGCCGATCAGCGGGCCCCATAGCTTGGCCGCCAGCGGGTGGCCGGTCAGGAACAGGTGCTGCCAGAACGTGTCCGGCACCCAGGCGGCGACAGCCCCGGCGATCAGCAGCCCGATCACGACGTCGCGGATGACCGCGGCCCACTCCATCACGAAGATGTTGCTGACCGAGGTGTAGCCCTCCCGGCTCAGCAGCCGCCGCCGGAAGCTCCCGTCCGCCTGGATGCTCATGTCCATCGCGGCGTGCCCCTCCATCGACCCGGCCAGTCCCCGGTCCGCCTGCTGTCGCGCCGCCTCGATGAGCTTGCGCCGGACGAACAGCCGGAACGCCACCGCGACCAGCACGATCATGATCGGCCCGCCGACGAACTCGGCCAGGGTGAACTGCCAGGACAGCAGCAGCGCCATGATGATGCCCAGCTCGATGACCAGGTTGGTGCTGGCGATCTCGAAGGTCATCGCCGCGGTGAAGCTAGCGCCCCGGCGGAACAGCGCCCGGGCCAGCGCCACCGCCGCGTACGAGCACGACGACGAGGCCGCGCCGAGCCCGGCCGCCCGCGCCAGCGTCTTCGGCCTGTCGTCGCCGAGCAGCCGGACGATGGTCTGCCGCCGGATCACCGCCTGCACCACCGCCGACAGCGTGAACCCGAGGATCAGCGACCAGGTGATCTGCCAGGTCATCGAGCCGGCCACGGCCAGGGCGTGACCGATCGCGTCAAGCGCTCGCATCGTGGCCCTCCGGGGAGGCGATGCTGAGCAGCTGGCGCAGGCAGTGCTCGAGGAGCGGGTGCGGGAAGCCGTCGGACAGCCGGTAGAACACCATCCGGCCGTCCTTGCGGAAGCTGACCATCCCGGCCAGCCGCAGCATCTTCAGCGCGTAGGAGACCTGATCCTCGGTGGCCTCCAGGGCCAGCGCCAGGTCGCCCACGCACAGTTCCCCGGCCGCGGACAGCGCGAACAGGATCCGCGAGCGGACCGGATCGGCCAGCATCCCCAGCAACCCCGCCAGCCGCCCGGCCTCGCCCGTCGCCAGGACCGCGGCCCGCGCCGCCGCCACCCGCTCCGGGCTAACCGGATGCTCATGATCGAGCCCAGACATCCGCACCTCCGTACATCCACACGGATTTCCGGAAACACCAATCCGTCCGATCGTATTCCGCTCCCGCCCTCACCGGGCCAGTTCGTAGAGGCTGTTGAACGGGTTGTCCATCTCGACGTGCCGGACCTGTGCGAAGCCGGCCTTGGCGGCCAGGTCGCGGAGCACTGGCTCGGGCAGCCCGAGGGTACCGAGGCCTTCGCCGCCCTCGGCGAGGGATGTGGTCATGCAGTACAGGACCGAGAAGCCGTACAGCAGGGTGGCGATGGGACCGGTGTTGGCGGCGGCCTGATCCGAGCAGTTGATCTCCAGGCAGAGGTACCTGCCGCCGGGCCGCAGCGCGTCCCGGATCGAACGGAGCAGCCCGAGCGGGTCGACCGCGTCGTGCACCACGTCGAACGTGGTGATCACGTCGAAGGATTCGGGCAGCCCGGCCGCCGCGTCCAGGACCTGGTAGCTGATCCGGTCGGCGACGCCGGCCTCGGCGGCCGCGCGCCGGGCCTGCTCGACCGACGCCGGGTGCACGTCGTAGCCGGTCCCGGTGATCGAGGGAAAGGCGCGGGCCAGGGCGATCAGCGCCTGCCCGGTGCCGCAGCCCACGTCGGCGACGCGGGCGCCGGCCCGCAGCCTGGCCGAGGTATCCGGCACCAGCGGCAGCCACTGCTGGACCAGCATGTTCTGGTGCCACTGCGCGGTGAACCGGCTGGTCCCGGCCCAGACGTCGGGATGCAGGTCGGCCGGCCGGACCCCGCCGCCGCGGCGGAACGCCTCGGCCACCTGGTCGTAACGCTGGATCGCGCCGATCAGCTCCTGGTGGACGCCGCCGAAGAAGGCGGGCCCGGGTTCGGTGGCCAGGGTCGGCACGTGCTCGGCGGGCAGGGCGTAGCGCTGCTGGGCGTCGTCGTAGCTCAGGTACCCGGCGGCGAACATGCCGCCGAGCCACTCCCGCACGTACCGCTCCGATAGCCCGGTCCGGCCGGCCAGCTCCCCGCTGGTGGCCGGGCCGCGTTCGGCCAGGTCCTTGAACAGCCCGGTCCAGTCGCCCAGAGCGGCCAGCACGATCGTCGCGGCCGCGGCGCTGTCGGCCAGGACCCGTCCGGTGAACTCCGCCGCGCGGTTCTCGTCCATCGTGATGCCTCCTTTTGGTTTGGTTACCTCTGCCTGAGTAGGCGTGCCGCGGCGGTGAACGGGCCGTTCAGTCGCCATGAACGGGGCCATGGCCTGCGCGAAGGTTATGGTTGGCTCAGATAGGGCCTGGTTCGGAAAGGTGGCACGCATGCCGCAGCCGGCGGGGCGGCAGGACGCGGAGGCGTTCGTCGGGCGCTCACATGAGCTCGCCGTCCTGTCCGCCGCGCTTCACCAGGCGGCCACCGGTGACGCCCGGCTGGCGCTGGTCTCGGGCGAGCCGGGCATCGGCAAGACCGAACTCGCCCGCGCCTTCGCCCGGGCGGCCGCCGCCAGCGGTGCGCTGGTGCTGTGGGGCAGCGCGTGGGAAGACGGCGGCGCCCCGCCCTACTGGCCCTGGGTGCAGGTGCTCAGAAGCTACGCCCGGCAGGCCGGGCCGGAGGCGCTCGCCGCCGCGGCTGGTCCGCAGGCGGCCGTGCTGGCCCAGCTCCTGCCCGAGCTCGGCCCCGTCCAGGAGCTCACCGGATCCGGAGATGCGGCCCGGCTGACCCTCTTCGACGCCGTCGGCGCGGTTCTCGACCGGGCGTCACGGGCCGCCCCGCTGGCCGTGGTCCTCGATGACCTGCACGCGGCGGGCCGCCCGTCCGTCCTGCTGCTGCGGTTCGCGGCGGCCGCGCGGCTGTCGCGGGTCCTGCTGCTCGCCACCTACCGCACCGCCGAGGCGGCCCTGGACCCGGACGTCAGCGACGTGATCGCCGCGCTGGAGTCCGCCAGCCCGCCGCTGGTCCTGGCGGGCCTGTCCGCCGGGGACATCCGGCTCATGCTGCCCGGCGCGGGCGCCGACGTGCTCGCCGTCGTGCAGCGCCGCAGCGAGGGCAACCCGCTGTTCGTATCCCAGGTGGCGCGTTTGCTCGGCCCCGGCGCGGCCACGGTCGAGGAGGTGCCGGTCCCGGCCGGCATCCGGCAGGCCGTCCGCCGTCAGGTCGCCAGGCTCGGGCCGGCTAGGACCGAGGCCGCGACCGGCGACGCCACCCCTACCGCCCAGGAAATCCTGGCCACCGCCGCGGCGCTCGGCTCCGGCATCGACCCGGCCCTGGTCGCGGCGGCGCTGGACGCCCCGGCCGGATCGGTGGCCCGGCTGTGCGACGACGCCACCGCCATCGGCCTGCTCGGCCCGGGCCAGGACGTCGGCGAGGTGTACCGGTTCCGGCACGCGCTGATCAGGGAAACCCTCTACGCCGAGCTCTCGCCGCAGTCCCGGGCCCGGGGGCACCACCGGATCGCCGCGGTGCTGGAGAACAGCGCGGGGCCGGGCCACGCCGAACTGGCCTATCACTTCCTGCGGGCCGCCCCCGCCAGCGCCGAAGCCGCCGCCCGGGCCGTGCACCACTCCCGCCTGGCCGGCGCCGACGCGCTGACCGCACTGGCCTACGAAGAAGCCGCCGGCCACGTCCGGCACGCCCTCGACGTGCAGCGCCGGGCGGCGCGGGCCACCCCGGCCAGCCGGGCCGGGCTGCTGCTCAGCCTGGCCGAGGCGCTGACCAAGACCGGCCCCGATCCGGCCGCGGCCCGGGTCATCGACGAAGCCGTCCGGCTCGCCCGGGACGCGGACGAGCCGCGGCTGCTGGCCGCCGCGGCGCTGCTGAACGCCCAGCACCTCGACTTCAACGCCCCGGCGGACACCGCGACCGCGCTGCTCCGCGAGGCGGCCGCGGCGCTGGACCCGGCCGACCACGCGCTGCGCGCCCGCACGCTGGCCCGCCTGGCGATCACGCTGGCCGCCGCGCCGGCCGAGGCCCGGGATACGGCCGAACGGGCCGTGCTAGACGCGCGCGAGGCGGCATCCCGCGATCCGGACCAAGACGCCGCCGCCACGGCCCTCGCCACCGCGCTGACCGCCCGGCACTACGTCCTGTGGGGCACCCAGGACCCCGCGGACGCGCTCGCCGCGGCCGACGACATCGTCACCGCGGCCCAGCGGGCCCGCGCACCAGAGACCGAACTCGACGGCCGCGTCCTGCGCCTGACCCACCTCCTCGAGCTCGGCGACGGCCCCGCCGCCCAGCGGGTCCTGCCCGAGCTCGACCGGATGGCCGAGTGGCTGCGCCAGCCGGCCGTCAGGCTGGCCGCCCTGTCCCGCCGCTCGACCCTGGCCGCGCTCACCGGTGACTTCGGCGCGGCGGCCGAGAACGCCCGGCAGGCGTTCCAGACCGGGCAGGCGGCCGGCCTGCCCGACGCCGGCGCGGTCTACTGGGGCCAGCTGTTCGCCATCTGGCTGCACGCCGGCCTGCCCGCCGCCGACGAGCAGTGGATGGAGCGGGAGCTGCGTGACCTGGTGGCGCGGTCGAACCTGTCGGTGGCCCACGCTGCGGCCCTGGTCCAGGTCGAGGCCGCCCACGGCGCAGTCGAGCAGGCCTGCGGCCGTCTGGACGAGCTCGTCGGCGCCGGACTCGGAACCATGCGCCCGGACATGCTCTACCCATGGGGACTGACCCTGCTCGCCCGCGACTGCGTCGTGCTGCGGGCGGCCGGCCACGCGCCACGCGTCTACCAGGCCTTGGCCCCCTACGCCGGGCGCGCCGCCGTCGCCGCCGGGGCGGTCATGTGCTCCGGCTCCACCGACTTCTACCTGGCCGGCCTGGCCGCCCTGAGCGGCGATACCGCGGCGGCGGACCGGCACTACCGCGCGGCGGCCGGCTGCCACCGGCGGCTCGGCGCCCGGCCCATGCTCGCGCACACCCTGCACGAGCACGCGCGGCTGCTGGATCCGTCCGCCGCGTCGGCGGCGCTCGCCGAGGCCCGGGCCATCGCCGCCGACTGCGGCATGTCCAAGCTGCTCGCCGCCCTCGACCAGGCCGAACAGCCCCGCGAACCCGACCACCTCACCCTGCGGCACGAAGACGATTTCTGGCTCGTCGGCTTCGCGGACACCGTGACCCGGGTACCGGACAGCCTGGGCCTGCGCTACCTGGACCTGCTCATCCGCCACCCCGGCCAGGAGCTGGCGGCCAAGGACCTGGTCCAGCTCGCGGCCAGTACCGGCCCGGCCAGCACCGCAGCACCAGCCGACGGGCTGCACGACGCGTCCGGAGCCGGGGCCGACGAGGTCCTCGACCAGCAGGCCCGAACCGCCTACCGGCAGCGCCTCACCGGCCTCGACGAAGACCTCGCCGAAGCCGAGGCGTGGCACGACACCGAGCGGGCCAGCCGCCTGCGCGCCGAGAGGGACTTCCTGGTCCGCGAGCTCGCCGCCGCGACCGGGCTCGGCGGCAGGCCACGGCGCCTCGGCGCGGAATCCGAACGCGCCCGGCTGAACGTCACCCGGGCCATCAGGTCCGCGATCGCCAAGATCCGCGACCGCGCCCCGGCTGCCGCCGCCCACCTCGACCGGTCCGTCCGGACCGGGACCCGCTGCTCCTACTCCCCGCCCGGCGGGTAGCGCCGAGATGCGCCAGAACACCGCGCGCGTACGACTGCTCGGCACCGTGGACCTCCAGCTCGATAGCCAGCCGCTGGCGCCGCTCGACTCGGCCCGGGCCGAATCCCTGCTCGCCTACCTGCTGCTCCACCGCGACGCGCCGCAGCCGCGGCAGCGCCTGGCGTTCCTGCTCTGGCCGGGCTCGAGCGAGGCCCAGGCGCAGACGAACCTGCGCAAGGTCCTGCACACCCTGCGCCGCGCGCTGCCGGACGCGGACCGGCTGATCGAGATCGGGCCGCGGACGCTGCGCTGGCGGCCGGACGCGCCGCTGTGGCTGGACGTCGAGCAGTTCGAGCGGGCGGTGGCTGACGGGCGGCCCGCCGAAGCGGTCGGGCTCTACGCCGGCGACCTGCTCGAGGGCCGCTACGACGACTGGCTGACCGCCGAGCGCGAGCGGCTCGCCGGGCTGCACGCCGACGCGCTGGAGCGGCTCGCCCGCCAGCACGAGCAGGAGCATCGCTGGCCCGAAGCCATCCGCTGCGCCGAACGCCTCGTAGCGCGCGATCCCCTGCGCGAGGAGTACCACCGGCTGCTGATCCGGCTCTGCCAGGCGTCCGGGGACCGGGCCCGGGCGGTCCGCGCCTACCACGTGTGCGCTACCACGCTGGAAGACGAACTCGGCATCGAGCCCGCACCGGAAACCCGTGCCGTCTACGAGGCCCTTATCGTCGGTGGCGGGCAGGCCAGCGTCGGCAGAGCCAAGGTCCCCGGCACTCCGCCGCTGGTCGGGCGCGACGACGAGCGGGCCCGGCTGGTCGCGGCCTGGCAGGCGGCGGCGTCCGGGCATCCGCAGCTGGTGCTCGTCACCGGCGAGGCGGGCGTGGGCAAGACCCGGCTGGTCGACGAGCTGCGCGCGCACGCGGGCGCGGTGACCGCGGAGGCACGCGGCTATCCCGCCGAGGGCCCGCTCGCCTACGGGGTCGCCACCGCGTGGCTCCGCTCCGGGCCGGTGGCCGCGCGGCTGACCCGGCTCGTTCGGCCCGACCTGACCGAGCTCGCCCGGCTGCTGCCCGAACTGACCGGCCAGGTGCCGCCGCCCGAGCCGCTGCCCGAGGCGGAACTGCGGCACCGGCTGCCCGGCGCGATCGCCCGCGCGCTTCGCGCCGCGGGCGCGCCGCTGCTGCTGATCGTGGACGACGCGCAGTGGGCCGACGCCCAGTCGCTGCGCCTGATCCACTACCTGATCCGCTCGGCGCCGTCGGCCCGGCTGCTCGTCGCGGCCACCGCCCGGCGCGAGGAACTCGAGGAGCATCACCCGCTCACCACGCTGACCACGGCCCTGCAGGTGTCCGGTCAGCTCACCGAGATCGGGCTGGCCCGGCTCGGCCGCGAGGACACCGCGCTGCTGGCCGGGCACGTCACCGGCACGCCGCTCGACCAAGCCGGGCTCGGCCGCCTGTACGCCGACAGCGAGGGCAATCCGCTGTTCGTGGTCGAGGCGCTGCGGCCCGACGCCCCGGCGGCCGCCTCGAAGGTGCAGGCGGTGATCGCCGGGCGGCTGGCGCGGCTCTCGCCGGATGCCGCCGCCGTGGCCGGGGTCGCCGCGGCCGTCGGGCAGGCGTTCACCGCGGACGTGCTGGCCGCCGCGACCGGGCTTGACGAGCAGGCGTTCGTGGCCGCGCTGGACGAGCTGTGGCGCCGCGGCATCCTCCGCGCGCACGGCCCGAACGCCTACGACTTCAGCCACGGCCGGATCCGGGATGCCGCCTACGCCGCGCTCGGCCCGCCGCGCCGCCGCCACCTGCACCTGGAGATCGCGCGGGCGCTGGAGCGCGGCGACAACCCGGCCCCGGCGGCGATCGCGCCGCATTACGAGCAGGCGGGCGCGGGCGCGCAGGCCATCCGCTGGCACGAGCGGGCGGCCGAGGCGGCCCAGTGGCTGCACGCGCACGCCGAAGCGGTCCGATCGCTGGAGCGTGCCCTGGCTCTGTCCGGACAGCTCCCGGCCGGTCCCGGCACCGCCGCGCTCCAGCTGCGGCTGCTCACCGCGCTGCCCGCGCCGCTGCTGGCCTGCGAGGGCTACCAGTCCGAGCGAATCGAGCGGACGCACGCCCGGGCCCTCCGCCTGGCCGGGCAGCTCGGTCGCGAGCCCGAGCCGCCGCTGGTCTGGTCGCTGGCCATGGCCGCGCTGACCCGGGGTGAGTGGGACCAGGCCCGCGGCTTCGCCGGGCAGCTGCGCGCCCGGGCCGAAACAGACGACGACCAGGTGCTCTGGGTGGAAAGCGATTACCTGCAGGGCATCGCGGCCTACTGGCCGGGTCGGCTGACCGAGGCTCGTGCTCACTTCGAGGCGGCGATGGAGCGCTTCCGGCCCGAACGCCGCCGGGCGCACGTGCTGCGCTACGGGCAGGACCCGGAGCTGCTGGTCCGGCTGCGCCTGGCGCACACGCTGTGGATGCTGGGCTGCCCCGCCGAGGCCGACCGCCAGCGCGACCTGGCGCTGCGCGCGGCCGCCGAGTCCAGCCACGGCTACAGCCGCGCGGTCGTCTGGGTCTGGGCGGCGATCGTCGCCGCGGACCGCGGCGAGGTCGCGGAGTTCCGCCGCCACGTCCGGGAGCTCACTGCCGCCCCGGCGGACGAAGGTCCGGCCCAGGTCCGGCTGGCGGCCGAGCTGTTCGTCGGCCACCTTTCCGTCCTTGACGGCCGAACGGACCAGGGTCTGGAGCACATGCGCACGGTCCACGCGCAGCTCATCGGCGGCCATGCCCCGGCGCCCGGCATGCCCGGTGTCGCCACCCGCCTGCTGCTCGAGGGCTACGCACTGGCTGGGCGGCCAGCGGCCGGACTCGCGCTGGCTGGCGAGGCGCTCGAGATGGGTCGCGGCGCCGAGCTGTGGGAGGCCGAGATCAGGCGGCTGCGCGCGACGTTCCTGGCGGCACTCGGTGCTCCCTCGGGTGAGGTCGAAGCGGAACTCGAGCGCGCGCTCGCGGTGGCCCGGCGTCAGCAGGCGCGCGCGTTCGAGGAACGGATCCGCGAAACGCTCACGGAACGCTCTCCTGGTCAAGGTGGTGCCCGGTAGATGACCAACCGGAGGAGGAGCGATGAGCACCACCCATCCAGCAGCCGCCCTGGCCGACGGGTTCTCGGGCCAGTTGATCGGGCCGGAGCAGCCCGGCTACGACGAGGCCCGCCGGGTCTTCAACGCGATGATCGACCGCCGGCCCGCCCTGATCGCCCGCTGCGCGAGCACCGCTGATGTCGTGGCGGCCGTGCACGCCGCCCGCGAGCACGGGCTCGCCGTCGCGGTCCGCGGCGGCGGCCACAGCTTTTCCGGCCTGTCCACCTGCGACGACGGCATCGTGATCGACCTCGGCGGGCTGAAGTCGATCGAGGTCGACCTGCGGGCACAGACCGCGCGGGCCGGGGGCGGCGTGCTCTGGGGCGAGTTCGACGCCGCCACTCAGGCGCACGGGCTGCACACCCCGGGCGGCCGTGTCACCACCACCGGGCTCGGTGGCTTCACCACCGGTGGCGGATACGGCTGGACGTCGTCCAAGCATGGCCTGGCCTGCGACAACCTCATTTCCGCCGAGGTGGTCCTGGCCGACGGGAGGGTGGTGCGCGCCAGCGAGCGGGAGCATCCCGACCTGTTCTGGGGCATCCGCGGCGGCAGCGGCAACTTCGGCATCGTTACCGAGTTCGAGTTCCGCCTGCATCCGCTCGGCCCGACCGTGCTCGCCGGGCTGATGGTGTTCGGTGTCGATCGTGCGCCGGAGGTCCTGCGCCGCTGGCGCGACTGGGCCGACGGCGCGCCCGACGAGGTGTCCACCGGCTGCGCCGTGATCACCGCGCCGCCCGAGCCGTTCGTCCCGGCGCACCTGCACGGCCAGCCGGTGCTCGGCATACCCGTGCTCTACGTGGGCGACCCTGAGGACGGGGCGGTGGCGGTGCAGCCGCTCAGGGAGCTCGGGCCCGCCGTGGACCACGTCGGCCCGATGCCCTACACCGCCTTCCAGGCGGTCCTGGACCCGCTCGCGCCGCCCGGATGGCGCAGCTACGCGCGCGGAGAGTACATGCCCGGGTTCAGCGACGCCGCGATCGACACCTTCCTCGCCCACGCCGCCGGCCTGACCGCGCTCGGCGCGCCGCTGAGTCAGATGGTCGTCTTCCGGATCGGGCAGGCCGTGGCCGCGGTGCCGGATGAGGCCACCGCGTTCTCTCACCGCGACGCGCGCTACCTGTTCCATCCGATCTCGATCTGGGCCGACCCGGCCGACGACGAGCGGATGATCGCGGGCAACCGCGCGTTCACCACGGCCATGCGGCCGTTCGGGACCGGTGCGGCGTACCTCAACTTCACGCCCGAGGCCGACCGGGTCCGGGACGCCTACGGTGACGCCACGTACGCCCGGCTGGTCGCGCTCAAGGACCGCTACGACCCGGCCAACGTGTTCCGCCTCAACCAGAACATCCGCCCGAGCCGGGCCGCCGCCGAGCCGGCCTCGAGGGTCCTGGCCTAGCTACCCGCCCGGGGGGCGGCCGCCGGGGCATGAGGCGATTGCCTGATCTTCTCCTCGGGGAGCAGGCCGTGCTGCACCGCGAACATCGCCGCGGCGGCGCGGCTGGAGGCGTCGATCTTGGCGTAGATATGCTCCACGTGATTGCCGGCCGTCTTGGGCGTGATCACCAGTCGTTCGGCTATCTGCTTGTTGGACAGGCCGCGGGCGAGCAGGACCAGGACCTCGACCTCCCGGGCGGTCAGGCCTGCGGGCCCGGCCAGGCCCTCCCGGCGCCGAGGCAGCCGGTGCCCGGCCGCCTCGAGCACGGCGTCCGCGGCCGCGCCGTCTAGGCGGCCGGCCCGGACCTCGGCCCGCATCTGCTCGGCCGCTTCCTCCGCCGGCCGGGCCGGGCGGTGCGGCCTGGGCTCGCGCATCGAGGCGTACGCGTCGGCGGCCCCCAGGACCCGGGCCGGCCGGGAGATCGCGCCGCCGGACAGCCCGCGCGGGTACCCGCTGCCGTCCAGCCGCTCGCGGTGCTGCACCGCGATCTCCCCGAGCGGCGCCAGCGCGGCCGACTGGTGCAGCATCCGCTCGGTCAGGTACGGGTACATCCGGATCCGTTCCCACTCGCCGGCGCTCAGCGGCCCGGGCCGGTCCCAGATCGAATTCGACACGCCCAGCCGCCCGAACCCGTGCACGAACCCGGCCCGGCGCAGCGCCAGCACCTGCTCCGGCGGCAGCCCGAGCCGGCGGCCGGCGTCCTCGGCCAGTTCCGCCACCGCGACCGAGTGCCCCAGGGTGAACGGCGACTTCAGGTCGACGAAGTTCGCGATGGCCGCCAGCGCCCGGTCGAGCTGGTCCGGTGACAGCTCCACGGCCAGGGCGGGTTCGGCCGCGATCACGGTCCGCCAGGCCGGGGCCGTCTCCAGGCCGGCGAAGATCACATTCGCGTGCGAGCACAGCAGCGCGGCCAGGGCCGGGTCGAACTGCCGGCCCGCTCGCCTGCGCGCCAGCGCGGTGGCTCCGGCCACGCCGCCGACCCGGTGCGCCACCTCCATGAACTCCGCGAGCTGGGCGATCCTGGCCGCGGCCGGGATCGCGCCGGCCTTCAGCGTGCCCGGCCAGCCGCGCCCGTCCCACTGCTCGTACGCCGCGCCGACACCCTCGCGCACCGCGCCGGGCAGTTCGAGCTGCTCGGCCAGCGTCCGCGCCAGCCTCGCGTGCTGGGAGATCATCCCGTCCAGCTGGCGATGCCCGGAGAGGGCGAACTCGAGCCCGACCCGGAACCGGTGCAGCGGCGGGTTGCCCGCGCCGACCAGCCGCATGGTCGCCAGCGCGCCGCGCACGCTGCCCAGCTCGTGGACGTACTTGCCGGACTTGAGCGTGATGTCGTCGCCGAACCACTTCGCCTGCTCGTGCGCGTCGGCGTGACAGCCCACGTTGACCAGCAGGGCGGTGTAGTAGACGGCCATCCGGTCCTGCCCGCCGAGCCCCGCGTGATCGGCGAGCCGCAGCGCGATCAGGCACTGGCGCAGCACGTGTTCCATCGGCTGCCCGAACCCCAGGTCGACACCGAGCGACAGCGCCGCGATCAGCTCGGCCAGCCGCGCGCTCGGTGTCTCAGTACCCCCTCCCACGTACCCCCTCCCACGTACCCCCTCCCACCAGGCCAGCTTAACCTTCCGCGGCCGGCTGGCGGCAGGGCAGAAGATGGGGTATTCGCCTCATGCGCTGGCTGCCGCCGTCTCGTTACGTTGTCGCTATGAGCCTACGAACCAAGTTCTTCGCCATGACGTACGACCGGCAGATAGCCGGCGCAGAAAAGGCCGGGTTGCGCGCCTTCCGTGAGCGCCTGCTCGCCGGCGCGAGCGGCGACGTGATCGAGATCGGCGGCGGGACCGGGCTTAACCTGTCCTGCTACGGGCCAGCCGTCAGGTCGCTGACGATCACCGAGCCCCAGCCCCCGATGCTGCGCCGCCTGGAGCGCGCCGTCCATGAGCACCGCCCGGACGCTAAGGTCCTGCGCGCGCCGGCCGAGGACCTGCCCTTCGAGGACGACAGCTTCGACGTGGCCGTGTCCACGCTGGTCCTGTGCGGCGTCGACGACCAGCCCCGGGCGCTGCGCGAGCTGCGCCGGGTGCTGCGCCCCGGCGGCCGCCTGCTGTTCATCGAGCACCTGCGGTCCGGTGACCCGGCCACGGCCCGCCTGCAGGACCGGCTGAACTGGCTGAACCGGCTGGTCGTGTGCTGCGACTGCAACCGCCCCACGCTCGATTCCATCGGCGCGGCCGGGTTCACCGTCACCCAGGTGGAGCACACCGAGTTGCCGAAGGCCCCGCCGTTCGTCCGCCCGGCCGTCCTGGGCAGCGCTACGGCTCCCGCGGCCGCGCCGCGTGCACCGCAGGACGGCGGCCGGCCCACGGCTGCGCCGCCTCGAACTGCGCGGCCAGCCGGATGAGCGTGGCCTCGTCGCCGAACCGGCCGAGGACGTGCACGCCGATCGGCAGCCCGTCGCCGTTCCACCACAGCGGCACCGACATCGCGGGATTGCCGGTGAGGTTGGCGACGATGCCCGCGTAGCGCACGGTCTGCCCGCTGACCTGGAGCGACCGCCACGGGTCGTCCGGCGTGGAGACCATCGTGCCGATGGGCAGCGGCGGGCTGGACATCGTCGGCGTGAGGAACGCGTCGAAGCCGGTGAAGAAGCGGGCCACCCGGCGGCTGAAGCGCTGGACATCCCCGACGGCGAGCAGCCACTGCCCCGCGGTGACCTGCTCGCCGGCCTGCCACAGCGCCCGGTTCAGCGGCTCGATCTCACCGTCGCCCGGCTCGCGGCCGAGGTGCCGGATCCAGTACCGCATGATCCACGCCGCGGCGGCGCTGATCATCGTGCCGATGGCCGCGCCGACCTCGGGGGTAAAGCCCGGCCAGTCCGTCTCGGTGACCTCGTGGCCGAGCGAGGCGCACAGCCGGGCGGCGTGCTCGGCGGCCGCCACGCAGTCCGGATGGCCGAGGTCGCCGTCGGGGGTCCGGGTGGTATAGCCGATCCGCAGCCGCCCGGGATCGGCGCCCACCTCGGTCAGGAACGGGCGGGCGGGCGGCGGCGCCCAGTACGGGTCGCCCAGGTCGGGCCCTGACGTGGCGTCGAGCAGCGCGGCGCTGTCCCGGACCGAACGGGTCAGCGCGTGCTCGGCCGCCCCGCCCGCGGCGACGTCACCGTACTCGGGCCCGAGCGGGTTGCGGGCCCGGGTCGGCTTGAGGGCGAACAGGCCGCACGCGGACGCCGGGTAGCGCAGCGAGCCACCCAGGTCGTTGCCGTGCGCGAACGGCACCATGCCCGACGCCACCGCCGCGGCCGAGCCGCCGCTGGACCCGCTGGTGGAGCGGCCCGTGTCCCACGGGTTGCGGGTCGGGCCGAACAGCACCGGCTCGCAGGCCGGCGCCATCCCGAACTCCGGCGTATTGGTCTTGCCCAGGATGACCAGGCCCGCCCGGCGCAGCCGGAGCACGAGCTCGGAGTCGAAGGCGGACACGTGGCCGGCCAGGAAGACCGAACCCTCGGTGAAGCGCACCCCCTCCATCTCGATGGCCAGGTCCTTGACCAGGTACGGCACCCCGGCGAACGGGCCCGTCGGCCCGGCCCGCGCCTCCTCGGCCGCCCGCTCGAAGACCGGCGTGACCACGGCGTTCAGCACCGGGTTCAGCGCCTCGATCCGCTCGATGGCCGCCGTGACCAGCTCGGCCGCGCTGACCTGGCCGGTGCGGACCAGTTCGGCCTGGGCGGTGGCGTCGAGCAGCGACAGGTCCTCGCTCACGGGCGGATCGCCTGCCGGACGTGCGCGACCTGGATGTTGCCGAGACCGCTGACCCGCGGTACGGGCAGCCCCGCCTCGGCGATCGCGCCGAGGAACGTCTCGCCCCTGGTGAACTCCTCGTAGATTTCCCTGGTCGGGCAGGCGTCGAACACGGTCAGTCCGGCGTCGGTGGTGATGCACAGGTGCACGTCGAGCGCCTCGAGTCCGAATTTTTCCAGCATCCGCTGGTACGCCGGGAGGAGCTCATCGGGGTCACCGTCGAAGTACACCGCGCCGAGATACATCGATCCGCTCATGGCCGGGCCTCCAGCACGATGTTGAACGGCGCGGCCTCCTGGGCCACCCGGCGCACCCGGGTGTAGCCGGCGTCGGCCAGTACCTGGCGGATCCTGGCCTCGCCCGCCATGGCCCCGAGCGCCGCGGCGCCGGGCTGGGCCAGCGAGGACGGCGTGCACACCATCGTCGAGATCGCGTAGCCGACGCGGGCGTACGGGTTGGCGAAGTCGTCCTCGAAACGATCGGCGGCGAGCGGCTCGATCACCATCACGGTCCCGCCGGGCGCCAGCGCCGAGCGGGCGTGCCCGGCGGCGGCCACCGGGTCGCCGAGGTCGTGCAGGGAGTCGGTGAAGCAGACCAGGTCGTAGCCGTGGCCGGGGAACCCGGCCGCGTCGGCGACCTCGAAGCTGACCCGCTCGGCCAGGTCGGCATGCCCGGCTGCCTTGCGGGCCGCAGCGATCACCGCGTCGCTGTGGTCGAACCCGGTGAACGACGAGGCCGGGAAGCGCTCGGCCATCAGGATCGTCGAGGTGCCCTGGCCGCAGCCGATGTCGGCGACCCTGCCGCCGGACTTCAGGCGGCCGGTCACCCCCTCCAGCGCGGCGATCCAGCCGTCGACCAGCGCCGCCCGGTACATCGGCCGGGTGAAACGCGCCTGGGCGTCGTTGAGCGCGGAGTGGTGGTCGCCCCAGCTCATTCCGCCGCCGGTCCGGAAAAAGCCCTCGATGGTGTCGAGATCGTTCCACATCGCGACGAACCCGGGAAAGACGCCGACCAGCGACGCCGGGCTGTCGTCGGTGGCCAGCACCAGGGCCATCTCGTCGGACAGCGTGAACGCGCCGGAGGCCGGGTCGTAGCCGGCGTAGCCGCCCACGGCCACGCCGCGAAGCCACTCCCGGACGTAGCGCTCGACCGTCCCGGTCCTGGCCGCCAGCTCGGCGGGCGTCACCGGGCCCGCGCCCGCCATGGCCGCCCACAGGCCCAGCCGGTCACCGAGCACGATCAGCGGCCCGGTTACGGCCGCCCCCAGCTCCCCGAAGACCTTGCCGACCGCCTCTTCCAGCTTCTGCTCGTCGATAGCCATCATGACCTCCTCGAATCGGCGAGAGTTGCCCTGATGGCGTGAGATCGGGCCTCACGATTGTGAGATGCTCCACCGTATGGTCTCGGCGGGCCGGTAGGAGCACCGGGCTCCCGTCACGATGCTGGCCCGCAGGTGCCGCCCGAGTTCGGGATGGGCCCGCTCGATGCGGCCGATGGCATCGCGGATCCGGGCCGTGACGGTGGTGCGGGCTCGTTCGGTGGCGTCTCCCAGGCGCCGGCGCCGCCCGCCCAGGCCGGCGGCGTAGGTCAGCTCGTCGATCAGCGCATCACGCTCGGCGGCCAACCGGGCCGACCGCTCGATGTCATGCCGCGTGTCGGCCTGCGCAAGTTCCTCATCGAGCCGGGTGAGCCGGGTCCGGTAGGCCGCCCGGGCCCGGTCATCGAGAACGGGGTCAGCGCCCAGCGCGGCGAGGCCAGCGGCCGCCGCGCTGGCGACCCCGGCGACCAGTTCGGTGGCCGCCACCTCCCGGCCCGGGGCGGCGAGCAGGACCGCGAGGTCGCGCAGGCCCTTCGCATCGCGCAACGGCACGCTGCGGCCACCGAAGGCGAGCGTCCACGTGTCTGCGTCGCGGCGGAACACGTTGCCGCCACCGCGGTCACCGTCACGTGGCGCGGGATGATCCCGGGCGCGGGCCACCTCGGCCCGGGCCCGGGCGAGCTCGGTCCGGGCCCGGGCGCCCAGGAGTGCGGCGCCGAGCCGGTCGCACCGCCGGGCCGCGTCATCAAGGTGGGCCGCGGCGTCGTCCCACCGTCCCAGCGCCGCGGCGAGCAGGCCAAGCTGCAGCGCGACCGGGCCGGTGGTGAACACCGCCGCGCCGACCACGGCGAAATCGTCCGCCATCGGCAGCAGCTGGTCGTACCGCGCGGCGCACCGGTGCCGGTCTCCCGCGGCCGCGGCCAGCTCGGCGTCGCTGGTCATCATCGCGGTATGACGCCACCGGTAGATCGTCGGCCAGTCGGGTATCGAGGCCACCAGAGCCGCCGCCGCGGCCTGGTCACCGGCCTCGACGAGCAGCCAGGCCCGCATGTGCAGGGTGAGCTCGGGCGGGGCGAGCGCCTGCCCGCGCGCCGCGGCCAGCTCGCTCAGCCGGGTCCAGTCGCGGCGGATGTACGCCAGCCCGGCCAGCTGGCTGGCCTGGACGGCCCAGGTGTCCGGCTCGCCGATCCGCTCGCCGTAGGCGGCGGCGTCGTCGATCAGCCGGTCGGCCGTCTCCAGCGGGCCGGTCAGGGACGCGGCCGTGGCCTGCCGTGAGCGCGCCAGGTACAGGTACCGCGGGATCGCCGCCTGCTCGGCGAGCCTGGTGAAGGTGGTGAGCTCCACGGTAAAGGACGGCTCGCCGAGCTCGAGCAGCGCGGCCAGCCTGCACAGGTGCGCTTCCAGCACCAATTCGGTCTCACGGGCGGCGGCCGCGGCGGCGGCCAGCTCACCGGCTATCCGCAGCCGTTCGGTCGCGGTGCCCGGCTCCCAGCGCACGTCGGCCAGCGCGAACAGCGCATAGGCGAGCACGCCGGCATCATCGGCCGCCCGCGCACCTTCCACCGCGGCCCTGGCCAGCCCGGCGGCACGGGGAAGATCACGATCGGGACCATCGGCGAGCTCGCGCGCCAGCGACGCGGACAGCAGCCATCGTGCCGGTCCGCCGTCGGCTGTCCCGGTGCCGAGCGCGGCGAGCGCCTCTTCGAGCAGCACGATCACCGCGGACCGGGACGACTCGGTCAGCGTCGTTACCCGGTGCACGCCGAAAGCCGCCCGGGCGAGCAGTTCGGTGTCGCCGCTCGCGCGGGCGCGCGCCGCCACCCCGGTCAGCGCGGCTCGCGCCTCCTCGCCGTGCCCGGCCCGGCGCAGCGCGTCCCCGTACTCGCACACCATCGCCAGGTCAGCCGCTGTCGCGTCGCCGGCGATCTCGATGGCCCGGCGTAGCCAGGCGGCCGCCTCGTCGAAGGCGGTCCCGGCGGTCGCTTCGCTGGCCGCTTCGGCCAGCGCGGCGACCGTGCGGTTACGGTCGCCGAGCGGCCACGCCAGGCTGCGGTGGTGAGCGACCTCCGCCGCGGTCGAAGCCGGGCCGGCCTGCTGCTCCAGCCGTCCGGCCACCGAAAGGTGCAGCGCCGAGCGGCGGGCGGCCGGCAGTCCCTGGTAGAGGACCTCGCGGAATAGGTCATGGCTGAACCGGAGATGGCCGGGCCCGTCTTGCTCCAGGACCGCGGCGCGGACGGCATCGTCGGCGAGCGGCACCGCCTCCTCGGCCGTCGTACCGGCCACGTCCGCCACCAGCGCGAGCGGAAAACGTCTCCCGACGACCGACGCCGCGGCGAGCAGGTCCACAACCGGACCTGGCAGCCGGGCCAGGCGGCGGGCCAGCACGTCACCCACCGCGGGCGGTACACCCGTCACGGGAGCCTGGTCGAGCGGTGCCCCCTGCGCCGCGAGCAGCCGCGCGATCTGCTGGGCGAAAAACGGGTTGCCCGCGGTGCGGTCGTGCACGGCCTGGATCAGCGGCGCCTGCGGGCGCTCACCGCATACCTTCTCGATCAGCTGGCCGATCTCGTCAGCCGTCAGCCCGGTAAGCCGTATCAGCTCGGCCTGCCCGGCCAGCTCGGCCAGCAGAGGCCGGGCCGGATGATCGCCGCCCGCCACCTCCACGTCCCGGTACGCCCCGATGACCAGCACCGCCGCGTCGTGCAGCTGGCGGGCGAGGAACACGAGCAGCCGCAGGGATGACACGTCGGCCCAATGCAGGTCGTCCACGACGATTACCACCGGCCGCTCCGCTGGCCGCTTCCGCAGGTACCCCGCGGCCCGGTCATAGGTGCGGAAGCGGACCGCGGACTCGTTGCCCAGGCTGCCGCCGCGCTCCGTGCTGACGCCGGTGAGCTCGGCCAGCAGCGCTTCGCCCGCGCCGTCGCCGTCGGCTGTCAGTGCCCGCACCACCTGGATCCACGGCCAGAAGCCGGGAGCACCCCCGCCCTCCCAGCATGTGCCCCACACGGCCGCCGCGCCGCGCGCCTTCGCGTACGCCACCGCCTCGGCGGCGAGCGCGGTCTTGCCCATGCCCGCCTCACCCGCGAGCAGGACGACCCCGCCCGCGCCCCCGGCGGCGGTGTCGACCGCCGCACGCAGCGCGCCGACCGCCAGCCGCCTTCCGACAAGCATGTCCCCAGGCACACCCCCATTCTGACGCTGAAGAAGGGGAACTCGCCCGATGACCTGCCGGGCCGTCCCGGCGGAAGACCGCCATGGCGGTGTCGTACCTGTTTTACGATCAGGTCTGTGCCGACGGATGAACGCCTCGAGCGCGTACGCCAGCTTCGGGAGCAGGGACGGAATCCCAAGGAGATCGCTCGCATCCTGGGAATCAGGCCCGCGGAGGCAAGCCAGCTGGTCCGCGCCGCGGCTGCTCTGGCGCAGGACGCGGCGCCAGAGCAGGCCCTGGCCGGCTGCTGGATCAGTCCAGGCTGGAGTACTGGCCTGGACATCGGCGATCATCCCGGCTGGCCGCTGGACGACGATCCGGCCGGAGGAAGCCAGGGCCTGATTTCGGTGCTGGTCGCCCGCCGGGTCCGATACGGCAAGGTCTCAGCTTGCGGCTATCTCGCCGATGTCTACTGTCTCGGGGTGAAGAACGCCCTTGGCCCGGAACCTATGGACGAACGCGACCTGCGCGGTTTCGTCCGCAGGTACTTTTCCGGCTACCGCGGCGATCCGGTCGAGGCGCCCATAGAGCTGGCCCGTGAGATCGTTTTCGGCTCGGTTGAGTACGCGCGGGGCCTGGGCTTCGATCCGCATCCGGACTTCGCCGCTGCAGCTGGGCACCTGGGCTCATGGGTCGGCCCGGGTGTCATCTCGTTCGGCAAGGATGGCAAGCCGCTGTACGTGTTCGGGCCTTACGACGACCACCGCTCGGTCATCCGCACCCTCAAACGCACGGTCGGACGCGGGAACTTCGAGGTCCTGGCGATCACCGGTTAGCCCGCCCCGGCCTGGCCCGGGATCTGCTCAAGGGCATGCGCGAACTAACACTGTCCGGTCTAGCCAGACCCGGTCCCTGAGCTCGATGCCGTCAATGAGCAGGCCGGGCGGGTAGCCGGTGGCGGGCGCGAAGGCGTCCCGCTCGACGGACCGCATCCGGAATCCCTGCCGCTGGTAGAAGCGCAGGTTGCCGATGTCCGCGGCGGCGGTCGCGACCAGGAGCGTCGTTACGGATTCGGCCGCGGCCAGGTCGACGGCGGCCTGGATGAGCCGGCGCCCCACCCCTCGGCCCTGGCGGTCCTCGCGCACCGCCATGTTCTTGACCTCCACTTGCCGCGGGTCGCCGGTGCCGGTCAGCTGGAGGTGGCCGATGACCTCGCCGTCCGAGGTGGCGACCAGGACGCGGCCGACGTCGATGTAGGAGTCGAGTTCGGCGGCGGAATCCTCGGCCAGCTCGAACAGCGGGCGCAGGTGGTCCCGTGGCCCGCCGTAGGCCTCGATGCGGACGTCGTCGGCCGAACGGGCGGGCATCACGTCTCCTTGATGTCTCGGTCGCGCCGCCAGCGGCGGTAGAGGTCCATGAGATCCTCACGTGCGGCCGGGTCCAGGTCGTTCTCGCTTATCCGGCCGCTGACCGTGACGGTGATGCGGATCTGCCGCAGGTGCTCGGCGCAGCTCTCGCACTCGCCGAGATGAGCCTCTACGAGGTCGCGGTCGTCCTGACTCAGGGCTCCGTCGAGGTAGTCCGTCATCAGGGCCACCGCCTGCCG
>WNGE01001299.1_pt1 | contig 58403 bp, 54 predicted proteins | sample 5400651 | NCBI WGS metagenome assembly WNGE01 (sample SAMN13153370, study PRJNA577476) | soil metagenome | isolation source: 60 cm soil or saprolite under grassland replicate 2 | place: USA:California | collected 2016-06-15 | reverse complement strand
GGCTGGACGACCGTCGACGCCTGGAGACTCATCGGCCAGCCCTATCCGGGCTTCTCCGTGATGAGAAATCTCCTCGTGGGACTGGGCGTCGAGCGCGGCGGGCTCGAGCCCTTCGATCTTCTCCGCGCCATGGACGGCCGACTCCTCGCCTCCGGTCGCCAGATCCAGGCAGAGGTCCGACGCCACCCGCCGGGCACGAGCTTCCACTATCTGGTCAATCGCCGTGGCCGTCTCGTCGAGACGGACATCGTGAGCAAGGCGGAGCCTCCCGGCGACTTCGACCGGTTCCTCCTCGAGGGTTTGTTGCCGGGGCTCCTCTTCCTCGGGCTCGCGGCGGCCATTCTCGTCCTCAAGCCTGGAGCTGCTGGCGCGCGTGTCTTCCAGCTCTACTGTCTCAACTGGTTCGCGATCACCGCGCTCTATCACGATGCGGTCAGCACCTACCGCTTCGACGTGATCTTCCTCACCGCCTGGGCTTTCTCGCCCGCCCTCTACCTGCACCTGGCGCAAACCTTCCCGGAGCGACGGTCGTGGGCCGTGCGCCATCCCCGGATGATCTGGCTGGCCTACGGCGTATCCGCGCTTTTCGCCGTGCTCCTCCAGACACGCGTTCCGGATCACCCGCCGAACGAGCTCTTGCTGATCCCGGTGGCGAGCGCGATGTACTGGGTATCGGCCCTCCTCGTGTTGATCGCCGCGCTCTCCATCACGGCGGTGCGCGGGGCGAGCGCGCTCGCCCGCCAGCGGGCGCGCGTGCTGCTCGTGGGATTCGCGGTAGGGCAGCTGGGGCCTGTCGTGGGCACGACCCTCGAGGCCGTGACGGGCATGGCCGTGCCCTACCTGAACCTTCTCTGGAAGCTCGACTTCCTCTTCCCGGTGGCCGTGACGTACGCCATGGTCCGCTACGAGCTCTTCGACGTGCGCGCGGTGGTGCGGGTGGGCAGCATTTACGCGCTCGTGACCGGGGTGGTGATCGTCGCCTACGCGGGAGCCATCACCGCCCTCAACGTGGTATTCACGCGGCTCGGCATGGGCACGAGCCCGCTCGCCACCGCGGCCGTGCTGGCCCTCGCCGTCATCCTCTTCCTCAATCCGCTCTACGCGCGCGCCCAGCGGGTGGTCGACCGGCTCTTCTTTCGCCAGCGGCTCGATGTGCAGCGCTCCATCGAGAGGCTGTCCGGCACCATGACCACCGTGCTCGACCTCGACCGCATCGCCGGTCTCATCGGGCGGACGGTGGACGAATCCTTCTTCCCGTCCCGATTGACCCTGGCCGTGCTCGAGGAAGAGCTGGAGCGGTACCGCGTGCTCGTGGGCAGCGCGGGGCCCATGGGGGCGAGTGGGCTCATCTCCGCCAACTCCTCGCTGCCCAGACACCTCGCGCAGCATCGTCAGCCCGTCACCCGCGTGCAGCACGAGGCCGATCCGGATCTGGGGTCGTGCCGGGAGGCCTGTCTCTCCCAGATGCGCGCCCTGGGCGCCGAGCTGGTCGTGCCTCTGCTCTTCGGCGATCGGGTCACCGGCCTGCTCGCCCTCGGCGAGAAACGCTCGGGCGCGCCGTATACCACGGAGGATCTGCGGCTGCTCCGCGTGGTCGTCAACCAGAGCGCGGTCGCCCTCGAGAACGCCCGGGCGTATTCGGCGCTCGAGGAGGCCAATCGGCGGCTCGCCGACAGCCTTCGTCGGGTCGAGATCCTCGAGGCGATCCGGAGCGCTACTTCGGCGCCTTCCTCGACGAGATCCTGCGCAACGGCGGGGATGTGAACGAGACGGCGGGAGACGGTCTCATGGTCGTCTTCCAGGACGAGGAGCCCGAGCGTCACGCGCGCAATGCCGTGCAGACGGCGCTGGGTATCCTCCGTCGCGCCGACGAGATCAACGAGGCGGGAGGGATCGACGAGCCGATCCGTCTCCACGTCGGTGTCAACTCCGGCCCGGCGGCCGTGGGCGCCACGAAGATCGAAGGGAATGCCGCGACGCGCTGGACTTATACGGCTTCGGGCCCTGTGACCAATGTCGCGGCCCGCCTGGCCGCCCTCGGCGCGGGGGACAGCGCCTTCATCGGACCCGAAACGGCGCGCCGCATCGAGGGATGGTTCGACCTCGAGGACCTGGGCGTGCGCGAGCTCAGGAACATGGAGGAGCCCGTGCGGGTGTACCGTCTCGCGACCTCGGCGGCGTCACTGGCGGCCTGAGCCGGAGCGGGTGAGCAGGGCGAGCGCGCCCAGGAGCAGCGCGGCGCCGGTCCAGCCCATGGCGCTCAGACGCTCCCCGAAGACGAGCACGCCAAGCGCTGACGCGGTCACGGGCTCCAGCAGCGTGGCGATGCCCGCCGCGGTGGCCGTGACACGGCGCAGTCCCACTCCGAATATCACGTAGGCGGCGGCCGTGGGCACCAGCCCCAGATAGACGAGGAGCGGCCAGCCTGCCGCGAGCTGGGCCGCGACGTTGGACTCCATGACCAGAGCGGGCGTGAGGAGAAGCGCGGCCAGGCTGAAGGTGACGGCCGCGAGGGGCAGGGGGGCGGCGCGATGGAGAAGCCCCTTGGCGGTTACCGCGTACACCGCGTACGACAGCCCCGCCCCGACGGCCGCGACGGCGCCCGCCGCGAAATCCCGCGGCCGGCCCTCGGGAGCGCGGGGTCCCATGAGGACCATGGCGGTGCCGACGACAGCGAGGATGAGCGCGACGAAGGTCGAGCGCGCTGGCCGCTCCTTGAGGGTGAGGGCAGCCCCGACCGTGATCATGATCGGTGCCGAGCAGATGGCGAGAAGCGCCGTCAACGCCACCCCGGTGCGCGGCACCGCCCAGAAATAGCAGAGCTGATAGGCCGCCATGGCGAGGCCGAGCATCGCGGCCTTCGCCCAATCGCTCCGCGTCCAGGGCCCGGCGAGACTCGATTCACGCCCCGACGAGGTGATGCCGGGCCGCATGAAGCAGGTCGCGAGGAGGAGACAGGGCGCGGCGCCGGCCATCCGTGCCCAGCCGACGAGAAGCGGGCTCGGAGCTCCGGCCTTCGCAAGAAGGCTCATCACGCTGCCCGTGGTGCCCCACGACACCGCGGCCACGCAAACGAGGGCGAGCCCCAGGAGCATCGCTCCGGTAGTATACGGGAGCGAAGGGAGGGGTATCCGTGGAGACGATTGGATTCATCGGGCTGGGGAATATGGGGGCACCCATGGCGGGCCGATTGCTGACCGCGGGCTACCCTCTGGTCGTGCACGACGCGCGGGCGAGCGCGGCTGAGCCCCTGCGGGCGCGCGGGGCTCGCTGGGCCGATACACCCGCGGCGGTCGCCTCGGCCGCGCGGACTATTATCACGATCGTGCCGTCGTCGCGAGAAGTGCGCCTGGTCTTCGAAGGACCGGAAGGGCTTCTCTCCGCTCTCACCTCGGGTTCTCTCTGCATCGAGATGACCACGGCCGATCCGTCGGCCACACGCGAGCTCGCGCCGAAGGTCGAGGGACGGGGCGCTGAGCTGATCGACGCCCCCGTCTCGGGCGGCGTGCGCGGGGCAACGGAAGGGACGCTCGCCATCATGGTCGGTGGCCCGGCCGCCCTTCTCGATCGGGCCCGGCCCCTGCTCGAGCGCATGGGCAAGCACATCTTCCACGCGGGGCCCGTGGGCACCGGACACGCCATCAAGCTGGTCAACAACATGTGCTCGGCCGGCATTCTCGCCCTCACCATCGAGGCGGTGGCGGTGGCGGCCAAGGCGGGGGTGGATCCGGCGCGGGCCGTCGAGATCATCCAGGCCTCGTCCGGGCGCTCGAACGCCAGCGACTACAAGTTCCCCAAGTTCATTCTGAACGGCGCCTTCGACGCGGGCTTCGCCATCCGGCTCATGCTCAAGGACGTGGACGGCTATGCGCGCCTCGCCCAGGAGAGCGGCGTGCCGTCGCTGGTGGGCCGCGTCGCCTCCGAGGTGTATCGGATGGCGGTGGCGCGCGGCATGGCGGAGCTCGACCACACGGCGGTGGCGCGGCTCATCGAGGAGTGGGCGGGCATCGAACTGCGGTCCAAACCGGGAGACCCTGCATGACTCGCATCGGCTTTATCGGCGTCGGCACCATGGGCCTCCCCATGGCCACCAATCTCGTCAAGAAGGGCTTCACGGTCGCGGCGTACGACCTCAATCCCGAGGCGGTGAAGGCGGCAGCCGCCGCCGGCATGACGGCGGCCGCCTCCGCGGCCGAGGCGGTGGCCGGCGCCGATATCGTCGTCACCATGCTGCCGTCATCGCCCCACGTGGAAGCGGCCTACGGCGGCGACGGCGGCGTCGTCAACGCCGCCCGCACAGGCACTCTCTGCATCGACATGTCCACTATCGACCCCGCCGCCTCGCGACGCGTGGCCCGGGCGGCGGCCGAGCGCGGCCTGCGCTTCGTGGACGCGCCCGTGTCGGGCGGGACGCCGCGGGCCACCGACGGCACCCTCGCCATCATGGTGGGAGCCTCCGTCGAGGATTTCCAGGCCGCCCTGCCCGCCCTCCAGGCCATGGGCGCGAATGTGATTCACGTCGGTCCCGTGGGCAGCGGTGAGGTGGCCAAGCTCTGCAACAACCTCATCGCGGGGGTGACCGCGGTCGCGGTGAGCGAGGCGTTCCGCATCGCCGAGGGCTTCGGGGTGGACCTCAAGACGGTCACCGAGGTCATCGCGAAATCCTCGGGGAACACCTGGGTGATGGAGCACATGCACCCCGTGCCCGGCCTCGTGGCGCGCGCCGCCTCCACCAACGGCTACGCGCCCGGCTTCATGACCGATCTGATGTGCAAGGATGTCGGGCTGGCCGTGGACGCCGCGCGCAACCTGCGCATTCCACTCTTCGTCGCGCCGGCCGCCCAGCAGGTCTATCGCCTCGCCTCGTCGCACGGCCTCGCGCGCAAGGACTTCACGAGCGTGTACACCTTTCTGAAGCCTTCCGCGGGCACGGCGCCCGTCTAGAGCGCATGGACTGGCCTCGCCGCTGGCTCGCCCGTCTCGGCAAGCTCGGCATCGTGCTCGTCGTGCTCGCGGTCGTCCTGACCACGGGCTTCTTTGCCTCCCTCCCCGAGATCGTGCGCCAGGTGGTGGTGCGACAGGTGCCCAAGACCATCGGGCGCCAGATCAGTATCGAGGACATCGATCTCAACCTCTTCACGGGTTACATCGCCGTCAAGAAGCTGCGGTTGACGGAGCGGGATGGGCGGGCGGCATTCGTCGAGTTCGAGCGCCTCGAGGCGCGACTGGCCCTCTGGGGAATCGTGGGACGCAACATCCGCGTCCGCGATTTTCGTCTCGTCGGGCCCGTGGTGCGTATCGTGCGGGGCGAGAACGGCGGGCTCAATTTTCAGGACCTGATGCCCGGAGTCGAGAAAGCGGACGTTGCGCGCGAGCCGACCAAGTGGGCGTTCATGCTCGACCATGCCGCCATCGAGCGCGGGCGACTCGTCGTCGAGGACCGGGCCGTCTCGCCCCCTGCGGACTGGTCGATCCAGGATCTCGCCATCGAGACGTCCGGCGTGTCGACGCGGCCCAACTCCCCTCCCGGCCGCCTCAGGGGGTCCCTGCGCATGGGCACGACGGCCCTCGACATCCGCTGGGACAAATTCCAGCAGGCTCCCGTGAGAGTCGAGGGAGTGGTCAGGCTCACCGGCTTCGACCTGACGCGCGTGCGGCCCTATCTCCCGCCACCGATTGCCGGAGCCTTCGCGTCGGGTACGCTTCGGACCGAGCTCAGCGTTGCCTACACCCGCACCGTGGAGGGTATTCAAGCCGCGCAGGCGAGCGGAGAGGCGGCGGTGGAGAGCGTCGGGCTGGTCAACGCGGGGACCAAGGACCCGCTCCTCACTATGGGACGCCTCGGCGTCGGTCTGAAGCGATTCGACCTGGAGGGCCGGGACGTGACGCTCAGCAGCGTGGAGCTGACCGGGTTCGATGCTCAGATCCGCCGCGACAAGAGCGGACAGATCGACCTCCTGGCTCCTTTCTCGAAGCCGGGCGGCGAGGCCCCGGCGCCCAAGGCCGAGTCCGCCCCCGCGCCCGTGGCGCCTGCGGCGGCGCAGGGCGAGCCCGCGCCAAAACCCTCGCCAAAACCTTGGCCAAAACCTTGGAAGGTCCGTGTCGAGCGGGTCAAGATCGATGGCGCCAAGGTCGCCTTCACCGACGAGAGCGTGGCGCCGGCGGTCAGGTTCGCGGCGGTACTCGGGACCGAGCTCGGTGTCGAGTACGTACCGACGGCGCAGGGCGTGCCGACCGTGCTGGCGAGTGGCGACGTGACCGTGAGCAATATCGCGCTGGAAAGGCCGGGAACCAAGGAGACGCTGGTGGCCCTGGCGCGCCTCGGCGTGGGTCTGAAGCGCTTCGATCTGGCGGGGCAAGAGGTGACGCTGAGTCGTGTGGATCTCTCCGGGCTCGAGGCGCGGCTTCGCCGCGACAAGAGCGGACAGATCGACGTCCTCGCCATCGCCACCGGGGCCAGCGCCACCGGGGAAGGCCGGGGAGGAGCGCCGCCACCGAAGGTCGAGCCTGCGCGGGCGCCCACCGCGCCTTCCACGTCTCGTCGAGAACCCGCCCCGAAGCCCTGGCAAGTCGGTGTCGAGCGGACCAGACTCGGTGCCGCCAAGGTGGTATTCACCGACGAGACGGTGGATCCGGCCGTACAGCTCAATGTGAGCAATCTGAACGTGGGCGTGGACAACCTCACGTGGCCGGTGCGGGGCCCCGCCTCGCTGACCCTCTCGGCGTCGTTGCCCGGGAACGGCACGCTCAAGATCCAGGGGCCGGTGACGCTTCAGCCCTTCGATGCTCAACTGACCATGGCCATCCGCGACGCGGCGATCGAGCCGTATCAGTCCTATATGCCGGTGCCCGCGCGCTTCTCGGGACGATTCAACGGCGACAGCAAGAACCGTATCGCGATGAAGGACGGCAAGACCACCATCGCTTCCAAGGGCACGAGCTGGGCCGACAAGTTCGAGGCAAAGCTGCCGGGGGCCGAGGCGCCGCTGATCGCCATCGAGCGGATGGATCTGGTCGAGATCGACTTCGACTGGCCGACCAAGGCCATCGTGGGGAAGGCAGGATTCAGGCGCATGTCGGTCGAGATCGAGCGAGCCGAGGACGGTAGCTTCGACATCGTCAAGGCGTTCGGCGGCCCCGCGGCCCCCGCCGCCCCCGAGGCAAAGGATGCCTCCGCGGCGGCGGCCACCAAGCCCGCACCGCCTGCTTCCGCGCCGACGTCTCCCGCCGCGCCCGCGCCCGGCGCCAAGCCCAAGGGGCTGCTCGAAACCATGGAGCTTCGGTTCGGAGAGATCCGTCTCGAGGAAGGCTCGCTCCGCTTCATCGACCGCGGCACGGAGCCCGACTTTTCCGAGGATTTCTCGAAGATGGACCTGACCGTGACCGACCTCGGCAACAAGCCTGCTCAGAAGGCCAAGCTGGTCTTCACCACCGTGGTGGGGGGCGACGGCGGACTCGAGATCCGGGGCGACATCGGGGCGGTGGGCGCTCCACTCTACCTCGACCTGGCGGGCGAGATCCGCGACCTCAACCTCCCCGCCGTCAATCCGTATTCGGACAAGGCCATCGCCTGGCTCATCAAGCAGGGGGACCTGAAGTACAAGTTCACCGTCAAGGTGGAGAACGACCAGCTGACCGCGACCAATCAGGTCGTGGTGAGCAAGCTGAGGATCGCCAAGGCGAAACAGGTCGACGACCAGGTCAAGTCGCGGCTCGGTCTGCCCCTCGGCCTCATCGTCGCGCTCATCAAGGACGCCAACGGCAACATCGTTCTGAATGTCCCGATCTCGGGCTCGCTCAAGGATCCGAATTTCGATCTGTCCGACGCGATCTGGAGCTCGATCAAGAACGTCCTCGTCAATGTTCTGGCCTCGCCTTTTCGGCTCATCGGAAGCCTCTTCTCCAAGGGCGACAAGATCGAGGAGCCCAAGGTCAATCCCGTCACCTTTCCCGCGGGCAGCCTGGTTCTCACCCCCAGCATGGAGGAGCATCTCCTGCGGGTGGCGGACTTCATGCGGCGGACGCCGTACGTCACCCTCACCATGCACCCGGTGGTGGCGCCCGCGGACCTCGAGGCCCTCAAGTCCACCGAGGTGGCGGCCCGGCTTCAGCAGTTCGCCAAGGAGAAGGGGATCGGCGATCCCCCGAAGATACTCGCCGCCTATTTCAAGGAGAAGATGCCGGATGAGAAGCCGCCCCCCACCGTGGAGGAGCAGCTGAAGGTCCTTCGCGAGCGCGAGAAGGTGCCGGAAGCCAAGGTCAAGGAGATGCAGGAGCAGCGCGTCGCCGTCACGAAGGAGCGTCTGGTGAAGAAGGAGGGCATCCAGGAGAAGCGGCTGATTCCCGGCGAGGCGGCTAAGCCACCCAGCGGCTCCACCGAGGGGATGGTCGAGTTCACCGTAGGTGGCTCCGAGGAGTAGCCGCGCCTCCTTCGAACGGCCGCCCCGCGCGCTCTGCTATACTTCCGCGTCATGAGAGTCCTTGCGCTCCACCCCGACAGGTGCACCGGCTGTCTCCGGTGCGAGCTGGCCTGCTCCTACATGCAGACGGGCACGTACCAGCCGTCGAAGTCCGTGATCCGCGTCTCGCCCTTCGAAGGCTACACGTCGTACGCGCCCTATACGTGCACGCAGTGCGCGGAGGGGTGGTGCATGACCGCCTGCCCCGTGGGGGCGATCCGGATCAACGCCGCGGGCGCCAAGGATGTGGTGGACGACAAGTGCGTCGGCTGCAAGCTCTGCACCATCGCCTGCCCCTTCGGGACCATGTTCTACGACGTCGACACGACGAAGGCTTACAAGTGCAATCTCTGCGAGGGGCACCCCGCCTGCGCCGACGCGTGTCCGACGGAGGCCATCACTTTCGTCGAGGGTCAGAACGCCGACTGGATCGGTGACTTCGCGGCCGAGCGGACGACCCGCGTGCTGGCCCGGGAGACTGCGTGATGCCGCCCCGTCATCTGATCATCGGCTGTGGCACGGCGGGCCTGAACGCCATCCGGACCATTCGCGAAGAGGACGGCGGCGCGTCCGAGATCACGCTGGTCTCCCCCGAACGCCCCTACTCCCGCATGGTCCTGCCGTACTATCTGGGCACCTCGATCGCGGAGTCCCACGTTTACACGGCGACGCCCGCATCGCTGGCCGCCTGGAAGGTCAAGACCATGCTCGGGCGCCGCGCACAGTCGCTGGACACCGAGGCGCGGAAGCTCACCCTCGACGACGGGGTGACGGTGGAGTACGAGGACTGCATGATCGCCACGGGCTCCCGCGCCTCCCGGCCGCCCATCGAAGGCGCGGAAGGACCCGGGGTGCATTCATTCAGGACGCTCGACGAGGCGCGTGCCGTCATTGCCGCCGTCCAGCCCGGAACCAGGGTCGTCATGGTCGGCGCGGGGTTCATCTCCTTCACCATCCTGAACGCCATTCTCTCGCGCGGCGCCTTGCTGACCATCGTCGAAGTGGCTCCGCGCATTCTGCCTCGCATGGTGGACGGGGCCTGCGCCCAGATCGTGGCCCGCTGGCTGGAGAAGCACGGGGTGACGCTCAGGGTCGGGGCGACGCTGACCAAGATCGAGGAGTGGAAGGGCAGGCGGAAGCTGTCGTTCAAGAAGGGCGACCCCATCTTCGCCGACGCCGTGATCATGGCCACCGGCATCAAGACCAACCTCGAGTGGCTCGAGGGCTCGGGTATCGAGGTCTCGGCCGAGCCGGGCGGCGGCATCCTCGTGGACGATCACTTGCGCTCGAGCGTGAAGAACGTCTACGCGGCGGGCGACGTGGCCCGCGGGCCCAACCTGCTCACGGGCACCCTCGAGGTGCATGCCATCGAGCCCACGGCCCAGGAGCACGGACGCGTGGTCGGGGCCAACATGGCCGGGCGCGACCTGGCGTACCGCGGCAGCCTCATCATGAATATCGTCGAGGTGTGTCACCTCGACGTCGCCTCCTTCGGCCAATGGGACAATCCCAAGGCCGAGGTCTACACCGCGACGCGCGCCGAGCGCTCGCAGTACCGGAAGCTCCTGTTCGAAGGGGGCAAGCTCACCGGCGCCATGATCTGCGGGCCCGCGGAAGACGTGTGGACCACCAATGACGTCGGCATGCTCAAGGGACTCGTCTATTCCGGCGTGGACCTGTCCCGCTGGAAGGCGCACCTGAAGAAGAACCCCTTCGACGTCAAGCCCGCCTATATCGCGAGCCACACGGCCGGCGCCCTGCTGCCCGTGACGGTTCTCGGGCGGCCTTCCCAATCACCCCAGCTTCCCCACCAGGTGATGGTTCAATGAGCCCGACCGCCACGGCAGCCCGCCCCACAAAGAAGGCCGCACCCGCTCCCGCGTCGGTTCCCGGGTATGCGGGCAAGCTCCTGCGCGTCAACCTCTCCACGGGCAAGATCTGGACGCAACCCTGGGCGGAGGACATGCGCGAGTATCTGGGCGGCATCGGCCTCGGCGCCAAGATTCTGTACGAAGAGGTCGGTCCCAAGGTCCACTGGGATCATCCCGACAACCGGCTCATCCTCGCCACGGGCCCGCTGGCGGGGCTGCCCGTGTGGGGTACGGGCGGACTCACGGTGATCACGCGTGGCGCCCAGACGGACGGCGCCACGTCGACCCAGGCCAATGGCTTTTTCGGTGCCGCCCTGAAGTATTCCGGCTATGACGCCATCGTTATTCAGGGGCAGGCCAAGGCGCTCTCCTATCTCTACATCAACGACGATACGGTGGAGATCCGGTCCGCGGCGCATCTCAAGGGCAAGGACACCTGGGAGACGCAGGAGGCGCTCGAAGCCGAGCACGGGCTCTCGGGGCATCGGCTCTCCGTCTATTCCATCGGCCCCGCCGGCGAGAACCTGGTTCGCTTCGCGGCGATTCAAGGGGACTACGGCCATGTGGCGTCCAAGAACGGCTGCGGCGCCGTCATGGGCAAGAAGAAGCTCAAGGCCGTCTGCATCGTGCGCGGGACGAAAGCCCTCGCGCCCCACGACCCGCGCGGGCTCGTGCAGGCTGCCGACGACATCGCCCACGATCTCAAGACGGATCCGGGAACGTCGACGCTCTACCGCTGGGGCACCCTGCCGGGCGTGAGCAATCTCTACAAGCTCGGTGTTCTGCCCATCAAGAACTACACGACCAATCTGACCACGGTCGACATGACCACCTGGGAGCCCGCCAAGCTTCGCGCGGGCTTCGATCATCGCGGGCACCAGTGCAATGCCTGCGGCATGCACCACTGCCATATCCAGGTCATCGGCAAGGGTCCCAAGGCGGGCGAGCTCGTCGACGAGCCCGAATACGAAGGATGGTCCGGCGCGGGCTGGCAGATCGGCCTCACCGACAAGGAAGCCATCACCTGGCTCAATACGCGCCTCGACCGCGCGTGCCTCGACGTGAACGAGTTCGGCTGGGTGTGCGGCTGGGTGATGGAGTGCATGGAGAAGGGCTATCTCACCGAGAAGCAGGTAGGCTTCAGGCTCAACTGGGGCGACGTGGACGGCGCGTACCGTCTGGTCCAGATGATCAGCCACCGCGAGGGCTTCGGCGACGTCCTCGCGGAGGGCGTCAAGCGCGCCTCGGAGAAGGTCGGCGGGGAGGCGGCCAAGTGCGCCGTCTACACCCGGAAGGGCGCCTCGCCGCGAGGCCACGACCACCGGGGACGTTGGGAGGAGATGCTCGACACCTGCACCTCGTCCAACGGCACCATGGAGAGCGCCAACGCCACGCACCAGACGGAGCTCGGCCTGCCCGGACGCATCAACCCCTTCAACGGCGAGGAAGTCGCGCGCATGGTCGGCGGCATCCTCGGGCGCAAGCACTTCGAGGATTCCCTCGGGGGCTGCATCTTCACCTTCCGCACCCGCATCGAGTTTCTCGCCCGCGCGCTGTCCGCGGCCACCGGCTGGACCTACACCTTGGCGGACGCGATCCGCCTCGGCCGCCGGACGGCCGCCCTCCTGCGCGCCTTCAATCTGCGCTGCGGCATCGGCACCGATCTCGAGTACCCTTCGGCGCGCTATGGCTCGCAGCCCGTGGACGGGCCGGCCAAAGATCACAACGTCATGGACCAGTGGGAGCGCATGCGCGAGGTGTGGTACGAGACGGTCGGGTACGACATCAAGACGGGCAAGCCCACGCGCGAGACGCTCAAGAAGCTCGGCCTCGACTGGCTCGCCAAGGACCTGTGGCGAAAGTAGACGCGACGCCTGCCCTGAGCGCCACCGTGGAGGTCACCACATGGGTGACCAAGCACGTGGGGGGCGACGGCTCGGGCAGCAAGCTCTTCACCGAGTCCTTCGTGCCCGGCGAGACCCTCGGTCAGGTGCTGCGGCGCTTCTCGGCGCGCCACCCCGAGCTCGACGCGGCGCTGTGGAGCCCCGACCACCGCCAGCTCGGGGAGCATCTCGAGGTGGTGGTCAATGACGCCGTGCTGGGCGTCACGCACCAACTCGATACGCCCCTCACGGGCGGTGAGCGCATCACCCTCCTCGGCCAGTTCATGGGGGGCTAGTGTCGGCCCGCACGCAGCGCTGGCTCCTGCCCGCGGCCGCGCTGCTCCTCTCCGGCCTCGTCGTCTGGTACTACCTGATGGGCACGCCGCAGTACTCGCTCTATCGCCTCGCCGCCGCCCTCCACCGCCATGACCCAGGGAGTGCGGAGCGCTTCGTCGACGTCGATCGCATCGCCCAGGCGGCCAGCGAGACGATAGCCGCGGACTATCTGGAGCAGGAGCCACGGGCGGGCCAGGTGCTGGAGACGCTCGGGCAGGGGAGCGCGCGGGCCACCGCCGCCCGGGCTCTCAAGCCGTTGGTGGCGCAGCGTGTCCGCGCCGAGATGGCCAGGATGGCCCGGGAGGGAGGAGCTGCCGCAGGCGCTCTCGCTCTCCCCGCGGGTCTCGTGGCAGCCTTCTGGCGTGTTCAAGTGCTTCGCGAGGCGCCGGACGCCTGGATCACGTACACGGATCCCCGCCGAGGCCAGACCAGGTTCCGGATGAGCCAGCAGCCCGATCGCTCCTGGAGAATTACCGAGTTCGATCGGGAGTGGGTGCGGCGCCAGCTGCGCCAGTCCGCCCCGCGCTGACCCGCTCCTACTTCTGCGCGAGCACTCCCAAGGCCACTCGCTCCGGCGAGATGGGCAGCTCGGTAATCCGCACGCCCGTGGCGTCCTGGACGGCGTTGGCGATGGCCGCGGGCGCGGGCACGATGGGCGGCTCGCCCACGCCGCGCGCGCCGAAGGGGCCGGCGGGCGAGGGCACCTCGACGATGATCGTCTCGATATTCGGGAGATCCGCCGCCGTGAGCTTGCGGTAGTCGAGCAGGCTCGGGTTCGTGAGGCGTCCGCTGGCCGGATCGAACAGGAGTCCCTCGGTCAGGGCCATCCCCAAGCTCTGGACGGAGCCGCCCTGCATCTGCCCCTCGACGCCCAGAGGATTGATGGCACGCCCCACATCTTGGACGACCACGAAGTCGCGGACCGTCACCTCGCCCGTCTCCGTATCGACCTCGATGCGCGCGAGCTGCGCGGCGAAGGCGGGAGCCTGCTTGGTGAAGGCGGGACGGCTGACCCCCAGCACCGGCTGAACCTTGGACATGTAGAGATTGCCCTTTTTGCCGATCTGAGCGAGCGTGATCGAGCGGTCGGGCACCCCGCGGACGACCACACGCCCGTCCTCTATCTCCAGGTCGTGGACGGAGGCCTCCATCTCGGCCGCGGCGATCTCGAGGGTCTGACGCCGCGCGTCCTGCGCCGCCTCCAGCACCGCCGACCCGACCGTATAGATGGTCTTGCTCCCGGCGCTCAGCCCGGTCATCGGCGCGGTATCCGTATCGCCGGTGGTGATGCGGATCTTGTCGACGTCAATGCCGTAGGCGGAGGCGGCGATTTGGGCGAGCGCGATGTTGGTGCCCGCGATGTCGACCTGGCCCGTGAGCACGCTGACCGAGCCGTCGGGATTGAGGCGCACGGTTGCCCCCGTCGGCTGGAGACCGCCGAGCCAGCCGCCAATGGCCATGCCCACCCCGCGCCGCTTGGAGCCGTTGGCCCCGTTGCTCTTGACCCACTCCGCGCGACCCTTCCAGAGTGGGTGCTCGGCGATGCGCTTGAGTACCTCGGTGGCGCCGTTGCTCTGCCAAGGTTGGTTGTTGACCATGGGGTCGCCTTCCGAGATGAGATGCCGCTGGCGGAAGGCGACGGGATCGAGCCCGAGGGTGCGCGCGATCTGCTCCATCTGGGACTCGATGGCGAAGATGGTCTGCGGCGCCCCCGGCGCGCGGTAGGCGGCCACGCTCGGCTTGTGGGTCAGGACCTCGGAGCCGCGGATGTCGAAGGACGGCCACTTGTACATGCTGCCGAGGAAGACCGCGCTCACCGCGAGCACGGTTCCGGAGAAAGCGCCGGAGTCGAGGATGGTATCCGCCTCCAGCGCCATGAGGGTGCCATCCTTCTTCACCCCGGTCTTGAGGCGGATGATCACCTGCGGCGCGGGCATGCCCGCCTCGAGCTCCTCGCGGCGAGTCATCACGTAGCGGACGGGGCGCTTGGTGACGCGAGCGAGCACGGCGGTGATGGGCTCGCACAGTGCGCGGATCTTGCCGCCGAAGCCACCCCCGCACTCGACGGGAATGACGCGGATGGTGTTCTCGGGGATCTCGAGGACATCCGCGACCTCGGAGCGGGTGTTGAAAGATCCCTGCGTGCTCGCCCAGAGGGTGAGCACGCCGTTGGTGTCCCACTCCGCGAGCACGGCGTGAGGCTCGAGGTAGCCTTGGTGCACCATGGGCACGTGGTAGGTGTTCTCGATCACGACGTCGGACTCCGCGAAGCCCTTGGCCACGTCGCCGCGCTGCACCCGCGCCTGCTGGGAGATGTTGACCGCCTTGCTCGGGCCCGTGTCGGATTTCGCGAGGGCGACCGCGGAGTGGGCGAGCGCCTCGCTCGTGTCCGCCTCCGTGCCCGCCTCGGCCACGGGGGGAGCACCAGGCTGCATGGAGGCGACCGGGTCGACGGCGGCGGCCAGCACCTGGTATTCAACCGCGATCAGGTCGAGCGCCTCCTCGGCGATGGCGAGCTCGTCGGCGGCCACCGCCACCACGGGCTGGCCCACGAAGACCACGCGGTCGATGGCGAGGACGGCGTGCGCGCGGGTGGGCGCCTTCTTCTTGAGCTGGGGAATGTCGGCAGCCGTGATGACGGCGCGGACGCCGGGGAAGGCCTTGGCGCGACTCGTGTCGATCCGGAGGATGCGGGCATGCGCGTGGGGACTCCGAAGCAATTTGGCGTGGAGCATGCCGCGCGGCTTGATATCCGCCACGTATTGCACGCGTCCCGTCACCTTCTCTGGCCCATCCGGACGGGGAATCGACAGTCCCACTCCCTTGACGTCGCGGGTGGTCTTCATCGTCGACATATCAGGCTCTCCTTAGGGCGGCCGTAGCGGGGGCGGCCTCCGCGATGGCGGCGATCATCGTCGTGTAGCCCGTGCACCGGCAGAGGTTACCCGCGATGCCGTAGCGGATCTCCTCCTCGGTAGGGCTTGGATTCTCGGCGAGGAGGGCGGCGGCGGCCATCAATACGCCGGGAATGCAGAATCCGCACTGGGGCACTCCGTGGCGGACGAAGGCGTCCTGGAGCGGGTGCAGGGTGCCGTTGTTGCTCAGGCCCTCGATGGTCGAGATCGAGCGCCCCCGGGCCTGCATGGCGAGCATGAGGCAGCTCGCGACCGGCTTGCCATCGACGTGCACGGTGCAGGCGCCGCAGTCACCGGTGCCGCAGCCCTCTTTGGGCCCGGTGAGGCTGAGCTCCTCGCGGAGCGCGTCGAGGAGCGTCTCGTACGGCTGGACGAGCACCTCGACCGGCTCGCCGTTGATCGTGGACCGCAGAACCTGTTTCGCCACGGTGATAGTCCTCCGAAGGATCAGGCGCCCGCGCGGGCGAGGGCCGCCGTGAGCGTGCGGCGGGTGAGGATGCGGACAAGGTGACGCCGGAAATCCTCGGAGCCCCGCTGGTCGCTGATCGGCTTCGCCCCCTGGGCGGCGAGCTCGGCCGCGCGCTCGATCAGCTCGGGGGTGAGGGGCCTGCCCTCGAGCGCCGCCTCGGCGGTGGTGGCGCGTACCGGAGTGGGAGCGACCGCGGCCAGCGCGATCCGCGCCTTCGCGCACACTCCGTTGGCGAGCGTCACCTGCGAGGCGACGCCCACCACCGCGATGTCGAGCTCCCGGCGCGGGGTGTGGCGGATATAGGAGCCGCCGCTATGAGGTCCGGGAGCGGGAGCGACGATCTCCACGAGGAGCTCGTCGGGTCCGAGCACCGTCGTGCGGACGCCAGTGAAAAAGTCGGACAAGGCTACGCGCCGCTCCCCGTGGGGGCCCGCGATGACGGCCTGGGCTTCGAGCGCGACGAGCGGGGGGGCCATGTCTGCCGAGGGGGCCGCGTTACAGAGATTGCCGCCAACCGTGGCGAGGTTTCGCACCTGAACAGAGCCGACGAGGGCCGCGCTCTCCGCGACCGAAACATACCCGGCGCGAACGCGCGGGTCCTGCTCGAGCTGGCGGGCGGGCACGGCCGCGCCGATCCGAAGCCCTTTCGCGTCGCTCTCCAGTATCTTCACGCGAGCAACTCCCGAGAGATCGATGACCCGCTTGGGCATGAGAACGCCGTTCTTCATCTGGGGCAAAAGGTCGGTGCCTCCCGCGAGGAGCTTCGTCTCGGGACCGCGTTCGGCGAGCAGGCGCAGGCAGTCGTCGAGGCTTTCCGGCAAGGCGAGTTCGAATCGTCGCACGCGGACCTCCTGGATGAGCGGTCGGATTCAGGTAAGCGGCTGGATTCTAGCACGACTCACCGTGAGCCTTCGGGCCGGAGCAGTCCACTATGCTTGCTCAAGCATAGTTGTCGGCCGGCGGAATTGACGTTCCTCGCTCGGGAGCCCGGAATTTCGCGGGTTTTCATGACTTTCGCGCTTGACTCGCCGCGCGCGCCTGTGTTACTTCACGCCTTGCGGGCTCGTCGTCCCTCCACTTCTCGCCTCCGTGAGGATGACCATGGCGCAAACCGTTGGAATGATTGGGCTCGGTATCATGGGACGCCCTATGGCCAAGAACCTCATCAAGGCCGGCTACCCCCTGGTGGTGCACAGCCGCAGCCAGGGACCGGTCGATGAGTTGGTTGATGCCGGAGCAAAGCGGGGTTCCTCGTCGAGAGATGTCGCGGCACAGGTGGACGTTCTCATCACCATGCTGCCGAACTCTCCAGAGGTGGAGCTGGTCGCGCTCGGCAAGGACGGCATCATCGAAGGTGCCAAGAAGGGTCTCCTCTACCTCGACATGTCCACGATCTCTCCGCTTGTCTCGCAGAAGGTCGGCAAGGCGCTCGGCGAGAAGGGTGTCCGCATGGTGGACGCGCCGGTCTCGGGCGGCGAGAAGGGCGCGATCGACGCCGCGCTCAGCATCATGGTCGGTGGTGAGAAGGCCGATTTCGACGCGGCCCTCCCGGTTTTCCAGGCCCTCGGGAAGACCATCACCCACCTGGGTCCCCTGGGGGCGGGAGGCTTCACCAAGCTCGCCAATCAGATCATCGTCGCGATCAACCTGACCGCGCTCGGCGAAGCGTTGACCCTCGCCAAGAAGGCCGGTCTCGATCGCGCTCTGACCTTGAAGGCGCTCGGGGGCGGTCTGGCCGGCTCCAAGTGCCTGGAGCAGAAGACACCCAACTACGTCGCGGGGACCTACAACCCCGGATTCAAGATCGACCTCCACTTCAAGGACTTGGGACTCATCATGGAGTCGGGGCGGGCCCTCGGCGTTCCCCTGCCATGCACGGCCATCGTCCAGGAGCTCTTCAACGCGATGCGGGTCAAGGGCAGAGGGGGGCTCGACCACTCGGGCGTCATCACACTACTCGAGGAGCTGGCAGGGCTCCCCAATCAATCATGAGGGCGACCGTGGACCGGCCGGGGCTCGATAGCCAGGGACGCACGCCGCTCATCAAGATCCGTCGTGTCCGAAAAGGCGACCTCGCCAAGGTGCGCGATGTCATCGAGCAGGCCTTCGGCGATTTCTTCGAGCGGCAGATGGGAACGCGGCCGCGCCAGGTCTTCGGCGGCTCCCAATACGTCCACCACCGGTGGCTCATGGAGCCGTGGGGCTGCTTCGTCGCGGAGGAAGGCGACGGCAAGATCGTGGGGGCGGCGCTGGCCGTGATCTGGGGCACGGTGGGACTGGTCGGGCCCGTCGCCGTGCTCACCAACTATCAAAATCAGGACATCGGCCAGCAGCTCCTCACCGCGTGTCAGGGCTTCTTCGAGGAGAACAAGGCGACCCTCGAGGGTGTGTCGACGTACCCGAACAGCCCCAAGCACGTCATGCTGTACCAGAAATTCGGCTACCGGCCGAAGGGGCTGGTGATGCTCGCGGGCAAGCCGCTGGATCGCCGAGAGATCGTGCAGGCGACGCGTCCGCCCAAGCCGGGTCTCGTCGTGCGGCGCTATTCCTCGCTGGAAGAGGCGAAGAAGAAGGCGGTGATGCAGCGGGTGCGGCGCATCACCAACGGCGTGTGGCGCGGAATGGACCTGAGCAAGGAAGTCGAGATCGTGGACGGCTTGGCCCTCGGGGACACCTTGCTGCTCGAGAAGGGCCGGGACGTCATCGGCTTCGCCGTGGTGCACATGCCGGGGGTGAGCGAGGCGCCGCACGGGAGCGCCTACGTGAAATTCCTCGCCATCGACGGTAGCCAGCGGAAGCCGGAGCATCTGCACGCGCTCCTCGCCGCGGTCGAGGACATGGCGCACGCCGCCCAGCTCCAGCGCGTGGTTGCCCCGATCTACACGTACTACTGGACCGCCTACCAGACCCTGCTCGAGCGCGGCTATCATCCGGACTTCACTATGATTCGGATGAAGCGGGGCAAGCAAGAAGACTACGAGCACCCGGACGATCTGGTGCTCGACGACTGGCGCTAGCGCGCATGCTGCGGATCGTCGGCGCCTGGGCGGGAGTGGTGGCCGCCGCGGTGCTGGCTTGGGCGCCGGTTCAGGCCACGGCGCATGCCTTGGTGCTCGAGTCCGACCCCGCCCAGGGCGCCAATCTCACCGCGCCGCCCGCGCACGTGCTTCTTCGCTTCAACAGCAAGCTCGAGAAACGGTTGAGCCACGTCACCCTCTCGACGGAGAAGGGCAAGCCCGTGGCCCTGCCCATCTCGGTCAATGGCCAGGACAGGCCGGACCGGATCGAGCTGCCCCTGGCGCTCCTCGCCCCCGGCGCCTACGTGGTTCGCTACAAGGTTCTTGCCGTCGACGGCCACATCACGGAGGGCGTCCTGCGCTTCTCCGTGCTCGAGCCGAAGTAAGCCATCACGATGCTCAGGGGCTCGGCGACACCTGCGGGCACCGTGGCCTATCGCACGGCCCTCGGCGGCGTCGCGCGCAACGGGCACTTCCGGGAATGGCGGGGACTGGTCCTGTCCTCCGTGGGCATCGGAACGTATCTAGGCCGCGACGACGACGTCACCGATGCGCTCTACGAGGCGGCCATCGGACGGGCGCTCCTCTCCGGGATCAACGTGATCGATTCGGCCGTCAACTACCGCCACCAGCGGAGCGAACGGGCGGTGGGGCGGGCGCTCGCCAAGGCGATCGGCGCCGGCCATGTGGCGCGCGAGGGTGTGGTGGTGGCGACCAAGGGCGGCTTCCTGCCCTTCGATGGGCCACCCCCCCTGGGACTCGTCGGGGCGGGTGACGTCGTGGGCGGCTCCCACTGCATCACGCCGCGCTATCTCGAGGACCAGATCGAGCGCAGCCGCACCAACCTGGGAGTCGAGAGCATCGACATCTACTACCTCCACAATCCCGAGACGCAGCTCGGCGAGGTCTCGCGGCCGGTCTTCATGCGCCGGCTCCGCGCGGCCTTCGAGTTCCTCGAGTCAGCGGCGCGCGATCGACGCATCGGGGTCTACGGCACGTCCACGTGGAGCGGCTACCGCCAGCCGTCGTCGGCCCGCGACTTCCTCTCCTTGCCGGATCTGGTCGCGCTGGCCGAGGAGATCGGCGGGCCCGAGCATCACTTCCGTGTGGTGCAGTTGCCCTACAACCTTGCCATGACCGAGGCCTTCACCCTGCCCAATCAACCGGATAGTGGCGAGCCCGTGGCGCCCCTCGAGGCGGCGCGGAAGCTTGGGCTGTACGTCATGACCTCGGCGTCCATCTATCAAGGGCAGCTCGTCCGCAACCTTCCTCCTGTGCTGTCCGAGGTCTTGCCGGGTCTCGATACCGACGCCCAACGGGCCCTGCAGTTCGTGCGATCCACGCCCGGAGTGGGCACCGCGCTCGTGGGCATGAAGTCGGAACCTCACGTCGACGAAGCCGCCCGCCTCGCGAGAGTGGCGCCGGCACGCTGGTCGGCGTTCCGGAAGCTCTTTGCCTCCGCGTGAGCGCGCTCTCGCGGGGGCGAAACCGCTTGAAATTCCTGCGGGGCTCGGCTAGGTTGGTACGTCGCCACGGATCCGGCGCGTTTCCGTCGTCGCGCCGCGGCTGACCCACGCTATGGTCAAGAACATTCACCACGTCGGCATCGTGGTTCGGAGCCTCGCCAAGGCGTACGGTTTCTGGCGCGACGCTTTGGGGCTACCCCTCGTCCGTGAGGCAGAGATTCCGGACCAGGGCGTCCGGGTGGCTCTCCTCGCCGCGGGCGACAGCGAGATCGAGCTGCTCGAGCCCACGCGCTCGGACACGGGAGTCGCGCGCTTTCTCGCCAAGCGGGGGGAAGGGCTCCACCACCTCTGTCTCGAAACGCCGAATGTGGACGCCGACCTCGGTACCCTCCGGGCCCAGGGCATCCCCCTCCTCGACGAGACGTCGCGACCGGGCTTGGCCGGACGCATCGCGTTTCTCAATCCGAGCGCCTGTCACGGCGTGCTCGTGGAGCTGGCCACGCCGCCGCACGGCGATGCCCACGCCGACTCGGCCGTTCGTTTCAAGCGTCTCGTGATCGGCTGCCGCGACCCGCACGACACCGCGAAAACCTATCACCAGATTTTCGGGCTGCCGGAAGTGACCGTCAACGATGGTCCGCGAAGCATGCTCGGCTGGTCGGGGGGCGGCACGCTCCTGATGGTGCCGGCAAGCGAAGTGGGGGGCGCCCTCGGTATGGCCGCGCTCTCCATGGTGGCCCCGGAGATGGGGACGCTCGTCGAGCGGCTCAAGAAGATCGACGCCATGATGTTCGATGGCGCGAGCGAGATCACCCTCAAGCCCGAGGCCGGCAACAATGTCCATCTGCACATCTCGCGCTACCATTTCCCGTAGATCCGGGCCGACGGCTCCCCGCCCCGGGGACCGCTAGACGAGTACGCCTCCGCGGGCCCGAGACCGGAGCGACGCGGTCTGGCTCATAGGCCTCTGCGCCGCCCGCGCCACCGGCTCCACCATGGCCATGGCGTATCCGGCCGTGCTCTCCGTCGTCCAGGAGGAATGGGGACTCTCCTCGACGGCGGCCGGCTCCATCTCCTCCGCGTATCAGATCGGCACCGCGGTGGCCCTCGTCTTCGTCTCGGCGCTCGCGGATTATCTCGATCCTCGTCTCCTCTTTCGAGTCTCGGCCGGCTTGACGGCCGCCGTCTCCCTGCTCATACCGATGCTCGCCCACGGCCACCTCTCGGCCTTGCTGCTCTTCGGCGCCGCGGCGGTAGCGGTGGCGGGCATCTACACTCCGGGCATCATGCTGCTCGCGGAGCGCTTCGAGCCGGCGCGGCGTGGGCAGGCCATGGGCTGGTTTCTCGCCGCCTCGTCGATGGGGTATGTGCTGTCGCTCGGCGTAGGGGGAGCGGTGGTGGCGCGCGCGGGCTGGCGGGCCGCGCTCTTCGTTCTCGCCTTGGGGCCTCTGCTTTGCTTCGTGCTTTCCTTGTTTCTCTTTTACGGGGAGCGATCGCGTCGCGCTTCCGCGCCGGGGCCCCGGCGCCTCTCTTTCGATGCCGATCTTGCCGGCAACCGTCCCGCTCAGCTCATGATCTGGGGCTACGTCTTCCACTCCTGGGAGCTGCTCGGCATGTGGGCGTGGACGCCCGCCTTCATCGCAGCCGCGTTGGCGTTCCAGGGCACCACCATCGAACGCGCGGCCGGTCTCGGCGCCTTGCTGTCCGCCATTTTCCACGTCATGGGCATCTTGGCCTCGGCCACGGGCGGGGCGCTGTCGGATCGCTGGGGGCGGACCGCCGTCATCGCGGGGATGATGCTCGTGAGCAGCGCCTGCTCCTTCGGCTTCGGCTGGATGCTCGCGGCGCCCCTGCTCCTCATCGTGGTGGTGGGCAGCATCTACGGCTTCTCCGCGCTGGGCGATTCGTCGGTATACTCCACCGGTATCACCGAGACGGTGAAGCCGGAGCGGCTGGGCTCGGCCTTGGCCGTGCGCTCGCTGCTGGGATTCGGAGCGGGCGCCGTCGCCCCGCTCGTCTTTGGCGCGGTACTCGACCTCTACGGCGGCCGGAATGCCTCAGTGGCGGGATGGGGCTGGGCCTTCTCCGCCCTGGGCGTGGGTGGCGTGCTCGGCCTCCTCTCCATGCTGTGGCTCCGGACGATGCCCGAAGCGAGCAGGTTGGCGGGTGGCAAGCGCTGATCCAGGGAGGCTTCATGGCGACGGTCCTTTTCATCGTCAAGGCGACCATTCCCCGCAAGAAAGAAGCCGCCTTCAACCGCTGGTACAACTACAAGCACTGCCCGCAGTTCCTGCGCTATCCGGGCGCGGTGAGCGCCCGGCGTTACAAGGCCATCTTGGGTGAGGACAAGTTCCGCTACATCGCCGTCTACGAGGTGCAGGACCCGAAGACGTTTCGTGCCCTGATGAAGTCCGGCCACATGAAGGCCCTGCGCCGCGACTACGACCGGTGGTTCGGCAAGGTCTCGGAGCGGGCCCGCTTCGCCTACACACAGGTCTGGCCATAGCAACGCCACGAAGGGTGCGTGGGCTCGGGGCGGGGCGCCGCACGCGTCGTAGCCTCGAGAAGGGCGGCACGGGCACGGCCGGCGCGCTCAACGAGATCCTGGGCGCGTGGCCCCAGGTCAAGATCACTCCCATGTTCGGGCGTTGGGGCTACTTCGTGGGGCCGCGGCTCTTCGCGTGCTTTCCGTTGCGGGCCAAGGACACGGATCTCTGGCTCCGGCTCGCTCGCGACGATCAGCGGCGGGCGGTGGAGTCGGGCGCCTTCACCCCGCATCCGCGCATGGGCGCGCAGGGCTGGGTCATCTGTCATATCGATGGGCTGCGCGCGGCGGGGCGCACCCTGTCGTGGCTCAAGAAAGGCTATGAGACGGCCCGGCACGTGGTGGAGCGAGGAGAGCGGGAGGAGCCATGATCGTCGTCACGGGATTCGAGGCCTTCGGCGGGCATCCCTCCAATCCCTCGGAGGAGATTGCCAAAGCGGTGGATGGTCGCACCATCGGTGGCCACCCCGTGCGCGCGGCTATTCTGCCCGTGCATCACGTGGAGGCCGCGCGCGCCGCGGCTCGACTCCTGAGCGAGCACGAGCCGCTGGCCGTCCTCCACGTGGGACTGGCCGCGGGGCGCGCCCGCCTTGCCCTCGAGCGCGTGGCCGTGAACGTGATGGACTTCGATTGCGCGGACAATGCGGGCTATCAGGCGCGCGGAGAGCCGTGCGTGGCGGGGGGACCCGTCGCATACCTGTCGACGCTGCCCCTGACGGACATTCTCGATGCCCTCGGGCGCGAGGGCATTCCCGGCTACCTGTCGAACACGGCGGGTACCTACCTGTGCAACCAGACGCTCTACGCGACCCTCCACGCCATCTCTGCTGAGCGGAGGCGAGCCATTGCGGGCTTCATGCACGTGCCGCTTTCGCCCGCCATGGTCGCCGCGTCTGGTCTCGATCAGCCGAGCATGGACCCGGGCATCGGCGTGCGCGCCGTCGAGGTCGCGGTGGGTGTGATCAGCGAGCACCTCCGCCCGCTCGAGGCTCGAGCAAGCCATGCGCACGAAGGCGCGTGACCCGCGCGTTCACCGAGCTCTTGGGGAATGGGTGCGGGCTACGCGTTGTCGGGGGGCGGAGGAGCCTGGGCTTTGAGGGGAGCTAAGAGGAGAAAGCCGAGGGCCGTCCAGGCAGCTTCGCGGACGCGGCGGATCAAAGTGAAGGAGAGGCCGGCGGGGGCGCCCAGGCCGAGGGCGGCGAAGATGGCCATGTGTCCGGCTTCGAGGGCGCCCAGGTAGCCGGGAACGAGGAAGGCCGCGAAGCGGATGCCGGTGCTGAAGGCTTCGATGGCGGCAGCTTCAGCGAGCGAGACGGGCAGGCCGATCCAGCGGAGGATGAGCCAGGGCTCCAGCACCCCGATCAGCCAGGCGAGGAAGTGGTAGATGATCGAAAGGGTCAGGCGCCGTGGCTCGCGTCGGTAGAAGTGAGCGAGCTCATCGTTGATCTGGGTGAGCGTCTCGAGGGGGCGGTCGGAAAGCCAGCCGACCCTTTGCAGCCACCGGGTACTGCCGTGGAGCGCACCGCCCGCCTGCACGACGACGAAGCCGCCCACGGCCAGCACCTGGACCACGAGCAGCCACTGCATCCCGCGGATGACGAGGGAATCCGTGGGCAGGGCGGCGTGGGCGGCCAGGAGCCCGACCACCAGGAAGAGCGCTTGCCCGATGACGATGGTCGTCTTGGCGACGATGACGGAGGGCAGGCCCTCGGTGATCGGTACCCACGGTCTCACGAGCCAGGCCTTGACCGCTTCGCCGCCTACCGACGCGGTCGGGGTCGTGAGATTGAAGGCCTCTCCGGCCAGCCGCGCGGCGAGGAGCGAGCGGAAGGGCACCGCATTGCGTCGAAACGCAGAGCGCCAGCCGAGAGTGTCCAGGAGCGTGGTCAGGCCGAAGGGAAAGACGAGGATGATGAGGAGCCGCCACGAGAGATCCGTGAAAGCCTGGACGACGGCGCCGGGCCCGATGCTGACGAGGAGCCACAGAAAGAGTGCCGCTCCGCAGAGGAGCAGGCCCAGCCGAACCAGCCGCATCAGGTGGCGGGCATCTCGGCCCGCTTCGCCTTGGCCTCGATGTGGTCGATCCGGACCATCGGCACCAGCACCCACGCCAGCGCGGTGAACGCTGTGGAGACGAGGACGAGCGGAGTGTAGCCGAACGAATCGTAGAGCCGGCCGCCGATATTCTGCGAGATCTGGGTGCCGCCGTTGTAGATGGACATGAGAAGGGCGAAGAACGTCGCCTCGATGTGGCGCGGGCAGGATTTCGCCGCGAGGTCGAGGAAGGCGAGCTGGGTGGTCATGCCCACACAGCCGAAGACGACGTCGATGATGATGGCGGAGACGGGGCCCTCATAGAACAGGTAGGCGAGGGTTCCCACGACTCCGATGCCGATGGAGAGATTGATCAGCCGCTTGAGAGGCACGAGTCGCGAGAGAGGGGCGTAGATGAAGGCACCGATCACGCCCGCCACCGCGGCGAGCGCGCCCAGATGACCGATGAACTGTTGTGAGAAGTGGAGCACGTCCGTCTGATAGTAGAGAAGGGCCGGCCCGAAGGATGGGCTGAACGTCCAGAAGAAAATGAAGCCTCCGACCACCCAGATCTCGCGCTCGCGAAGCGCGCGGCGGACGGACCGCCACGTCGTCCGGAATTCTTCGCGCTCCCTCCGGGCGGGAGCCTCGTGGACGAAGAGGGCGGCCATGAGGAGGGAAAGGAGGGGAAAGCAGGCGGCGATGAAGAAGGCGGCGTGCAGTCGGCGGTGCTCGGCGAGATAACCTCCGATGACTCCCACCAGGATCGCGGCGGTGGTAATGGCCCCCCACTGCACGGATTGGAAGGCGCCCGTCAGTCCGAGGGGCTTGCCATTCTCGACCATCAGGGCATCCACCAGCACATCCGTGAAGGCCAGCCCCAGCGCCATGCACGTGAAGAAGGTGGCCATGCGCGAGTACGAGTGCTCGCCCGTCGAGCCGAGGAGGAGGCCCGCCGCCGCCGCGGTGGCCGAGGTCAGCATGAGATAGCTCTTTCGGTGGTAACCGAAGAGGGGCACGAAGTCCGACAGGAGGCCGTAGACCGGCTTGATCAGCCACGGCACCGTGGTGATGGCAAAGAACGTGGCCACCTGACCCGCGGACAGTCCCGCATCCTTGAGGGAGATCGTGATCGTCTGGTTGGGCAGATACCACATGCCCTGGGCGAAGTAGACGATGCCGAAGAGCAGAGCGAGGCGCTGGGCGGCCGGCGTCGTGAACGGATGAAGCTTCTTCAGCCGGCCGCGCATTTGAGCACTATACCTCGGGGCGGTAACGAGCCGCCCCGAGGATTTTCAATCGGTTACGGGCACCAGCGGCCAGAGGGCGTAAGTCAGTTCGAAGCCGTCGGCTTCACCTTGCCGTTGCTCTTCTCGTACGCCTCCACGGCCTTCTTGAGGTCGCGGTACTGCTCGCAGCTGAAGAGGCAGAGCTTGTCGAGCCGCTTGAGGTGCTCCTTGGCATTGGCCAGGTCGTCGAGGGCCAGGTAGGCCTCGCCGATGTACTCGTGGGCGCCGCGGTGCCTGGGATCGATGGCCAGCGCTTTCTGGTAGATGGGGATCGACGCCTTCGGGTCGCCATTCTTGCGCGTGGCGAAGGCGAGCCAGTTGTAGGCGTCGGCGTTCCCCGGCTCGCGCTTCACGACGTTCTCGAGCATGGGGATGGCCCGCGCGAACTGCTTGGCCTCGATGGCCTGCACGGCCGCGTCGGCAAGGGCAAACGCCGGGATTATGAGCAGAGCGAGGAGGGCGACCACGAGCTTTCGCCACGTCGTTGTCATGACAGCCTCCGTGTCGGCCGGTGGTGGACGGATCATTTCGGCCAGTGAACCTGCGACGATGCCCTCGAGTTCCCGATCATGGCGCGACCCTCGAGAAATCGTCCCTGCGAGTCGGCCGTAACCAGTCGCCTCGAGGATAGCAGGCTTCTCGGAGAGTTCCAGTGCACGTGGGCCCGGCGCGCGTTTCCGCGCCATACAACGTGTGCTACTCTGATGCCTCGATGCGTGAGACTCGGCACTCCGTTTGTCCGCACGATTGTCCGTCGCAGTGCGCGCTCTCCGTCACCGTAGAGAGCGGCCGTGTCACCGCGGTGGCCGGCGATTCGACGCATCCGTTCACTCGCGGCGTGGTGTGCGGCAAGGTTCACGACTACGCGGAGCGACTCTACGCTCCCACGCGCGTCTTGACGCCGCTCAAGCGCGTGGGCGCCAAAGGTGAAGGGCGCTTCGAGCCGGTGAGCTGGGACGCCGCGATCGAGGAGATCGCCCACCGGTGGCGTCGCGTGATCGCCCAGTGGGGCGGCGAGGCCATCTTGCCCTTCTCGTACGCGGGCACCCTCGGGCTTGTCCAGTACTGGGCCGGACACCCGCTCTTCCATGCTCTGGGCGCTTCCCAGCTCGACCGGACCATCTGCGTCGCCACCGCCTATGCGGGCTGGGCGGCCACCGTGGGCACGGTGGCGGGCAACGACTCAGAGCACATGGTGGACTCCGACCTCCTCGTCCTCTGGGGCATCAACGCCAGCTATACCCATATCAATCTCATGTCGCTGGTCAAGAAGGCGCGCCAGCGTGGCGCGTTCATCGTGTGCATCGATCCCTACCGGACGCAGACGGCGAAGTTCGCCGCTCTCCATCTCCAGCCGCGACCCGGCACCGACGGCGCGCTCGCCCTCGGCATGATGCATGTGCTCATCGGCGAGGGGCTGGTGGACCACGACTACATCCAGCGCGCCACGGTCGGCTACGGCCCCCTTGCCCAGCACGTCAAGCAGTACGATCCCCAGCGCGTGGCCGCCATTACCGGGCTCAGCTCGGAGACCATCGTGAGCTTCGCGCGGCGCTACGGGGCGACCCGGGCGTCCTTCCTTCGCGTGGGCATCGGGCTGTCGCGCCATGACAACGGCGGTGGAACCTGCCGCGCCATCGCCTGCCTGCCCGCGCTCACCGGTGCCTATGCGCATGCGGCGGGCGGCGCGCTGCTCGCCTCCTCGTACTCCTTCGGGGTCAATCTGACTGCCCTCGAGCGGCGCGATCTCATGCCCACGCCGACTCCGCGGACCCTCAACATGATCAAGCTCGGGCGCGTGCTCACCGAGACGCAATTGAATCCGCCCGTGAAGGCCCTCTACGTTTACAATTCGAATCCCGCCTCGATCGTCCCCAACCAGGAGCTGGTGTTGCGGGGACTCGCGCGCGATGATCTGTTCACCGTGGCTCACGAGCAGCACCTGACCGACACCACGGACTACGCCGACATCGTGCTCCCCGCCACCACCTCCATGGAGCACACCGATCTCTACAAGTCCTTCGGGCACCTCTATGTGCAGCTCGCCGACCCCGTGATCGAGCCGGCGGGCGAGTCGCGCTCCAATTGGCAGGTGGTGCGACTCCTCGCGCGGGCCATGGGCCTCACCGACCCGCACTTCTCCAAGGACGAGCCCACCCTGATGCGCGAGGCCCTCGAGTCGGGCCATCCGTCGCTGGCCGGCGTCACCTACGAGCGCCTGCGCGCGGAGCGCTCGGTGCGTCTGGAGGTCGGGCGGCCGTATCTGCCCTTCGCCAACGGGGCGCCCACGCCGTCGGGCAAGGTCGAGTTCGTCTCGTCGGCCTTCGCGCGCGCCGGGCTCCCTGCGCTGCCCACGTGGACGCCGCTCGTCGAGGGTCCGGAGAACGAGGCGGTATGTCGGCGCTATCCGCTGCAATGCATCGTGCCCCCCAACCGCTTTTTCCTGAACTCGTCCTTCAGTCAGTCGGAGATGCTGCGCCGTCGCCAGCGGGGCCCGTCGGTTTTCCTCCATCCCGAGGATGCGCGGGACCGCGGCATCGCCGAGGGAGATTCTGTCGAGGTGCGGAGCGCCCGCGGCGCGGCGCGCTTCACCGCCACCGTCACCGACGATACCCGGCCCGGCGTGGCGGTGATCGAGGGCATCTGGTGGTCCAAGCACCAGGCGGGGGCGCGCGGGGTCAACGCCATCACCGACGATCGCGTGGCCGACGTGGGGGGAGGCCCGGCCTTGCATTCGAACCTGGTGCAGGTGGCCAGGCTCTAGTCCCATCACTCAGAGTCCGGGAGCATTGAGATGACGGCACCGACGCGAGTCCGCTTCGCCTCCGTCGAAGGGGCGGCCCAGCTTTTCACCGCCGACTTCTGCGACTACCTCGGCAAGATGCACGATGACTTCACCCCGAGAGTGCACGCCCTCCGCCGGCAGCGGGATGCCGTGCTCCGGCGCGCGCTGGAGCAGGGAACGCTTCCCGGACCTCAGCCCGCTTCGGTCGCTACCGCCGGCGATTGGACGGTGCCGCCGGTGCCCGAGGATCTCCGGCGGCCCGGCATCGAGATCTCGGGCCCGTGCTCCATCACCAGCATGTTCATCAACGCGCTCAACCCGGGCCCCGAGGGCGAGCGCGCGGAAGGCGACCTCGACGACGATGAGGACTCCGCGGGCCACCGGCTCGTCGACACGGTGCGGTCCGCGCACAACCGGCTCGCCGCGGTCAATGGCGAGCTCGCCTTCACCGACACCGCGCGGGGCAGGGAATACCGGATCGCGCCGGGCGAGCTGCCGTTCTTCATGCATCGGGAGCGGGCCCTGCACCTCGACGAGCCCGAGGTGAGCGTGGACGGCCGGCCGGTGCCCGCGGCCATCCTGGGCACCGCGTTGACCCTGTTCTTCGCGGGTCGGGCCCAGGCGGGCCGGGGACAGGGCATCTATTTCTATCTGCCCAAGGTGGAGAGCGCGGAGGAAGTGGCCTGGTACCGTGACTTCTTCGACGCGAGCCGGCGCCACTTGCCGTCTCTCTCGGAGGCGGTGATCCGCGGCATTCCTCTCGTCGAGTCTCTGCCCGCCGTCTATCTGATGGAGGAAATGCTCTATGCCCTCGGCCCCTATGCCGCGGGGCTCAACGCGGCCCGCTGGGACCTCAAGGCCTCCATCTTCGAGTTCGTCATGGCCGACCCGAAGTCCGTCTGGCCCGATCGATTCGGCGTCGACATCAAGACCACGCCCTTCCTCGCGAATATCTTCAGGCGCCTCGTGGCCATCTGTCTCAAGCGGGGCGCGGTGCCCATCGGCGGCATGGCGACCGCGCTGCCCAGCAATGATCCGGAGGTGAATCGCGCGGCCGCCGAATCGATTCGCGCCGACAAGGAGTGGGAGGCGGAGCAGGGCTTCATCCGAGCCTGGGTCGCCCACATCTTCCATATGAAGACGGCAGGCGACCCCTTCAAGAAGATGGCGGCCTCGGGCCGCACACCCACCCCGGCCATGGCCGATCCCGCCAACTATCCGGTGAAGATCGACGTGCCCGCGGGACCGGTCACGGTAGGGGGCACGCGCCGAAACGCGCGCATGGTGATCGAGTACGTCGAGGGATGGCTCGGGGGGCGCGGCGCCAAGGGCATCGACAGTCTCGCGGGCAAGCCGGGCATCCATCCCGCGCTCATGGAGGACCTGGCGACGGGGCGCATGTCGGTGGCCCAGATCGCCCAGCGCATCCGCCACCACGCCAAGGATTCCACCGATCCGTCGCAGGTCCACGACTTCCCGATGGTCAAGCGCCTCCTGGAGGAGGAAGTCGAGGACATCCTGCGCCTCATGCCGAAGAAGGATCCCGAAACCGAGACGCGCTACGGCAAGGCGGTCAAGGTCGCCATGCGCTGGATCAAGAACTACACCGACCTCGATTTCCGCAGCCTGGGTTCCTACACCCACGCCGACCTGGAACGTATAGCCACCGCCCCCGACGCGTTCTAGTTGCTAGTGGTAGCTGGCGTATCAGGCCGGCGAGAAGGGTCCAGATGCGAGGCGGCGCCCGAAGGCCCGCGCGAGGCGTAGTCTCTCTACGTTGAGCGCGAGGCCGAGGGCGCCAACGAAGCAGATGGGCCCTTATCGGCGGCCGGTTCAGGCGGCGGTGGAGCGAGCGACTACCGGTGTGGCGGGGGCGGCCACGCGCTTCGTAATCAGGCGGAGGATGACCGGGAGCACGGCGAGAGCAGCGAAAAGGCCGCAGGCCGAGCCGAGGGTGAGGAGAAGCCCCAGGCTGTAGATGCCCTGGTGGCGCGCGATCATCAGGCTTCCGAAGCCCACCATGGTGCTGACCCCGCTCAGCGCGACCGCCATCACGGTGCTCCGCGCCACCAGGGGCCCGCCATGGTCGCGTCCCTCCAGGTAGCGCAGCATCACGTTCAGACCGAATTCCGCCGAGGCGCCGATGATGAGGGGCAGACCCCAGACATTGGCCATGTTGAACTGGATGCCGAAGACGCGCATGAGGCCCATCGTCCACAAGAGGCCGAGCACGAGGGGCAGGAGGGCCAACAGGGTTTCTTTCACCCGTCGTATCATCAGGAAGGAAAGAATTCCCACCGCGAGGAAGGCGTAGATCGTGCCCTGGTAGTACGCGCGCTCCATGTAGCCGATGGCTTCGTAGGTGATGATGGGGGCGCCCGTGACGTCGGGATCCACCGATCGCAGCTCCCGCACGAAGGTGCGCGCGCCTTCACGCTCCCAGATGTCCACCCGGGGATGGATCTGCAACAGGAAGTCGCCCCGCTGGCCGATGAACTTGCGCTGGATCTCCTCGGGAACGTCGGCGAGAACCACCGGGCGGGGATTCAGGTTGCGCTGGAGGTCGAAGAACTTGCTCGTGAAGTCCCGGTAGAGCTGGGACTGCAAGTGGGACAGCGCGGGCTCCGCGACCTCCCGGTCGACGGTCTTGAGGGTCTTGAGGAGCGCCGCCGTCTTGGCCCGGAGATCCTTGAGGTCCGCGGGCAGCTTGTCGCCGGCCTCCGTGGCGAAGATATCCAGGCGCCGCTGGAGCTCGCCGAGCGCGCGCGCCAGCCTCTCGATGTCCACCGGGCTCGATCGGCCCACGCGCACGGGAGAGACGATGGGGGCGAAGGTATTGACGATCGCGATCTTTTCCCGCTGATTGTCGGGGATCACGCGGAGCACGGAGTCGACGTCCGACACCGAGGGCAGCTTCTCGAAGGCGTCCTGCTTCTTCCGCAGCTCCTCGAGGGTCTTGGCGGAGGCGAGGCCGTTGAATCCGGAGCGCCCGGTGGTGGCGAGGATGCGCTTCTCCCACAGGACGGATTCCGTTCCCTTCGCCTGGAGATTGAGGAGGTTGTAGTCGAAACCCACGTAGGGGACGGCCCACAACGAGGCCACGGTGGCGATCCCCGCCACGGTGAGGACCGTCTTGGGACAGCTGGTGACGCGGTCGAGCACGGGCACATGCATGCGCTCGATGGCGTGGGCGCGCGGCGCCTGATTCCTGGGCCGCTCGGCGTGATGCCTGTCCACCAGCATGAGGAGGGCGGGGAAGAGGGTGATCATGCCGAGCCAGGCCATGAGGATGGCCGTTCCCGCGATGAAGCCCAGCTCCTGAATACCGCGGAAGTCCGTGAGCATCAAGACGTAGAAGGTGCCGCCCGCGGTGAGAGCCCCGATGAGCATGCCGGGCCCGGTGCGGGCCGCCGTGAGCTCGAGGGCCTCCTTCAGATTGCGCCCGAGGAAGATCTCCTCCTCGTAGCGGAAGAGGAAGTAGATGCCGTAGTCGATGCCGATCCCGATGACGATGGAGATGAACATCACGGAGAAGATGGTCAGGTGCCCCACGGTCAGGGCAATGAGCCCCATGGACCAGGCGAGGGTGACCGCGAGCACGGCCAGCATGAGCAGCGGCTTTCCCACCCGCCAGAAAGCGAGCATCATGACGAGGAGGGTGAGGGCGAAGGCGATCACCGTGGCCACACTGCTGTCCTCGAAGGCGGCCGTCATCTCGTCGTTGGAGAGGGTGGGGCCCCCCGTCACCCCCGCCTGCACATTGGGGAAATCGGTCTTGAGCTTCGCGATCACGCCCCGGATGACTTCGATGGCGTGGTGGTCGCCCATGAAGCTGCCCTTGTCCGACTTGGGCGTCTCCACGAGGGCGAAGAGCAGGCTCTTGTCGTCCGACAGGAAATAGCCCGCATCGGCCGGACGCTCGCCCAGGGAGAAGAGCGTTCCCCACGGCGAGCGGTAGGGCGTGGGCCGGTCGAGCCGGTCGGATATCTGCTCGAGCACGAGCTGGAGGAACCGGGTGTTCTCGCCCCCGCCCTTCTCGAGGCCCAGATCGAAGAGATTCGACACGAAGGCCGAGGCCATGGCCGCATTGGCGCCTTCGACGAGGCGGGCCAGGCTCGGATCGCCCGCGAAGCTCTCCATGAATTCCTGGTAGTCGAAGATCCGGTCGCGCACCTCCTTGAGCTGCTCGGTGGGCAGGTAGAGGAGCTGCCGGCCCTCGAAGCGCTGGGGGTCCACGCGGTAGGTCACACGGGGGAACTTGATGGGGGAGAGCCGCAGCTCGTGGACGAGCCGCGCCGCGTAGGCCTTGGCCGCTTCGAACGTCCGCGCCTCGATGACGATGACGATGTCCTCGAGCTCGCCGAACTCGCGGGCGTACTGGTTGTAGCGGACGATGTATCCGGCGTCCCGGGGCAGGAGATCGCGTCCGGACGTCCTGAAGCTCAGGGTGTGGAGGGTGTAGGTGATGCCGGCCACGGCGAGGAGCAGCGAGATCGCCGTGGTCACCACAGGCCGGCGGCAGGAGAGCCGCACGAGCCGGCGCAGGAGCCGGCCGGTCCGGGAGATGGCGATCATGCGATGGCGACCATCCGTTCGCCCAAGTGTATCACCGAGGGCCAGCGCGGCCTGAAGACAGGATGGGGATCTGGCTAGACGCCGCCGTCGATGAACCGCTCGAGCCGAACGCGCGCGGTCTCGTCCGACCACTGCTCGGGCGGCGACTTCATCAGGTAGGCCGAAGGGGCGAGCAGCGCGCCCTTGAGGCCCCGATCCATGGCGATCTTGCAGGAGCGGATGGCGTCAATGACCACCCCGGCCGAGTTGGGCGAGTCCCACACCTCGAGCTTGAGCTCGACGTTGATGGGCTGGTCGCCGAAGGAGCGGCCTTCCAGGCGAATGTGCGCCCACTTGCGGTCGTTGAGCCACGGCACGTAGTCGCTCGGTCCGATGTGTATGTCTTCGGGGGCCATGTCGTGGGCGAGCTGCGAGCGGACGGCGTCGGTCTTGGAGATCTTCTTCGAGGCGAGCCGGGAGCGCTCGAGCATGTTGAGGAAGTCGGTGTTGCCCCCGACATTGAGCTGGCTCGTGTGCTCCATGCGTACGCCGCGGTCCATGAAGAGCTTGGTCAGTATGCGGTGGACGATGGTCGCCCCCACCTGCGACTTGACGTCGTCGCCGACCACGGGCAGGGCGTGCTCCTCGAAGCGCCGCCGCCAGTATTCTTCCCGCGCGATGAAGACCGGGATGCAGTTGACGAAGCCGCAGCCCGCGTCGAGGATCTGCTCCACGTACCACTTGGTCGCCATCTCACTGCCCACGGGCAGGAAATTGACCACCACGTCCGTGCGCGTCTCGCGAAGAATGCCCGCGATGTCCACGGTGGGGCCGGGCGCCTTGGTGATGATCTGGGAGAGGTAGTGGCCGAGGCCGTCATGGGTCATGCCGCGCTGGACGGGCACGCTCAGATGCGGAACCTCGCTGAAGCGCACGGTGTTGTTGGGCTTGGCCCAGATCGCTTCGGACAGGTCGAGGCCGACTTTGTTGGTGTCGACGTCGAAGGCCGCGGAGAACTCGATGTCGCCGACGTGGTAGCCGGCCAGGCGGGGCCGCATGAGACCCGGAATGAAGCCGTCGTCAGGCGCCTGCTTGTAGTAGTGAACGCCCTGAACGAGTGCCGAGGCGCAATTGCCGACTCCGACGATGGCGACGCGTACCGATCCCACGTGGACCTCCCAAATGGTTGATTTAAAGACGGCTCAGCTTACCATAGCGCCCGCGCTTCCGTAACCTCAGGTGGCCTTCGGGCCGTCGAGCGGAGATCGCGCGGGGTGAGCTTTGAAAACGGCGAGCGCGGCCAAGCCTATCACCGCCCACGTTGCCTCCCGCAGCCTCCGAACAAGCGAGAAGGACAGGCCGGCCGCCCCGGGCAATCCGAGGAGGGCGAAGGCGGCCACGTTGCCGCCTTCGAGCGCTCCCAGCGAGCCGGGGATCATGAAGGTTGCGAACCGGACGGCGGTGCTCAGGGCCTCGAGTACGAATGAAGTCGCCAGGTCGACCGGGATGCCCGCGAGGCGCACCACGACATAGATCTCGAGTCCGCCCACCGCCCAGCCTCCCGCATGGAGGAGCGCCGAGGCGGCCACGCGCTTCCAGCGCCGGCGGTAGAGATTCATGAGCCGGTCTTCCACGTCGCGGAGCAAGTCTTGGTAGTGAGGGGCAGGGCCTGCACCGAGCCGGTGGAGGATGCGGCCCGCTCCCGCCACACCTCCCCGAAGCTGTACGAGGAGGAACCCGCCCACCCCGATCATCTCCGCCGCGAGCAGGACGCTCATAGCCACGGACACTTCCCTGGGCGCGCCGAGGGCGGTGACGGCCACGGCAAGCCCTCCCCCGAGAAAGACGGCCTGGCCGATGACCATGCTCGTCTTGTCCGCGACCACGGAAGCCAGGCCCTGGTCCAGAGGGATGCGGCCCCGCACGAGATAGGCCTTGAGGGGCTCACCGCCCACCGAAGCGGTCGGGGTGGCGAGATTCACGGCCTCGCCGGCCAGCCGTGCGCCGATCAGGGCCGCCGCACCAGCGTGGCGGTCGGGGAGGAGCACGCGCCAGCCGAGCGTGTCGAGGGCGACCGCCGCACAAAACGGAATGAAGGTGACGATGGCGAGCCGCCAGCCGAGCGCGAGGAAGGTGCCCCAGACGGCGGCGGGACCGAGGTCCCAGAGGAGCCAGGCTACGAAGACCAGTCCGGCCCCCACGAGGAGGAGCCGCAGGAAGGAAAAGCGTGACCGGGGAGGGGGGCCGCGCCGGGCCCCGATCGGGGGCCGGCGCGGCCACGGGCACGCTAGTTCTGCGCCTTTCGCTTCCCGCCGCTCACCTCGAGGAACTCGTTCTGCTTGACCTTCATGCGCTCCACGAGGGAGTTGTAGCCGTTCGTCTGGATGATCTTGTTGAACTGGGTCCGGTAGTTGGACACGAGGCTGATCCCCTCGATGTTGACGTCGTACACCATCCAGCGGTCGCCCTTCTTGAAGAGCCGGTAGTCGACGGGCACCTCGGTGCCGTTCTTCGTGATGATCTTGGTGCTCACCGTGGCGAGGTCGCCCTCCACCCGGTCGCCGCTATAGACGATCTTCTCTCCCCCGTACAGCTCGATCTTGGAGATGTACGAGCGCTCGAGCAAATCGGCGAAGAGCCCGACGAACTCCGTGCGCTGGGCTTCCGTGAGGGGCTGCCAGTAGCGGCCCAAGGCGCGGCGGGCGATCTCGCCGAAATCGAAAAGCTCGTCGGCGATCTTGCGAACCGCCGCGCGCCGCTCCGCCACTTTGCCCTCGCCCTTGAGGGCCGGGCTCTCGAGGGTGCTGACCACGCGGTCGATGGCGCTCTTGAGCTGGTCCTGGGGTTGGCCCGCCCAGCTTTGCGGAGCCATGGACAAGATGAGGAGGACGGCGAGGGCGATGCGCCAAGCCACCTCGAGCCAGGCCTCCCGCGTAGTCAGAGCCGAACGACGACCAGTCATCGATGATCCTCCACTGATGTGGGTTGCCTTAGACCTTGCCGAAAACGTACTTCGAGAGCAGCTCCTCCAGATCGATGGGCGGCTCCACCTCGGTGATCTTGCCGTTCGGCTTGATGATCTTCTCCGACCCGCCCGGGCTGATCTGGACAAACTTCTCGCCGATGAGGCCCTTGGTCTTGATCGACGCGATCGAGTCTTCCGTGAGCTTCACGCCGTTCTCGATGGCCATGACCACGCGGGCTTGATAATTGTCCAGCCGGATCGCGGTAACCCGGCCCACCTGCACCCCGGCGATCTCGATCGACGATCCGCTCTTGAGGCCGCCCGCCGATGGAAAATCAGCCGTCACCACGTAATTGCCGCTGCCCCACAGCTCGACTTTACCGAGTCTAATCGAAAGCCAGCCCAATGCCAAGATGCCGAGGATCACGAACACTCCCACGGCAATGTCCAGCACGGAACGCTTCATGCGGCGTCTCCCTTGGCTTCATGCGGCATGGTGAGTAGCCTCGACTTCCCCGCGGATGAAGCGCTGCACGATGGGGTTCGCGGAGCCCTGAATGGCGCGGGCGTCCCCCGTCTCGACGATGAGGCCCTCGTGGAGCATGGCCACGCGGTCGGCGATCTCGAAGATCTCGGGGATCTCGTGGCTCACCATCACCGCGGTGAACCGGAACGTGCGATGGAGGTCCAGGATGAGGCGATGGATGGTGTTCACGAGGATGGGGTCGAGCCCCGTGGTGGGCTCGTCGAAGAAGACGATCTCCGGCTCCGTCACGAGGGCCCGCGCGATGGCCACGCGCTTGCGCATGCCTCCGGAGATTTCCGCGGGGTTCTTGTGGCCCATGTCCACCAGACCGACCTGGGCGAGCTTCTCCTCGACGCGCCGGGCGATCTCCGCCGCGCTCATCTTCGTCTTCTCGTACAGGGGAAACGCCACGTTGTCGAAGACGGACATGGAGTCGAAGAGGGCTCCCCCCTGGAACACGACGCCGTAGCGTCGGCGCACCGCCTCGAGGCCGGCGCCCCGGAGGCGGGTGATGTCCGTCCCGTCCACCAGCACCGCCCCCGCGTCGGGACGCAAGAGTCCCAGGAGATGTTTGAGGAGCACCGACTTGCCACCGCCGCTCCTGCCGATGATGACCATGATCTCGCCCGTGGCGACATCCAGGTCCACGCCCCGGAGGACGGGCTGGCCGCCGAAGGACTTGCGCAGTCCCTGAATGCGGATCACGGAAGAACCGAGCCCAGGAAATAGTTGAAGACGAGGATCAGCACGCAGGAGAGCACGACCGCTTCGGTGGTGGCGCGCGACACGCCCTCCGCGCCGTGGCCGCAGTGGAAGCCCTTGTACGTGCACACCCAGGGCACGAGCACCCCGAAGGCCAGGGACTTCCAGAATCCGACCATGACGTCGGTCATGTCGGCGAAGGCCTGCATCTGACCGAAGTAGGTGCCGGGCGACATCCCGAGCAGGACGACGGCGACGAGGTAGCCTCCGTAGATGCCGGCCACGTCGAAGATCGCGGTCAACATGGGGAAGGTGATGAGACCGGCGAGCATGGCGGGTACGACCAGATAGCGCATGGGGTTGAGGGCCATGACCATGAGGGCGTCGATCTGCTCGGTGATACGCATGATGCCGAGCTCCGCGGTGAGGGCGGAGCCGGCCAGGCCGGTGACGAAGACCGCGGTCAGCACGGGCCCGAGCTCGCGCACGAGGGCGATGCCCACCGCCGGTCCCACGAAGGCCTCGGAGCCCACGCGCTGCAGGGTCAGGAAGACCTGGAGGCCCAGGGCCATCCCGGTGAAGGCACCGGTGAGGATGACGATGGTCAGCGACTTGAAGCCGATGAAGTAGACGCGTCCGGCCAGCCGGCCCAGCTTGAGCGGCGGTATGAAGGTGAGGGCCACGGCATGACCGAGGAAGCGCCCGAACCGTCCGAGGGACTCGACGATGTAGAGGGTGAGATGCCCCAGCGATCCGATCCAGCGCGCCGGGGGCGGCAGGGCGCGCGGCATCGGAGCGCCGTCGGTCACGCGCTCGCGCTCCGATAAACGCCCAATGCCCAGAGGGGGAAGTATTTCGCGTAGAGGTGATACTTGAGGTAGAAGACGCGCGGGAAGCCCGTACCGTTCCAGAGCGGATCCTCCCAGGTGCCCTCGGCGCCCTGCCGGTCGATCAGGAACCGGACACCCTTTTCCACCGCGGGGCCTTCCGCGCGACCGGCGGCGAACAGGGCGAGGAGAGCCCAGGCCGTCTGGCTCGGCAGGGATTCGCCGCGCCCCGCCTGATCCTCGTCCTCGTAGGAGGTGAGCGTCTCGCCCCAGCCTCCGTCGGAGTTTTGCCGTTCTTCGAGCCAGGCGATGGCGCGCTGGACGTAGTCCTTGGAGCAGTCCTCACCGATAGCGCCGAGCCCCCGGAGCACCGACCACGTGCCGTAGACGTAGTTGACGCCCCAGCGGCCGTACCACGCCCCGCTCTGGTGCTGGGTCTTCTGGATGAAGCCGAGGGCGCGCTGGGCGGCGGGATGCTCGAGCCCGTGGCCCAGCGTGCCGAGCAGCTCGAGCCCGCGTCCGGTCAGGTCTTCGGTGGAAGGGTCGAGGAGGGCGCCATGATCGGCGAAGGGAATGTTGTTGAAGATGAGTCGGTCATTGTCGGCGTCGAACGAGCCCCACCCCCCGTCGCCGCCCTGCATGCCGAGGAACCAGTTGAGGCCGCGCTCGATGCAGCGGGCGCGGCGATCGGGATCGAGTCCCTGCGTCTTGGCCAAGGCCATCATGACCATGGCCGAGTCGTCGAGGTCGGGATAGAAGTCGTTGTGGTACTGGAAGGGCCAGCCGCCCGGCGGCACATGAGGCCGCTTGACCTGCCAGTCTCCCGGCACGGTGATCTGCTTGTCCATCATCCACTCGCCGGCGCGAATCAACTGCGGGTGATCGGGGGGGAGCCCCGACTCGATCAGCGCATTGGCGGCGAGCGACGTATCCCACACCGGAGACACGCAGGGCTGGTAGTGGAGAGCGTCCCGGGTCTCCACACCCAGATTCTCGATCTCCTTGATCTGGCCCGTGATGAGCGGATGGTCCTCGGGATAGCCGAGAGTTCTGAGGGCGAGCACGGCATTGGTCATGGCGGGGAAGATGCCGCCGAGTCCTCCCGGCACGGCCAACCGCTCCTCGAGCCAGCGGCGGGCCGACTCGAGAGCACGTCCGCGGAACGGCCGCGGACCCAGCCGCTCCCAGCCCTTGAGCGCATCGTCCACCCCGATGAAGAGGTTCTTCCAGATGAAGCGCTTGGGGGAAAAGGGACGGGGGATCCGCTTGAGCCGGAGGCTCGCCTGCTCACGCGGCACCGGCCAGAGCTCGTCGAGCCGGCACGAATCGGACAGCCGCTTCACGGGCTTGGAGTCCATGAGAATCAGGAGCGGCACGATAACCGTGCGGGACCAGTACGAGACCTCGAGCAGGTTGAAGTAGGACCAGCGGGGCAACAGGATGATCTCGACGGGCATGGAGGGCACCCCGCGCCAGTCGTACTCGCCGAACAGAGCGAGGAGGATCTTGGTGAAGACGTTGGCCTCCACGGGCCCGCCCCAGTCGCGGATACGCGCCCGCGCCTGCTCCATGGCGGGGTCGTCCACGCTCACCCCGGCCACCTTCATGGCGAAGTAGGCCTTGATGGTCGCCGAGATGTTCGGCGGTCCGCCCTCGTAGAGGCTCCAGCCGCCGTCGGGCAGCTGTCGCTCGCGGAGGTACGTCACCATCTTGGCTTCCCGGTCGCGATCCACCCGGTCCAGCATGTGACAGAGGAGCAAGTACTCGCTGGTGATCGTGCTGTCGGCCTCGAGCTCGCCCACCCAGTGCCCGTCGGGAGCTTGGGCGGCCAGAAGAGCGGCCTGCGCCCTTTCGATGGCGGTGTCGACCTCGGAGTGAACTATCGTCGGTGGAGTCACGTCCGATTCCGGAAGAAACGGGTTGCGTGCATCGCCCGATACTAGCACAGGCTTCGAGACCGGCACGCGGCCCGTGACGTTGAAAAGCGCCGCGGAGTTCGCTAAGGTCTCTGCCATGGGCGCTGATCCGGCCGGCTGGCCGAGCCTCCTGGCGGCGACCATCGCGCAGCGGCTCTACGTTTTCACTTTTCTCACCGTGTTCGTGCTCCTGGCCGGGCGTGACCTGGGCTGGCGGCGCGCGGCGGGCTGGCTCGTCTGGGGATTCGCGGTCGCCTTCTCGGCTGAGTACGCGTCGACCCGCGTCGGCATACCGTTCGGTCTCTACCACTACACGGGCGTCACGGCGGGGCGCGAGCTCTTCATCTCGAACGTGCCCTTCTTCGACCCGCTGTCCTTCCCGTTCCTGGCCTACGCCTCGTTCTGCCTCGCCCGTTGGGCGCTCGCGAAGTCGGAGGGATGGGGGCCGCTGGCGCTGGCGGGCGCCCTGATGATGCTCCTGGATGTCGTCATCGATCCGCTTGCCGTGCGCGGGGAGCGCTGGTTTCTCGGCCGCATCTTCTACTATCCCGAGGAGGGGGTCTATTTCGGTGTGCCCCTTTCGAACTTCGCTGGCTGGGCGCTCGTAGGCTCCGCCATCGTGGGCGGGTATCTCGGGATGGCGAGACGGCGAGTCCGGCCGCTGGGGTCCCCGGCCGGCGGCATCGGCCTCTACTACGGCGTGCTGTGCTTCATGCTGGCCATGACCGGCCGGATAGGGGAGTGGAGGCTTCTGGGAGCCGGAATCCTCGTGCATGTGGCTGTAATTCTGGTACTCTACCGACTGCGGGCGCTGTCGACGGTCCGAGGCGGGGAGGCTCTCCACAGAAGGGCGGCAGGCCGGGTGGCCACGGCCGCCACAGACAAGAGGGGTGTTTGAGGAGATGAGCGTACCGGTGTCCCAGATGTATACGGTCGCGAGCTACGTGATCAAGCAGAAGCTCAGCGGCCGGAAGCGGTACCCCCTGGTCCTCATGCTCGAGCCTCTTTTCCGCTGCAATCTCGCCTGCGCCGGCTGCGGCAAGATCCAGTACCCCGCGCAGATCCTCAAAAAGCACCTGACCGTCGAGCAGTGCCTCCAGGCCGTGGACGAGTGCGGCGCGCCCATCGTGAGCATCCCCGGGGGCGAGCCACTCATGTACCCCGACATCGACAAGCTGGTCGTCGAGCTCGTCAAGCGGAAGAAATACATCTACCTCTGCACCAACGCGATCTTGCTGCAGGAGAAGCTGCACCTTTTCTCGCCGTCCAAGTACCTGACGTTCAGCGTCCATATGGACGGGCTCCGCGCGGACCACGACGAGGCCGTCTGCCGCGACGGGGTGTTCGACGAGGCGGTGGCGGGGATCAAGGCAGCGCTCGAGCGGGACTTCCGTGTCACGACCAATACCACGCTGTTCGACGGCGCCTCGCCCCTCAGGATGCGGCAGTTCTTCGACGAGATGATGAACCTGGGCGTCGAGGGCATGATGCTTTCCCCCGGCTACAGCTACTCCAAGGCGCCGGACCAGGAGCACTTCCTGCGTCAGACGCGGACCAATCAGCTCTTCAGCGAGATACTCTCGAGGAACAAGCGGCAGTGGAAGTTCAACCAGTCTCCGCTGTTCCTGCGCTTTCTCATGGGCAAGCAGGACTTCGAATGCACCCCGTGGGGCAACCCCACCTTTAACATGTTCGGCTGGCAGCGCCCCTGCTACCTCCTCCAGGAGGGATACGCCGCGAGCTTCCAGGAGCTGATGGAGACGACGCGCTGGGAGAACTACGGCAAGAAGAGTGGCAACGAGAAGTGCCGCGACTGCATGGTCCACTGCGGCTACGAAGCGACGGCGGTGGACTACACCTTCAGCTCCGTGAAGGGGTTCGCGGAGACGGTGGCGGTCACCCTCACCGGCAAGCTCTAGGGGAGCGGTATGACGCTGGAAGGCTGGGTCCCCCAGATCAACGATTACATGTCGCTCCAGGAAGTGGTGGAGTTCGCCTTCGACTACCGTGGCAACACCACAGTGGTGAAAGGTGACGGATCCGAAATCGTCGGCTACATCTTCAATCGCAATTCCGACGCGCCCGAGCCTTTCATCCAGCTCTTCGACGAGCGGGGGGACGGCCCCTTCAACATCCCCTACCGCGACATCGCCACCATCAAGTTCACCGGGAAGGACACGGCGGCCGGCAACAGCTGGAAGGCCTGGGTCGAGCGCAGGGAGAAAGAAAAGGCGCTCCGGGGCGCGGCGTCCGGTGCCGACCGGCTTGGTCGCGATCCTGGTTCTCACGGCAGCTGAGCTCGAGACTCGGGCGCTGGCCCGCGCGCTCTCCCTGCCGCCTCTGACGTACCTGCCCTTCCTGGCCTTCGGAGGCGGCACGCTCCGCATCGCTCCCATCGGCATCGGCGCCGGGCGCCTGAAGGAGCGCTGGCCGGCCCTCGTGGCGCCATCCGACTGTCCTCTCGTCATCTCCGCCGGGCTGTGTGGCGCGCTCGATCCTGGGCTCCGCGTGGGTGACCTTGTCGTGTGTGAGAGCGTGATCGATGGAGGGGGGGCGCGATTGTCCGTCACCGCGAGCGCGAGCCAGCGGGCCGCCGCGGCCGGGAAAGCCAATCCCTCCACCGGTGCCATGGTGTCGTCGAGCCGGGTCGTGGCCACACCAGCGGCCAAGGCGGCGCTGCGCGCGAAGACGGGAGGGGTGGCGGTGGACATGGAATCCGCGGCCATCCTCGAGGCGGCGGCCATGCACGGCTGTGCCTCCATGATCGTTCGCGGAATCTCCGATGATGCCCGCGAGACGCTCCCCGAGGAGCTGATGGCTCTCATGGACGCCGACGGTCGCATCCGAACGAGCGGTGTGCTCGCTCTCGCGCGTCCGCGCGTCCTCGCCGCCGCCCTCCGGCTCAAGCGAGCGTCGCGGCATGCCCTCGGCAACGTGGCGGGCTCGCTCGCCCGACTGGCGGCATAGGCGGCGCAGGCCATGGATGCGCTCGTCACCGGCGGCACTGGATTCGTGGGCGCCAACCTCGTCCGCGAGCTCCTCTCGGACGGCCGGACGGTTCGCGTGCTCGCGCGGAAGGGTGGGGACCGCACCGCGCTCGAGGGCTGCGCGGTGGAGATCGCGGAGGGCGATCTGACGGATCCGGGCTCGCTCAAGGCGGCGGTGGCGGGCGTCCGGCACGTCTATCACGTCGCCGCGGACTACCGGCTGTGGGCGCGCGACTCGCGCGAGCTCTATCGCGCCAATGTGGAGGGCACGCGTCACCTCCTGGAGGCGGCGGCCGACGCGGGGGCCGAGCGCATCGTCTACACGTCCACGGTGGGCGCCCTCGGCATACCCAAGGACGGCACGCCGGGGGATGAGACGAGTCCGGTGGGGCTCGAGGACATGATCGGCCCGTACAAGGCCTCCAAGTTTCTCGCCGAGCGCGTGGCCGAAGAGTGGGCGGGCCGCGGGGCGCCGATCGTCATCGTCAATCCCTCGGCGCCGCTGGGACCGTGGGACGTGAAGCCCACGCCGACCGGCCAGATGATCGTGGACTTTCTCCGCGGCAAGATGCTGGGCTCCATTGACACCGGCCTCAACATCGTCCACGTGCGCGACGTCGCCCGGGGCCATATCCTGGCCGCCCATCGGGGGCGGGTGGGGCAGAAATACATCCTGGGGAATCAGGACCTTCCCCTCATCGATATCTTCCGTGGCCTGGCGCGGCTCACCGGCCTGCGTCCCCCGCGGTTCCGCGTGCCTTACGGAGTCGCCTGGCTCGCCGCCCTCTGCATGGAAGGCGCGGCGCGCGTGAGCGGCGGCACGCCGCAGGTGCCCCTGAATGCCGTGCGCATGGGACGGAAGCGAATGTATTTCAGCCCGGCGAAGGCGGTGCGGGAGCTCGGCCTGCCCCAGACGCCCGCCGAAGAGGCCCTCCGCGACGCCGTCACCTGGTTCGTCGACCGCGGCTACGCCCCGCGTCCCGCCCGGGTCGCCTGATGGCCCTGAGCCCGACGCAGTTCGTTTCGAGGCTCACGCGCCAGAGCCGCTCGAACTTTTTCTACGCCTTCCTCTGCCTCCCCCGACCGCAGCGCGAGGCGATTTACGCCGTGTATGCGTTCTGCCGCATCGTGGACGATGCGGTGGACATCGGCCACGACCGCGCCGCGCAGCGAAAGGAGCTCGAGCGCTGGCGGGGGGAGATCGTGCAGGTGTTCGAGGGCACGCCGGAGCATCCGGCGGCTCAGCGGCTACAGGAGGCCTCGCGGCTCTTCAGGATTCCGCGCGCGGCACTCAACGAGATTATTGCGGGCGTGGAGATGGACCTCGACCGTTCCACCTACGAGACCTTCGAGGATCTCTACCCCTACTGCTACCGCGTGGCCTCGGCGGTGGGGCTCTGCTGCATCGAGATCTTCGGGTATTCGGACCGGCGGGCCCGCGAGTACGCGGTGGACCTGGGAGTGGCGCTGCAGCTGACCAATATCATGCGCGACGTCGAGCCCGACGCGCGCGCCGGGCGCGTCTATCTCCCCCAGGAGGACCTCAAGCGCTTCGGGGTCACCGGAGAAGATCTGGCGGCGGGGCGCTATACCCCCGAGTTCGTGCGGCTCATGGAGCACGAGGCCGCCCGCGCGCATTCTTACTATGAGCGCGCGTGGGCGGCGCTGCCCAGGGCCGATGCGCATACGCTCTTCGCCGCCGAGATCATGGGCCGGACCTATTTCGCACTGCTCAGACTCATGGAGCGTCGCCGCTTCCGCGTCTTCGGCGGGCGGGTGCGCGTGCCCACGCCGAAGAAGCTGGCCATCGCCCTCCGCTGCTGGGTCCGCTCGCGATGGGGAGAAAGACGGCCGCGGTCATGAAGGCCGGAGTCTATACGGAGGCGGGAACGCTCGAGCTACAGGATTGGCCGGAGCCGGCGGCCGGTCCGGGCGAACTGCTCGTTCGCGTGCGCGGCTGCGGGCTCTGCGGCTCGGACATCCTGAAGGTGACGAGCCCGGGTACGAAGGCTCCCGCCGTCTTCGGCCACGAGGTGGTGGGGGAGATCGCACAGGTGGGCGCGGGCGTCGCCCGGTTCCGCGTGGGGCAGCGCATCGTGGCCGCCCACCACGTGCCGTGTTTCACCTGCCACTACTGCCGGCGTGGCAGCCCCTCCATGTGCCGCCACTTCAAGCGCATCAATCTCGACCCGGGTGGATTCGCCGAGGTCTGCCGCGTGCCCGCCCCCAACGTCGATCACGCGACTTTCGTGCTGCCCGAGGCGATGAACGACGAGACGGCGTCCTTCACCGAGCCGCTCGCCTGCTGCCTCCGTGCGGTCAAGCGCTGCCGGGTGGAGGGGGGTGACGCGGTGATTGTGGTCGGGCTCGGGTCCATCGGCTGCCTGTTGATCCAGGCGTTCGCGCTCATGGGGGCCACCGTCTTCGGCGCCGATCTGATGCCCGCCCGTCGCGCGCTTGGGCGCCGCGCGGGCGCGCGAGTCTTCGATGCCGACTCCGAGCTCGATCGGGCGCTCGGCGAGGCCACGGATGGCCGCGGCGCCGATGTGGTCATGCTGACGGCGGGGGGCGCCGCGCTCTTGCCGTGGGCGGCGGCCCGCGCCCGCGACGGCGGCCACCTCCACTATTTCGCGGGCGGCGGAGGAGAGAGTCTGCCCTTGGCCCTGGCCGAGCTCTATCACCGCGAGCTGACCCTTTCCACCACCTATTCGTCGTCGCCGGCGGACCTACGTGAGGCCTTTGATCTCCTGAACCAGGGCAAGGTCAAGGTGGACGGCCTCATCACGCACCGGCTTCCCCTCGCCAGGCTCGCCCACGCCGTCGAACTGATGCAAAGACAGGAAGCCGTGAAGGTATACATCACCCCATGACGCGCTCCGATCGGCTGGCCGGCGCCTCAGACCACACCAAGCGTGTCGAGATCACCGCCAACGCGCACGACATACCAGGCGTGTCGACGGCCAACACGCACGCCTACGCCACGCGCCCCGAGCGGGTGGCCAGCGCTCCCGACATACCAGGCGTGTCGACGGCCAACACGCACGCCTACGCCACGCGCCCCGAGCAGGTGGCCAGCGCTCCCGACCCCCCGACAAGCGCCAATGCTATGGCGCGCCCGCCAAGGGCGCGCAGGCGTAAAAATGGGGGAGTGCGGGGGCCATTTCGAGTCCCCCGCACTTAAATGAAAGCCCAGGTGTTCCACGGCCCGGGAGATCTCCGCTTCGAGGACATTCCGGTACCCGAGCCCGGAGAGGGCGAGATCGTGGTCAGGGTCGACGCCGCCCTGACCTGCGGCACGGACGTCAAAGTGTTGCGCCGCGGTCATCCGGTGATGATCCCCCACGTGCCGACGGTGTTCGGCCACGAGCTCGCGGGCACGGTCGGGCGGGTGGGCCGCGGAGTCGCTGGCTTCAAGGAAGGGGACCGCGTCGTCGCCGCCAACTCCGCCCCGTGCGGCGCCTGTCGGCTGTGTCGCATCGGGCGCGAGAACCTCTGCGAGGATCTCCTCTTCGTCAACGGCGCCTATGGTGAGTACATCGCCCTTCCGTCCCGGCTCGTAGCTACCAATGTCATTCGCCTGAGTCATTCGCTGTCCGCGCGGCGCGCCGCCTTCGCCGAGCCGCTGGCCTGTGCGCTCCTCGGTATCGAGCGTGGACGTGTGGAGAAGGGCATGACGGTTACGGTCATCGGTCATGGACCGCTCGGCTGTCTGCTCGCCCTCGTGGCGGCACAGCGGGGAGCGCGGGTGCTCCTCGTCGGCAAGCCAGGATGGCGGCTGAACCGTGTGAGGTCCCTCGGTATTGCGGAGTGCCTCGACGCGACTGAGGGGCCTGACCTGGGCGCATTGCTGCGCCAGACCACGGGCGGTGACAGTGTCGACGTGGTGGTGGACGCCACCGGCCGGCCCGAGGTCTGGGAGCAGGCCATGGCTGCTGTCGGCCGAGGAGGGACCGTGGTATTCTTTGGCGGTTGCGCGCCGGGTACCTCGGTTACCCTCGACACACGGCGGGCCCACTACGAAGAGTTGACGCTGGTGGGGGCTTTCCACCATACGCCGGCCTTGATCCGGCAGGCAGTTTCGCTGCTCGAATCCGGCGGCGTGATGCCGGACGGGCTCCTGACCCATACCATGGGTCTGGGCCGGGTGCGCGAGGCGCTCGGGCTCATGGCCGAGGGCCGCGCCCTCAAAGTATTGATCGAGCCGTCGTTAGCCTGAGGAGACTATGGCAACCATCCCGTTACAGGAGATCGTACTCGCCGGACCCCGCGGCTTTTGCGCCGGCGTGGACCGCGCCATCGATATCGTCGAGCTGGCGCTGCAGGTGTGCCCGCCGCCCGTCTACGTGCGGCGGGAGATCGTGCACAACCGCCACGTGGTCGAAGCCCTCCGCGCCAAGGGCGCGCACTTCGTGGACGAGCTCCACGAGGTGCCGGACGATGCCACGGTCATCTTCAGCGCGCACGGCGTGTCGCCTGCCGTACGCCACGAGGCGCAACAGCGTGGCCTGCACGTCATCGACGCCACCTGTCCCCTCGTCACCAAGGTGCACCTCGAGGCCGTCCGCTACGCGCGGGAGGGCTACAGCATCGTGCTCGTCGGTCACGCCGACCACGATGAGGTGGTGGGCACCATGGGCGAAGCCCCGGAGCGGATGTTCCTCATCGCGCATCCCGAAGAAGTGGACCGGCTGGAGATCCCCAACCCGGACAAGATCGCGTACCTGACCCAGACCACGCTGTCCGTGGACGACACCCGCGACTGCATCGAGGCGCTGCGGCGCCGCTTCCCCAAGATCGTGGGCCCCGCCAAGGACGACATCTGCTACGCGACCCAGAATCGCCAGGCCTCGGCCAAGACGGTGGCGGGCGAGGTGGATGTGTTGCTCGTCATCGGGGCCGCCAACAGCTCGAATGCCAACCGGCTCGTGGAGGTCTCGACGGTGATGGGCACACCCTCGTATCTGATCAACGACAAGAACGATATCCGGGCCGAATGGCTCGAGGGCTCCCAGCGGGTGGGGGTGACCGCGGGGGCCTCCACGCCGGAATTTCTCGTCACGGAAGTCGTGGAGGCGCTCCAGCGGGAGCGGGTCGCCGAGGTGAGGGAAGTGCACGTGGTCGAGGAGGACGTGCGCTTCGGGCTCCCCCGCGAGCTCGAGGACGTTGCCCGCCAGACCGGCCGCACGCTGCCGCCGCGCAGCGGCGCCGCGGGGGGGGAGTAGCCATGCGCCTCGGCATGTTCCGGCGCGGAAGGGGAGAGCCCAAGCCAGGCGCGGTGTGGAACGAAACGGTCCTGGATCTGAACGGGCTCGCCAAAGAGCTGGCTGTCCAGCGCGGCACCGTCCGGCGCGGGCGCGGCGGCTTTCCCAAGAGCCTCCTCGAGCTGATCCAGGGAGGCGAGCCCGCCCTCGCCCTCGCCCGCGAGGCATGGGAATACGGCAAAGGGCTCGTGGAGCAGCAGGCCATCGAGGAGCTGGCGAAGCGCAAGCTCGCCTACCCCCTCAAGCGCGTGCGCCTCCTCGCGCCCATCCCACACCCGGCGCGCAACGTGTTCTGTCTCGGCCGCAACTACGCCGATCACGCGGCGGAGCGGGGGGCCGCGGTGCCCGAGCATCCCGTGTACTTCACCAAGCCGGGAACGGCGGTCATCGGTCCCGGCGACGATGTCGTGCACCACGCGGTGACGAGCGAGCTCGACTACGAGGTGGAGCTGACGGCGGTGATCGGCACGGGCGGCCACGACATCAGCCGCGCCGACGCCCTCAAGCACGTCTTCGGCTACACCATCATCAACGACGTGACGGCCCGCGATCTGCAGAAGCGCCACACCCAGTGGTTCAAGGGTAAGTCGCTCGACACGTTCTGCCCCATGGGCCCCGTGCTCGTCACCGCCGACGAACTCCCCAATCCGCAGGCGCTCAACATCGTCATGCGCGTCAACGGCCAGGTCCGGCAGTCGAGCAATACGAGCAAGATGATCTTTCCCGTCGACCAGTGCATCGAGGTGCTCTCGCTGGCCATGACCCTGCTCCCCGGCGACATCATCGCCACGGGCACGCCGGATGGCGTGGGCGCGGCCACGGGGAATTTCCTCAAAGCCGGGGACCGCATGGAGGCCGAAGTCGAGAAGATCGGCGTGCTGGCCAATAAGGTCGTCCGCCCGTAGCCCCAACGCACGTCATTGGATTAGGGGAACCCGCATGCGCACAGCAAAGACGCTGGCCCTGACCCTGGTGCTCATCCTGGCTCCGCTCGCCGCCCACGCTCAACTGATGATCATCGGCAACGACGACAAGATAACGATCGACAAGACCGGCAAGGTGATCCGCCGTCCGCCCGGCAAGGACTCCATATCCGTCGTGGACATCAGCAGCCCCGAAGCGCCGAAGATCGTGGCGAACCTGCCTTTGATGAACTCGATCGTGGGGCCGCCCACGAACCTCGCCATCACGCCCGATCAGAAGCTCGCCATCGTCGCGAACGCGGTGGACTGGCAGAAAGAGGGCGACGAGTGGAAGCAGGTGCCGGACAACAAGCTCTACGTCATCGATCTCACCACGAGCCCGCCCACATCGCCACCGTCGACGTGGGCAAGCAGCCCTCAGGTCTCAGCATCAACAAGGCGGGCAATCTGGCGCTCGTCGCGAATCGCGCCGACAACTCGATCAGCGTGCTCTCGATTTCCGGTAAGGACGTGAAGCTGATCGACACGGTGCCCATGGGTGAGCAGGTCGCCCACGTAGTCTTCACGCCCGACGGCAAGCGGGCCCTCGCCGCCAAGTTCCCCGGCCACAAGATTGCCCTGCTGGCCGTGGACGGCCAGAAGGTGACCTATGACAAGTACGACATGCCGGTCGGCCTCTGGCCGTACAACGTGGACGTGGCGCCCGACGGGAGCATCGCCCTCACGGCCGACAACGGCAATGCCGGCGGCTCCGATGGCCACATCGACACCGTCAGCGTGATCGATCTCGAAGCGACGCCACCGCGCGTCATCGACCGTGTAGTGGTGGGCGATGCTCCGGAAGGCCTGGCCATCAGCCCCCGAGGCAACCTCGCGGCCGCCGTCCTGCTGCGTGGCAGCGACCGGGCCTGGAGTTCCTGGCACTACAATCGCAATGGGAGCGTGGTCATCCTGAAGATTGACGGCAAGAAGGTGACCAAGCTCGACGAGGTCGAAGTGCGCGGGCTGCCCGAGGGCCTCGTGTGGAGCCCCGACGGCAAGTACCTCTACGTCGGCAACTTCATGGACAGCGATGTGTCCATCCTGAGAGTCGAAGACACCAAGAAGGGTGTGCGGGTCGTCAATACCGGGAAGTCCCTCAAGCTGCCCGGCCAGCCCGCGTCGATGCGCGGCCGCAACCAGTAGATTCGACCACGCGCTGCGTTGATCTCTCGAGGGCGCCGCCTCGCCGCGGCGCCCTCGCCGTCTTCCTTGGTCTGGAACACTCCGGAGCACTGTGGTAGCATCCGTCCCCACATCGCCCTTTCTCCGGCAGTCAGAGTTTCCCTTCGCAGGGCGGGCACGGGGAGGCAAGCATGGCGACGGACATTTCCAAGATCCGTAACGTCGGCTTCGCGGGTCACGGCGGAGTCGGCAAAACATCCCTGGTGGAAGCCATCCTGTTCGCGGCGGGCGCCACGAACCGGCTCGGCAAGGTGGACGACGGTACCACCACCACCGATTTCGATCCCGACGAGATCAAGCGCAAGATCTCGCTCGGCACGTCGGTCGCGTTCTGCGACTGGAAGGGATATCACTTCAACCTGATCGACACCCCGGGCTACGGAGACTTCGTGGCCGACGCCCGCGCGGGGCTCCGCGTGGTGACCGCGGCGGTGGTGGTGGTGGATGCGGTGGCCGGCGTGCAGGTACAGACGGAGAAGATCTGGAAGTACGCCAACGAGTACGGCCTGCCGCGGGCCATCGTGATCAACCGGCTCGACCGGGAGCGCGCGGACTTCTACCGCGCCCTCGAATCGCTCCAGAAGCGCCTCAAGGGCCGGCTCTGCCCGCTCCAGGTGCCCATGGGCTCGGAGGCCGGCTTCAAGGGCGTGGTCGACCTCGTGGCCATGAAGGCGCTCCTCACCGTGGACGGCAAGGTGAAGGAAGCCGATATTCCCGGCGATCTCATGGACGACGTCAAAGCCTGGCGCGAGAAGCTCATGGAGGCGGTGGCCGAGACGGACGACGACCTTCTCGCGAAGTATCTCGAGGATGGCGGCATCGAGGAAGAGGAAATGCTGACCGCGCTCGGCAAGGCGATCGGATCGGGCACTCTCGTGCCTGTCCTTGGAGCCGCCGCCACCAAGGGCATCGGCGTCCAGCCTCTGCTGGATCTCCTGATCAAGGAGTTTCCCTCGCCCGCGGAGTCCGCCACCGTCGAGGGTATCGATCCGCGCACCAAGCAGGCGGTGACGCGCGCCGCCGACCCCAAGGCGCCACTGAGCGCCGTGGTCTTCAAGACCATCGCCGACCCGCATGTGGGCAAGCTGTCCCTCTTCCGCGTCTACTCGGGCACGTTCAAGGCCGACAGCCAGGTCTTCAATGCCACCCGGGGCGCCCGGGAGCGTATCGGGCACGTGGGCTGGCTCCAGGGCAAGACGCAGAAGCAGGTGGAATCTCTCGGGCCCGGCGAGATCGGCGTGGTGGCCAAGCTCAAGGACACCCTCACCGGCGACACCCTCTGCGACGAGGCGAATCCCGTGGCGCTTCCCGGCATCGCCTTCCCCGAACCCGCCATCTCCTTCGCCATCCAGCCCAAGACGCGCGGGGACGAAGACAAGATCTCCACCGCGCTTCACCGGATGACGGAAGAGGATCCCACCCTCCATCACCACTTCGATCCCGAGACCAAGCAGCTCCTCGTGTCCGGCATGGGACAGCTCCACGTGGAGACGGTGGTGGAGCGTATGAAACGCAAGTACAACGTGGACGTGAGCGTGCTCCCCCCGCGTATCCCCTACAAGGAGACGGTCAAGGGGCGCTCGGAGGTGCAGGGCAAGTACAAGAAGCAGACGGGCGGCCGCGGCCAGTACGGCGACGTGTGGCTCAAGATCGAGCCGCTCCAGCGCGGCGGCGGATTCGAGTTCGTGGACGACATCTTCGGGGGGGCGGTGCCGCGCAACTTCATCCCCTCCGTGGAGAAGGGCGTGCGCGAGTGCATGAAGCGCGGCATCTTCGCCGGCTATCCGGTGGTCGATCTCAAGGTCACCCTCTACGACGGCTCCTACCACGACGTGGATTCCTCGGACATGGCCTTCCAGATCGCGGCGTCCATGGGACTGCAGAAGGGGTTCGTCGAAGCGCATCCGATATTGCTCGAGCCGGTCATGAACATCGAGGTGACGGCGCCCTCCGACCATGCCGGCGACGTCATCGGCGATCTGAACGGACGCCGCGGGCGCATCGTCGGGATGGAGCCCGAAGGCGAGGTGGTCTCGGTGCGCGCCCAGGCGCCCATGTCGGAAATGCTGACCTACGAGTCCTCCCTGCGCTCCATGACGGGGGGGCGCGGCGGATACTCCATGGAGTTTTCCCACTACGAGGAGGTGCCCGCGCACCTCGCCGAGAAGGTCGTGGCCGCGGCCAAGGCGGAGAAAGAGAAGGCCCATTAGCCCGCTCGCGAGCTTCGTCTCTCATATCGAATGCACTGTCTGTGGCCGGCACCACGAAGCCGGCCGCCTCCTCACCGTCTGCGAAGCCTGCGGCCAGATGCTGGCCGTCCGGTACGATCTGGCCAAGGTCTCGGCCGCCCTCTCCAAGGACGATGTCCTCCGCCGCCCACCCGGAATGTACCGCTTCCGTGAGCTCACGCCGCTCGCCCCGGACGAAGAGCCCATCACCCTCGGTGAGGGCGGCACCCCGCTGCTTCCGCTGCCGCGGCTTGCGCGACACCTGGGATTTCGCCACCTCTGGGCCAAGGACGAAGGACAGAACCCCACCGGCTCCTTCAAGGCGCGGGGGCTGGGGATGGCGCTCACCAAGGCGCGCACGCTCGGCGTCACCGGCCTCATGATTCCGTCGGCGGGAAATGCGGGCGGCGCCGCGGCCGTCTACGGCGCCCGCGGCGGCATTCCTGTGGCGGTCGTGGTGCCGCGCGGAACGCCGGAAGCCGCGGTGGCCGAGGCGATCATCGCAGGGGCGCACGTGTTCACGGTGGACGGCTCCATCGCCACCGCGGGCCGGCTCATCGCCGGCATCGCCTCCACGATCGGCTGGTTCGACCTCGCCACCCTCAAGGAGCCCTATCGGCTCGAAGGCAAGAAGACCATGGGGCTCGAGCTGGCCGAGCAGCTCGGCTGGGAAACGCCGGATCTCCTCATGTATCCGACGGGCGGCGGCACCGGCCTCGTCGGGATCTGGAAAGCCTTCGAGGAGCTGGCGGCCATGGGCTGGATCAAGAGCGGCCAGCCGCGCTTCATCGCCGTGCAGGCGGAGGGGTGCGCGCCGCTCGTCAAAGCCTGGGAGGACAAGGCCGAGACGACGTCGCTCTGGGAGAATCCCGTCACCGATGCCCCGGGCCTGCGTGTTCCGGGTCCTTTCGCGGGGCGGCAGATGCTCAAGATCATGCGCGAGACGGGCGGGCATCCGCACGCGGTGAGCGAGCGCGCCATCGTCGACGCGCAGAAGCTCCTGGCGAAGCTCGAAGGGATCTGGACGGGGCCGGAGGCGGCGGCGGCGTTGGCCGCCCTGTGCCAGATGAGGGAGGCCGGCGACGTGGAGACGGGCGCTCGCGTGGTCTTGATCCTGACGGGCGCGGGCATCAAGAACCCGCCGCCCGCGCTGCCGGCGCCGATCCATCTCGAAGGTGATCCCGCCCGCGTCCTCGACACGGTCCGCCGCGCCCTCGGACGTTGACGGACCGATGGGTCCGGCCCTCCTCTCGTTCGACGTTTTCGGTACTTTGATTGACACGCCGGCGGGCACGGCCGCGGCGTTCCAGTCGATTCTCGTCGACGCGGGGGCGGGTCATCTCGACCCCGGCCCCTTCTGGAATCACTGGGAAGAGCGGAACATCGCTCACTACCGCGAGCCCTACCAGTCCTACAAGGAGATCTGCCGGATCTCCCTCGAAGAAACCTTTCTTCATTTCCGCATCCCGAGTGGCGAGGGCCGGCTCATCCAGCGGTACTTCGATGCCTTTTCACGCTTCGAGCTCTACCCGGATGTGGCGCCCACCCTCGAGGCGCTCGCCCCGCGCCACCGCTTGGCCGTGGTGTCCAACATCGACGACGATCTCCTCGCCGCCACCCGCCTCGGACGCGAGTTCGATCTCGTCTGCACTGCCGAGAAGGCGCGCGGCTACAAGCCCGACGGCCGCCTTTTCCGCTATCTCATCGATCGGGCCGGCGTCGGCTTGGAGAAGATCCTGCATTCCGGCCAATCGCAGTTCACGGACATGGTGGGCGGCAAGCCCCTCGGCCTGACCATGGCGTGGATCAATCGCCGTGGCCTCAGCCTGCACCCGAGCGTGCCGCGGCCCGACTTCATCTTCCCCGGTTTGGCCCCCCTCAGGACTCTTCTTCTCACTTAGGCGTGCCGACGTTGACAGCGTTCTCCATGCCTTGTATGGTCCTCGCCATTCGGGTCCAGAATCGGCGAAACAGCGGAGGCCAGGGAATATGACGAGGGTGACTCGTCGGCACTTTCTTCGGTCGGCGTCCGTCGGGCTCGGTCTGGCCGGCGGCCTCGCAGGGTGCGCGAGCACGGTGAAGGGAGACATCGCCCCCAAGAGCGGCCGGCGCGTCGTGGTCATCGGGGGCGGGTGGGGCGGGGCCACCGCCGCGCGCTACGTGCGCATGACCGATCCGTCCATCGAAGTGGTGCTTCTCGAGCCCAACCGCGAATTCATCTCCTGCCCCTTCAGCAATCTCGTGCTGAGCGGGCTCCGGTCCATCGAGAGTCTCACGCGCTCCTATGACGGGCTGCGAGGCCGCGGCGTCCGCATCATCAACGAGGCGGCGACGGCCATCGAGCCCGACACCAAGCGCGTCCGCATCGGCGAGGGTTACCTCGCCTACGATCGTCTCGTTGTCTCGCCGGGCATCGATTTCCAGTGGGAACAGGTGGAAGGCCTGTCCGCGGCCAAGGACACCGTGCTCCACGCGTGGAAGGCGGGGCCGCAAACGGTCGAGCTGGCGCGCCAGATACAATCCATGGCCGACGGCGGCGTCTTCGTGCTCACCGTGCCCCCCGTGGCCTACCGCTGCCCGCCCGGGCCGTACGAGCGCATCTGCCAGGTCGCCTGGTACCTGAAGCAGAACAAGCCGAAGAGCAAGGTGATCGTGCTCGACGCCAACCAGAACATCGTCTCGAAGACGGCGTTGTTCAGGACGGCCTGGCAGGCCTATCCGAACATCGACTACCGGGCGTCGAACAAGGTCATGGCCGTGGACACCTCGACCAAGGAGGTCCGCACCGAGTTCGATCGGGTCAAGTACGATGTGCTCAATCTCATCCCGCCCCAGCGCGCGGGAGCCATCGCCGTCCAGGCCGATCTCGTAGGCGCCGACAAGCGCTGGTGCGAGGTCAACCACGTCACCTACGAATCGGTAAAGGAGAAGGACATTCACGTAGTCGGCGACGCCACCATCGGCCTCCCCGTGCCCAAGTCGGGCAATGTCGCCAATGCCATGGGCAAGGCGGCCGCCCTCAGCATCGTGAGCCTGCTCAACGGCCAGCCCGTGCCCCTCATGCCGCCGGGCAATACCTGCTACAGCTGGGTCAGCGATCGCGAGGCCATCGCGGTGGTCAATGCCTACAAGATCGAGAACAGCAAAGTCGTCCAGATCGAGCAGAGACTCACCCCCGCCCAAAGCGTTTCCGTGGCCCAGCGCGCAGAAGGCTGGCGCCAAAGCATCTGGGCCGACGTGCTGTCGTAGATGGACACGCCGATCATTCGCATGGGGAGCGCCCTCGCCGCGGCCGCGCTCTCCATGCTGGCCGGGCTCGGTACGGCGCAGGCGGCGGGCCCCCTGGACAATCCGGGCTTCAACAAAGTCATCACGTGTTCCGCCTGTCACGGGCAGAACGGCAACAGCAAGTCGGACATGATGCCCATCATCGCGGGGCTCGACCCCGCGTACTTCAAGAAGCAGATCGAGAACTACGCCGCGGGCAAGCGTCTGTCGCCCGAGATGGAGCCGTATGCGAAGGAGATCCAGTTCCTGGGACTGGACGAGATCGCGGCCTTCTTCGCCGCGCAGAAGCGCGAGCCCACGCTCATCCGCGTGTCACCCGACGCGGTGGCGAAGGGCAAGGTGGCCGCGGCTCCCTGCGCCATCTGCCACGGCAACGACGGCAAGGGAGATGCCGCGCGCCTGATCCCGAGCCTGGCCGGACAGCCCCCCGGCTATCTGGGGCAACAGATGCTTCTCTTCAAGCAGGACACGCGGGATCCGGGTGATCCGCTCCTCGCGGCCAAGAAGGCGATCATGCGGGTCGTCCCCGACAGCCAGTTCAGCGATTTGGCCGCCTACTACTCGAGCCTCCGCTAGCGGAGAAGATCGCCGGGCGTCCCGCGATTCGTGGCAGAATCGCGCGGGAGGATCGTCCGACTCGTGTTCGAATGGCTCTGGCTCATTCCCGCCGGACTGGTGATCGGGGCGTACGGTACCATCATCGGCGCGGGGGGTGGCTTCATCCTCGTGCCCCTCCTCCTCCTCTTCTATCCCCACGAGAGGCCCGACACCATCGCGAGCGTCTCCCTCGCCGTGGTCTTCTTCAACGCGCTCTCCGGCACCATTGCCTATGCGCGGCTCAAGCGCGTGGACTATGGCTCGGGCATGCTCCTCTCGATCGCCACCATACCCGGGGCCATCATCGGCGCGCTGACCACCGGCCGGATCGCCCGCCGGCCTTTCGATTTCATGGTCGGGGTGTTGCTGGTCGGCATCTCGGGCTTCCTGATGATGAGGCCCGTCAACGAAGCGGGCGAGTACCGGAGGCGCTTCCGCTTCGCCCGCCGCATGGTCGACAGGGACGGGACGGTTCATGTCTGGAGCTACAATTTCGCCCTCGCCCTCGTCCTGAGCGTCTTCATCGGCTTCCTCTCGAGCCTGCTGGGGATCGGCGGCGGATTCATCCACGTGCCCGTCATGATCAATCTCCTGAACTTTCCCGTTCACGTGGCGGCCGCCACCTCGCACTTCACGCTCACCGTCATGACCTTCGTGGGCTCCACCGTTCACCTCGTCACGGGCACCCTGGCGGGCACCGCCCATCGCGTCGTCCCCCTCTCCATCGGCGTCATCGTGGGCGCCCAGGTGGGGGCCCGGCTCGCCCAGCGCATGCACGGCGTCTGGATCATCCGCGCCCTCGTCCTCGCCTTGGCCTTCGTGGGCCTCCGTCTCATCATCAAAGCGCTATAGCCCGGGACCGAACCGGGCTATCATCGGAACCCGCATGCGCTACGGATTCGTCATCGACCAACGCAAATGTATCGGGTGCCACGCCTGCACCGTCGCCTGCAAGGAAGAGAACCAGGTTCCGCTCGGCGTGAACCGCACGTGGGTCAAGTACATCGAGAAGGGCACGTTCCCCGACACCCGGCGCTACTTCTCCGTGATGCGCTGCAACCACTGCGACAATGCCCCCTGCGTCGCCATCTGTCCCACGGTGGCCCTGTACCGGCGCCCCGACGGCATCGTGGACTTCGACGGCGACCGCTGCATCGGCTGCAAGTCGTGTATGCAGGCCTGCCCCTACGACGCGCTCTACATCGACCCAGAGACCCAGACAGCGGCCAAGTGCCACTACTGCGCCCACCGCATCGAAGTGGGACTCGAGCCCGCCTGTGTCATCGTCTGCCCGGTGCAGGCCATCGTCCCGGGCGATCTCGACGATGCGGGCTCG
>WNGE01000359.1_pt1 | contig 58537 bp, 53 predicted proteins | sample 5400651 | NCBI WGS metagenome assembly WNGE01 (sample SAMN13153370, study PRJNA577476) | soil metagenome | isolation source: 60 cm soil or saprolite under grassland replicate 2 | place: USA:California | collected 2016-06-15 | reverse complement strand
GTTGCGCGAGCCATTGCTCGCGGGCGCGCCGGCGCTCGCGGTCGTAGCGGGCGACCTCCTCCGCCGGAATCGAGTACTCGACGGCGTCGCGCCACGCGAACCACACGAACACCGCATAGGCGGCGACGATTCCCACGCCTACCAGCCACCAGATGTGCCAGATCAGCGCGAAGCCGGTGAGGGTGGAGAAGAACGCGGTGATGAATCCGGTCGGGCTGTTCCGCGGCATCTCGATAGCTTCATATTTGGGCTCTGGCGATAACTGCTGAGCCTCGATCGCCCGCCGCTTGATGTCCCAGTAGGGCTCCTCGCCGCGCACGTTCGGGAGTACCGCGAAATTGAAGGGGGGCGGCGGCGAGGTCGTCGCCCATTCGAGCGAGCGGCCGTTCCAGGGGTCGCCGGTCGCGTCGCGCAATTCCTCGCGCCGCCGGATGCTCACGACGAACTGCACCACCTGGCAGGCCGCGGCCACCATCATGATGATGATGCCGAACCCGGCGATGAGCACCCATGGGCGCCACGCCGCCACTTCGTAGTGCTGCAGGCGCCGCGTCATGCCGAGCAGGCCGGCGACATAGAGCGGCATGAACACCACGTAAAAGCCGAGGAGCGAGAGCCAGAACGCGGCCTTGCCCCAGCCTTCGTCGAGCTTGAACCCGAAGGCCTTGGGGAACCAGTAGGTGATGCCGGCGAAGGCGGCAAACAGCACGCCGCCGATGATGACGTTGTGGAAATGGGCCACCAGAAACAGGCTGTTGTGCAGCAAAAAGTCGGCGGGCGGGACGGCAAGAAGCACGCCGGTCATGCCGCCGATTGTGAACGTCACGAGAAATCCCATCGACCACAGCATCGGCGTCGTGAACCGGATGCGGCCGCCGTACATCGTGAACAGCCAGTTGTAGATCTTCACGCCGGTGCCGACCGCGATGATGCTGGTGGAGATGCCGAAGAAGGCATTGACGTCGGCGCCCGCCCCCATGGTGAAGAAATGGTGCAGCCAGACCATGTAGGAGACGAGGCAGATGAACAGCGTCGCCGCGACCATGGAGCGATAGTTGAACAGAGGCTTGCCGGAAAACGTGGAGATCACCTCGGAGAAGATGCCGAACGCCGGCAGGACCAGGATGTAGACCTCGGGATGGCCCCAGGCCCAGATCAGGTTGATGAACATCATCATGTTGCCGCCGGCCTCGTTGGTGAAGAAATGGAAGCCGAGGTAGCGGTCCAGCGCGAGCATTCCCAAGGTGGCGGTGAGGATCGGAAAGGCGGCGACGATCAGCAGGTTCGCGGCGAGCGCGGTCCAGCAGAAGATCGTCATGCGCAGGTAGCTCATGCCGGGCGCCCGGATCTTCAGAATCGTCGTGACGAAGTTGATGCCGGTCATCAGCGTGCCGACCCCGGAGATCAGCAGCGCCCAGAGGTAGTAATCGACACCGACCCCGGGCGAGTAGGGCAGTTCCGAGAGCGGCGGGTAAACCAACCAGCCCGTGCGCGCGAACTCGCCGACGACGAGCGAGATGTTGACCAGCAGCGCACCGGTCGCGGTGAGCCAGAAGCTCGTCGAGTTCAGCGTCGGGAAGGCGACGTCGCGGACGCCGAGCTGCAGCGGCACCGCGAAATTCATGAGGCCGATGACGATCGGCATGGCCGCGAAGAAGATCATGATCGTGCCATGCGCGGAAAAGATCTGGTCGAAGTGCTCCGGTGGAAGATAGCCGGCAGCGCGAAATGCGACCGCCTGCTGCGAGCGCATCATGATTGCGTCGATGAACCCGCGCAGCAGCATGACCGCGCCGAGCAAGGTGTACATCACCCCGATCCGCTTGTGGTCGACGCTGGTGATCCACTCGCGCCAGAGATAGGGCAAATAGCCTTTGAGCACGACCCAGGCGAGGATCGCGAGCACGATCAGCACCACGACCGAGCCGGCAACGAGCGGGATCGGCTGGTCCCAGGGGACTGCGTCCCAGGTCAGTTTGCCGAACATCTCAGTGCCCCGCCCGCGGATGAACCCCCGCGCCTCCGCGCCCGGCGCTCGGGCCCGGACCGGGCGCAAGCTGCTGGGTCGCGACCGCATTGAACAGCGTCGGATCGATCGTCCCGTAAGTGAACGGGCGCACGTCTTTGCTTTGCTGCGAAAGCGCCGTGTAGCTCGTGCGGTCGAGTGCCTGCCCGCTCTGGCGCGCGGTGGCGACCCATTGCGCGAACACATCCCGGGGTACGGCACGCACCACGAAATTCATGCCGGAAAACCCGTCGCCGCTGTATTGCGCGGATTGGCCATAAAACTCGCCGGGCTTGTCGGCGGCCAAATGCAGCTGCGTGACCATTCCGTTCATGGTGGCGATCATCGTGCCGAGCTGCGGCACGAAGAACATGTTCATGACCGAGGCGGAGGTGAGCGAGAAGTGCACCGGCACCGCGGCGGGAACGACGAGCTCATTGACGCTGGCAACGCCCTGCTCGGGGTAGATGAACAGCCATTTCCAATCGAGCGAGACGACCTGCACCTCGGTCGGTTTGTCTGGCGAGCTAATCGGCTTGTAGGGATCGAGGTCGTGTGATCCGATCCAGATCACGCCGCCGAGAAACAGGATGACCAGGATGGGAATGCCCCAGACGACCATCTCGATGCCGCCGGAATAGACGAAGTCGGGCCGGTAGCGCGCCCGCGTGTTGGATTCGCGAAACCACCAGCCGAAGGCCAGGATCGCGATGATCGTGGGCACCACGATCACCAGCATGATTCCGAGCGCATTGAGCAGGATCTTTGCGTTCGCCGCGCCGATCGGCCCCCGTGCATCCAGCACGCCACCTGAACAGCCGCTCACGCAGAGGAGAATGACCAGCGCAGCTGAGAACCGCCAAGGCAGGGGGCGCCGCTTCAAACGGAATGCTGCCCAGCATGACATGGAAGCTGGCAGCTGCATGAAAATGCGCGTCAGCTGCGGTTCAGAACGGGATGGGGGCGGCCGAATATCGAACATCGCTGCTCTTCGTGTCACCGGGCCTGGGTTTGGCCTCGAAAGCAGGAGGGATCGAAAGCGGGCACATGTCCCATGCTCGCGGACAAATATAGCTGACGAGAGCAGAAAAAGAAATCGTGAGTCGGCAGGAATCAGGCCACGAATCGGGAGTCAGGCGTTCAAATCTCTTCCGGCGCGCGAGTTGCGCGCTAGCCTTACGACCGCGCGAGCGCTGAAGCCGAAAAAATTTTGCGCTGCGTGTCACACCCGGCCAGCCCATCTCGTCATGTCAGCGGAAATGGTCCCTGACGACGGAGATGAGCATGACCCTGCGACTGAACCCGTTTGCCGCTGCGCCTGGCCCGATGCAATCGTGGCTCGATTTTGGCAAGGCCATCCTCCAGTGCGGCCTTGAGGACAACCTGATGGAACTCGTGAAGGTCCGCGCCTCGCAAATCAATGGCTGCGCCCATTGCCTACACATGCATACGGCCGCCGCTCGAAAGCATGGCGAGACCGAGGAGCGCCTTTACCTGCTCGATGCCTGGCGCGAATCGTCGCTCTACAGTGCCCGCGAGCGCGCTGCGCTCGCCTGGACCGAGGCATTAACGCTGGTGTCGGAAACACATGCGCCCGATGAGGCTTATCGAGCCGTGCAAGCGCACTTCACCGAGGAGGAGCAGGTGACGCTCACCTTGCTGATCGTCGCCATCAACGGCTGGAACCGGATTCAAATTGGCTTCCGCGCCGCGCATCCGGCTGGCGAGCGCAAGGCGGCGTGATGGCGGCCATGTCCAACCAAGATGCCGCCTCGAGCTTCGACCCGCTGCGTCCGAAGTTGATCCGCATCGCCTACCGGATGCTCGGGTCGGTGGCCGACGCAGAGGACGTGGTCCAGGAGGCGTTTCTGCGCTGGATCGATGCCGATCGCCAGGCGGTGCGCGAGCCGGAAGCGTTTCTGCGCCGTGTGGTGACGCGCCTTTGTCTCGATCAGCTGAAATCCGCACGGCATCGGCGCGAGACTTACATCGGCCCCTGGCTGCCGGAGCCGGTGGTCGAGACGGCGGAGGAGGAGATCGACGATGTCACGCTGCCCCTGATGTTGGCGCTGGAGCGCCTGTCGCCGCTGGAGCGCGCCGCCTTTCTTCTCCACGACGTGTTCGGCGTCAGGTTCGACGAGATCGCCGAGACGATCGGTCGTGAGCCGGCGACCTGCCGCCAGCTCGCCAGTCGTGCTCGTACCCACGTCCGTGCCGCGCGTCCGCGCTTTCACATGCCTAAGGAACGCGGCCTCGAGATTGCCGCCGCGTTCTTCGCCGCATCCCGCGGTGGCGACATGCAACAGTTGCGCTCGCTCCTGGCGGCCGATGTCACCGCCTATGCCGATGGCGGCGGCAAGACGCCGGCTGCCATGCAACCGATCGTCGGACTGGAGGCAGTCATGCAGGTGCATGCTTCGCTGGTGCGCATCTTTGCCGAGAAGATGTCGCGGATCGAGCGCTACGGGTTCATCAATGGTCTGCCGGGGTTCGTCACGATCGAGCAGGGCGACATCCTGCAAACCACCGCGCTCGAGATCGAGGACGGCAAGATTGTCGGGATTTACGTCATGCGCAATCCGGACAAGCTGCGCCATCTCGGTGGTGGTGCCACTCACTGATGAGATGAGAAGGTGAGCCATGTCGACTCTCGGGTAAACCCGAGATCGGATGCGCGGGGACGACACCGCGGATGCTCACCATTTCACGAACAATGTGGGAGGATAAAATGAACCTTGTAACGTACAAGAAATTTAAAGGCGATCGTTTGATGCCGTGGGGGAAGGCCACGGTCGTCACGGGTGCGAAAGGATACGTTTTTCTTGCTGGCAACACGGCCACCGCTGAGGATTACGATCCTTTGAACCGACGAGGCGGAGCCATTGGCGACCCTGCAATGCAATGGCGCGCAATACTTGCGAACATAAAATCGGATTTGGAGGAACTTGGCAGTTCGCTCGAACATCTGGTCAAGCTGACGTATTACGTCAAGGGACCATTTCCAAATGGTGGCGTGCTCAGTTCGCCCAATTTTCGTCTAGACGTGATGGATAAATTTTTTTGCGGAACATTGTCCAAAGCACTGTAGCCATAACAACCCGCCACCATCAGAGGTGATTGGGGTTGCTGCGCTTGCGCATCCTGACCTTGTTGTCGAGATTGTTGCAATCGCCGCGCTGCCGGACTGAGTTTCATTGCACAGCAATCATGTCCGGTTTTGGCCCATCGCGTCGATTCCGGGATTGATCGAGAGGGCTGCTATCACCTGGCGCACGATTTGGTGGCCTGGGGCTGGCAGCCGAGCGACGGACGCGATCCCGCGCCGGGCTCGCAGGCGCTGCTCGGCGAATTGATCCAGGCCTGGATCGACACCGGAGCGCAGTGCCCGTAGGCTCTAGTCAGCCGTGCTCTGGCGCAGAATGTCCCTGAACTCGTCCTCGAGCGCGGCAAGCGCTTCCATCAACGCGGCGGAGTTGAGCTGCCGGGGGACGCCGGGCGGGAGTTCGTAGGCCGGATCGTCCGGAAAATGCTCCTTGTAGGCTTTCCCATCCAGCATCGCGCCGCTCCTCACCGTTGCCGACGGAGCATCGCTTGGCCGCGGTTAAGGTTGAGTTAAGCATGAGCGGTTGCCCGCATTTCCCAGTTGCCTGTTGCGATTGCGCCACACACACGATCACGTGCGACGGTCAAATGGAATGAGCGGCAAACTCAGTCTGCTCCCTCCCCCCGCTTGCGGAGGAGGGCTGGGGAGGGAGTGAGCGTGCACACGTGCATCGTGTCGCATGCCCCCTCCCTGTCCCTCCCCCGCACGCGGGGGGAGGGGACCATGTGGCCCTGCCCATCGTAGTCCCGTGCATTCACCGAAACGCTACGGTGGAAACCGCACGAAATTGGCGGAACCGTCGCGCGCGATGCGCCCGGGAAGATCGATTTCCCACGATAGATACTCGCGCATCGCTGCGGCGCGGTCGCTCGCGCGCTCGTAGGGCTTGAGCCAGACGTCGATCGCCTCGTCCGCCATTCTCGGATCGTCGGCCGTGAGCGCATGGCCGCAGGTGAGCCACGCGGCGTTGCCGCCGTCGAGCGCGCGCACGGGATGATCGGTGAGCGAGCGCGCCTCAGGCACGGCGCGGCCGGCGAGCACGCCGTCCTCGGAAGTGAGCACGAGCGTGCCGCGCAGCGGCATCTTGGCGAGCGCCCGCTCGAGCCGCGAGCGAAGCGCAAACCAGGCGCCGGGAATGTGCCCCCTGAGGTACTCGCGGCTGATCGAGAGGTCGACGATGGTGGCTTCGTTGCGCGCCATGAGCTCGGCTAGGCCGGTGCAATCGATGCGCAGCTCCGGCGGCGGCGGCGGGCCCAGGATCGGCGTCGCCGGCGCTTCGGTCTCGCGTCCTTGCTGCGCGAGCACAAACACGTCGCGCCAGCCCATTTGGCGAAGCCAAGACGCGGTCATCACCGCGCGCACTTCGGCAGGATCGATCAGGACGATGCGCGACCCCAGCGTACCGACATATTGGTCCGTCGCCTGGACCAGCTGGCCGCCGGGGGCGGAGACGGCGCCCGGCACGTGCCCGGCGACGTATTCGCGCGGATCGCGCACGTCGAAGAGATAGAGCGTGCGCGCCTCGTCGGCGCGCCAGCGCTCGAGCGTCGCGAGATCAATGCGCGCGATACCGAAGCGGCGCGCCACGCGCTCGGCGGCGGTTTTGGCCCAGGCGAGACCGTCGCGCGAGACCTCGGGAGCGCGCGCGGCCTTGCCGCTGTCGCAGGCAAAGCCGGCGAGGCTCCAGCCCATGGTGCCGTTGCGCAACGCCACCACCTTGTTGGGCACGCCCGCATTGATCAGCGACTGCGCGCCGATGATGCTGCGGGTGCGGCCCGCGCAATTGACCACCACCATGGTTTCCGGCGAGGGCGCGAGGTCGCGGACGCGCAGCACCAATTCCGCGCCGGGCACGTTGACGGCGCTCGGGATGGAGACGCGCTGGTATTCGTCGAACGGCCGGCTGTCGAGCACCACGATGTCCCTGCCTTTGCGCAGGAGCCGTTGCAGCTCTTCAGGCGAGATGCTCGGCGTGGCGCTCGCGTGCTCGACGAACTCGCCGAACGCCTTGCTCGGCACGTTGACGCCGGAGAACAGTTCGAATCCAGCCTTGGCCCAGGCCGGAACCCCGCCATCGAGCGCGTGAAGGTTGCTGTAGCCGGCGCGCACGAGGATCTCGGCTGCGCGCTCGATCAAGCCGTCGGCGTCGTCGCAGAGCACGACGCGCGTGCCCGGCCGCGGCACCAGGCGGGCGAAGTTGAGCTCGAGCCGGCTCAACGGCATCGAACGCGCGAACAGGAGATGGTTCTGCGAGAAGGTCAGCTCCTCGCGCAAATCGATGAGCGCCAACTCCGCCCCATCGGCGAGCATCGCCTTCAGGGCGTGCGGATTTACTTGTTGCATTCGCGCCGGCTTGCGCAGCCTCACGTCGCCTGTTGCGGCGTCATCTGCTCCACCTTGCCCGTGTCGAGATCGAAACGCACGCGCTCGATCTTGTCGAGATTGGTGCCGGTCACCCGGATGAAGCGGGCGTAGTCGGGATAGTCGATCGAATGGATGGTGCCGTCCTGATAGATGCCGGCGTGCCCGGGCAGCAGGCGATATTTCTTGACCGGCTTGAGCTTGGCCTTTTCGGGATCCGAGCCATCATCCTCGCGCTCCCACTCGATCATGTCGGTGTAGTGCGTGGCCTGCCCATAGATCGCCCAGGAGGCGCCGTGGTCGTGCGGCGGAGATACCCGCGCCTTGTCGTTGATGTGGGCGAGGATCTGAAAGCCGAGATCCGGGTCGTCATAGAGTACCTTCAAGCCGCGCGGCACATGCTCACTGCAATAGGTCTCGACGAAGTCCCGGTTGGAGAGCAGCTGCTCGAGCTTTACGCGCACTTCCTCCCGACCTTTGGGTCCACCATCGCGCCTGAGAATGGCGCGGCAATCCGCCACGAATTGATCGAGACCGTAGGACATGGCTGCCTCCTTGCAGACGACGTCGCTCTAGCTTCGCAGATGACGTGCTTCTAGCTTCGCGCATCGCAGCGGCGAGCGCCAGAGCTATGGGCACGTCATTGCCGGGCTTGACCCGGCAATCCATCAATCGTCGTAAAGACCTTTTGCAAGGGGGATGGATGCGCGGGTCAAGCCCGCGCATGACAGTTGGGAAGCCTCTTAATTTAGGCCCTCAGTCTCGAACCTGGGTCCACGCCTTGGGGGGAATGAGCGGAGTTTGCTGCACCGCCGGAGTTCGTGAAGCCCAGCTCGGCGAGGGCTGTGTCCAAGGCCTGCCCATCCTCGTCGGCGAGCGCGGCCTTGATCAAACGATCGAGCGTTGCGGCGGAATCGCTTCGCCCGAGCAGCTGCGGAACGACGATCTTCAGCTTATCGAATTTCGCCTGCCCGCGTTCGCGGGTGTCGCCGTAGCCCTTCACGAGGCCGCGCATGCGCGCGATTTGCACGGCCAGCGGATAATCGGTGCGCGCCGTCGCCGCCACCAGGTCGAGCCATTCCCTCAGCGCGGCGCCTTCGTTGCCGAAGCGCAAGGAGCGGCGGCGCAGATGCTTGAGCTTCGATAATGCGTACAGCAGCAGGAATCCGCCGATGGACGTGGTCTTGACGACCCTGCCCTTGTGCGTCGCGCGGTCGACCAAGGCGCGGGCCCAAGGCGTGCGCAGGAGCCAGCGTCCGAGCGCAGCCGGCAGCGTATCGGCGATCTCTTGGGTGCGCGGATGAAAGAATTCGGCGATTTCGAGAATCTGGCCGTCCTCGATCCGCACTTCTTCGCGCACGCGCGCGAAGCGGCTCGACCGGATCTTGAGTTCGGCGACGCGGATTGTGTCCTCGTAGGCCATCGCGAGCGCGAGCTGCCGCGCGGTCTCCGCGAGCAGCGCGCCGTGTTGCCGCTCGATGTCTTGAAAGCGGACAAGGCGCGCCAAGAAGTCGCGGGCGTAGCCGGCGTCCTGATAATCGGCAAGCCGTTCGATCGCGGCAAAGACGACCGAGCGGGCATCTCCGGTGAAGTCCCGCGCCGCAGTGTCCAAGAGATCCCGGATCGCGCGCGGCGCGGCGCGCGTGTCACGGTCAAGCGACATGGCCGCGGGAACAGGGGCCTCGCCTGCGCGCGCCGCATCGAAGCCGGCGGCGAATGCGGCGAGGCTGCGCTCGACTCCGACTTGGCCGCGGCGGATCGCCGCCTCGAACGCGGTGCGCGGGAAGGGGAGCGCGCCGGAGCCCGCCAGCGCGCCGAACAGCACCGCGCTCAAGACGCTGCCTGTCGCCTCCGCTAGCGCCTCCATATCGAATGCGAGCAGTTCGCGGGCGGCCTCACGGCAGGCGGCAAGCAGCGCCACCGCGTCGGAGCGGCCGTCGGCGAGCGCGATCTTCTCCGTCATCGCAAACACGCGATGGGTGGAGGCGACCAGCAGCGTGCGATCCGGCGTGACGAAGCCGCGCTCGACCGCGCGCGCGGCCTCCATCAGCTCGGAGGCGAGCACGACGTCGACGTCGCCCGGCACGGGCATGAGCGCAAGCACCGGCTCACGTCCGGCGGCCTGCGCGGCCGTTTTGGGAAACAATTCGACATAATAGATCGTGGCGCCGGTGCGCTGCGCGACGCCAGGTATCGAGGTCGCCTGCGCGAGATAGCCGCCGTGTTGGGCGAGATCGACGATCCAGTCGGCCAGCACGCCACCACCCTCGCCGCCGAGCGCGACAACGGCAATGGTGATCGGCCGCACGTTCGCGACTTGCGGCTGCCCTTGGGCTTCCATCTGTATTGTCAAGCCGCGGCGAGGTCGATGCGCCGTTGCAGCCAGCCGATGACGGCGCCGCGTACGCTATTCTTCAGCCGATCCCAATGCGAGGGATTGGCGATGATCGAGGCGCGGTAAAACGACGGGCAAAGCACCGCCGCGTGCGCAACCTCGCCGCACAATCCGCAGCCGACGCAGGAATTGATCACCTTGGTCACCGGTTCGCGTCGCAGCGGATCGGGATTGGGCGCGAGCGTGAGCGACGGGCAGCCCGACAGCCGGATGCAGGAGTGATCACCGGTGCAAGTGTCGGCATCGACGCCGAAGCGCTCGCGCACGACGCGCTCGCCGCGCTCGAGGCGCTTGCGCGTGAGCGGCCGTACACGCCGCTCTTTGTTGAGCATGCATTCGGACTGGGCGATGATCACCTTCGGGCCCCTGATCGCGGTGGTGAGCGCCTCCTTGAGCGTGTCGCGCATCTTGCCGACATCATAGGTGCGCGTGATCGTGCGCACCCAATTGACGCCGACCCCGCGCACGGCCTTCTCGATCGGGTTCTTGGTCGCACGCATGGCATTGTCGGCGGCGGAAGACGGCACGTCCTGCCCGCCGGTCGCCGCCGCATAGCCGTTGTCGACGACGATCAGGACGTTGTCGCTCTTGTTGAAAACGGCGTTGCCGACGCTCGAGGTGAGCCCGTTGTGCCAGAAGCCGCCGTCACCGACGAGGGCAATGGCACGCTTGCCGGCCGTCACGTTGAGCGCGCTAGCCCCCGCGCCGCCCAACCCGTAGCCCATGGTCGAATTCCCGAGGTTGAAGGGCGGCAGGATCGAGAACAAGTGGCAGCCGATGTCGCAGCTCACGTGATGCGGCCCGAGCTCGCGCTCGACGAGCTTCATGGCGGCGAAGATCGGCCGCTCGGGACAGCCGGTGCAAAACGCGGGCGGGCGGCCGTGCACCTGTCCGGCGAGCGCGCGCTGCGCCTTTTCGGCACGATTGGTCGGCGCGTCGGGCGACACCTTTCGAGGGGCGAGCAGATCCGGCCGGTACGCCGCGATGAATTTCCGCAACCCCTCCTTCATGACCGCGCCGGTATATTCGCCGGCCATCGGCAACATGCTCTTTCCTTCGACGCGAGTTGCCACATCGGCGCGGCGCAGGATCGTGTTCACCGCCTGCTCGATGAATTCCGGCTGGCCCTCCTCGACGATCAGAATCGCTTTCTTCTGCGCGCAGAAGCGGATGAGCTCGGCGTCGATCAGCGGATAGGTGACGTTGAGCACGTAGAGCGGGATACGGCTTTCGCCGAACACATCGGCGAGCCCCAGAATTTCGAGCGCACGCAGCGCGGTGTTGTACATGCCACCCTGCATAACGATGCCGATGTCGTCGGCTTCGCCCTCGAACGCTTCGTTGAGCTTGTGCTGCTCGATGAAGCGCACGGCGGCCGGCCAGCGCTTCTCGACCTTTTCCCGCTCCTGCAGATAGCTCGCCGGCGGCAGCACGATGCGGTTCGCGTCACGGGCGGGGTGCTCGAGCGCGTCTTTGAGCGTGAAGGTTGCCCGCGCATTGTCGCGGGCGGTGAAGCTGCCGTAGACATGGCAGGCGCGGATGCGCAGCTCCAGCATCACCGGAGTGTTGGATGCCTCCGACAGCTCGAAGCCCATCTCGACCGCCCGCACGATCGACGGCAGGTTCGGCCGCGGATCGAGCAGCCAGATCTGCGATTTCATGGCGAAGGCGTGGCTGCGCTCCTGCATGATCGAGGAGCCTTCACCATAGTCCTCCCCGACGATGACCAGCGCGCCGCCGGTGACGCCGCTCGAAGCGAGATTGGCGAGCGCATCGGAGGCGACATTGGTGCCGACCGTCGATTTGAAGGTCGCAGCGCCACGCAGCGGATAATTGATCGATGCCGCGAGCGCGGCGGCGGCGGCCGCTTCGTTGGCGCTCGCCTCGAATCGGATCCCCAGATCGCGCAGTACGTCGTCGGCATCGGCGAGCACATCGACGAGATGCGAGATCGGCGCGCCCTGATAGCCCGAGACGTAGGAGACGCCCGCCTGCAGCAGCGCCTTGGTGACGGCGAGAATTCCCTCGCCGCGGAATTCCTGCCCCGCGCCGAGCCGAAGTTTTGCGACCTCGCTTTTGAACGAGCGTTCTGCCATCCGCGTGCGTCCTTGTCTGCGAGCCGTTGTGCGCCGGGGCGCAATTGACTCAACTGCACGCCACCGCGATTATATTTCAAAGATCAGATAACCAACAGGCTACCTGACCGGAGAGGGAACCATGCGCTCGATCTTCATCGTCGCCGCCTTGATCGCAGTGGCATCGCCAGCCGCGGCTGAAGAGGTGGCGCTGCGCGCCGTCTCCGCCTTCGCCGAGGGCACCGAGTTCTCGCGCAATTTCGAGCGTTTTGTCGAGAAGGTGAACGCCGACGGCAAGGGCCTGATCAAGATCAACTATATCGGCGGGCCACGGGCGGTGCCGCCATTCGAGGTCGGCAATGCCGTGCGCACCCGGGTGGTCGACATGGCCAACGTGACGGGCGCGTTCTACACCAACCTCATGCCCGAGGCGGACGGCCTCAAGCTCATCGGCAAGCCGATGAGCGAGCAGCGCAAGAACGGCACCTGGGACTACATCAACCAGCTGCACAACCAGAAGCTTGGCTCGCAGTATCTTGCCCGCCAGTTCCACAACGTCCCGTTCCACATCTATCTCAACAAGAAGATCGACAAGATCGACTTTTCCGGGCTCAAGATCCGGGTCACGCCGGTCTATAGAGACGTGGTCGAGGCGTTCGGCGGTACGCCGATCACCACCGCGCCGGGGGAGGTCTATACCGCGCTCGAGCGCGGCGTGGCCGACGGCTATGGCTGGCCGGTCACCGGCATTTTCGATCTCGGCTGGGACAAGGTGACCAAGTTCCGCATGGAGCCGCCGTTCTACAGTGTCGAGGTCAACGTGCTGGTCAATCTCGACGCCTGGAAGGGACTCAACGACGCCCAGCGCAAGGTGCTCAATGACGCGACGCTGTGGCTCGAAGGCCTCGATAGCGAGAAGGTTGCCGCCATCAAGGCCGAACGCGAGCGTCAGGCCGCTGCCGGTATCCAGACGCTTGACTTCGGGCCCGCCGCGTCCAAGGCCTTTCTCGATCGCGCCTACGAGGTGGCCTGGCAATCCGTGATCAAACGCGCGCCGGAGACCGGGCCGAAGTTGCGCCAGCTCGCGGGAAATTGACGCTTGTCATTCCGGGGCGCCGCGAAGCGGCGAGCCCGGAATCCATATCCACAGTCAGTGGTTATGGATTCCGGGTTCCCTCGCTGCGCTCGGGCCCCGGAATGACGTCAAGCGGTCACCCAAGCCATGACCCGCCTTTCCGCAATGTTCGGCCGGGTGTTGCATGCGCTCGCCATTGCGGCGGCGTTCATCCTCTTGGCGATGGTCGTAGTCGTCACCGCCGACATCGTGCTGCGCAACTCCACCGGCGGCGGCTTCGCCTGGGCGAACGAGGTCTCGGAATACGCGCTTTATCTCATGACGTTGCTCACCGCGCCCTGGCTGCTGCGGCGCGGCCAACACGTGCGGCTGGACATCATCCTCACGCTGGTGCCGCCGCGCGTCGCCTGGCTGATGGAGGCCGCGGGCGACGCGCTCGGCTTTTGTGTGAGCCTCGTGCTTGTCCGCTACGGCTTTGCCATGACCGCGGACAGCGCCAGGCTCGGCGCGATCACGATCAAGAATCTGGTCTTTCCGGAATGGTGGCTGCTCGCCCCGCTGCCGGTCGCTTTCGCGCTGCTGGCCATCGAATTCGTCTTTCGCTTCGGCAGGCTGCTCAAGGGCGAGCGCACGCGCCGCATCGAGGCGACTTCGGTAAGCTGAATGAGTTGGATCGAGGGCAGCGTTCTCTTGTTCGGCGGCCTCGTGGCGGCGATGGGACTCGGCTTGCCGGTCGCCTTCGCTTTCCTCGTGCTCAACGTCATCGGTGCGATCGTCTTCCTCGGCGGCGAGGCGGGGCTCGTGCAGCTCGCGCGCAACGCGGTGCAGTCGATCACCAGCTTTTCGCTCACGCCGATCCCGTTCTTCGTGCTCATGGGCGAGGTGCTGTTTCACAGCGGCGTTGCGCTCAAGGCGATCGATGCCTTCGCGCTCATCATTCGTCGCGTGCCGGGCCGCCTTTCCGTCATCACCATTGTCGCCGGCACGGTGTTCTCAGCGATTTCGGGCTCGACCATTGCCACGACGGCATTGCTCGGGAGCCTGATGCTGCCGACCATGCTCGCGCGCGGCTACGACCCGCGCATGGCCATGGGCCCGATCATGGGCATCGGCGGCGTCGACATGCTGATCCCGCCGTCGGCGCTCACGGTGCTGCTCGGCAGCCTCGCCGGCATTTCTATCGCGGGGCTGCTCATCGGCGGCATCGTCCCGGGCCTGATCCTGAGCGCGCTCTATGTCGCCTACATCATCGCGCGCGCCAGCCTCGATCCTGCGCTCGCGCCGGACGCGGGGGTGGAGGACAGAGCGCTCGGCGCCGCGCGCTGGCTGCCGTTCGTGACCCACGTGATACCGCTCGTGCTCATCTTCGGCCTCGTGATCGGCGCCATGACCGGTGGTCTGGCGACGCCGACCGAAGCCGCCGCCATCGGTGCGGCCGGCACGATCGTGGCCGCCGCAGTCTATCGCGGCCTCACCTTCGCCAATCTGATGAAGGCGCTCACCGGCACGGTCGCGGTCTCCGGCACCATCCTGTTCATCATCGTGGGCGCGACCACTTTCGCGCAGGTGCTGAGCTTCTCCGGTGTGGTCAACGGCCTGCTCGGAACGGTGACGGGGCTGGGGCTGTCCATCAACGCGATCGTGATCGCGATGCTGCTGATCCTTCTCTTCCTAGGCTGCTTCGTTGACCAGGTCAGCATGATGCTGATCACGCTGCCGTTCTTCATGCCCTTGGCGCAACGCTACGATATCGATTCGATCTGGTTCGGCGTGCTGTTCTTGATTTGCATGCAGCTGGGGCTGCTCACGCCTCCCTTCGGCCTGCTCCTGTTCACCATGAAAGGGGTCGCGCCGCCGGCCATAACCATGCACCAGGTTTATATGGCGGCCATGCCCTACATCGTGATGAGCTTGTTGATTCTAGTCCTGATTTTTTTCTTTCCGGTGATCGCGACCTGGCTTCCCGCGGTGCTGAGCCGGTAACGCTACGGCAGCACCGCCGTCGCCTCGATCTCGAGGCGTGCCAGAGGCTCGACCAGGCGATTGACCTCGACCACCGCCATGGCCGGAAAATGCCGGCCCACAACCTCGCGATAGGCGGCGCCGAGCGCCGGGAGGTCGGCGAGATACTCGTCCATGTCGCGCACATACCACGTCAGGCGGACGATGTGCCGCGGCGAGGCGCCGGCTTGCGCCAGCACCGCGGCGATGTTCGCGAGCGTCTGTTTGGCCTGCGCGACGAAGCCTTCGGCGAAGCGGCCCTCCCTGTCTTGACCGATCATGCCGCCGACGAATATCGTTTCGCCGCGGGCGCGGATGCCGTAGGCGAAACCGCGCGGTTGCGGCCATCCAGAGGGCTGCAACAGGATATTTGGCGCTTGGTTTTCCGACACTGCGGGTTCCTCGCTGCTCGTCATTGCCGGGCTTGACCCGGCAATCCATCCTCTGCGCAAAGAGTCTTGCGAAGGAGATGGACCCGCGGGTCAAGCCCGCGGGTGACGGGAAGACGTTTCTGCGACGAAATAAGATGGGTCACCGTACGAATCACGACGCAAGCTTATGCGATGCGGCGTCGGCCGCGATGCGACGCAGCTCGAAGCGCTGCAGCTTGCCGGTTTGCGTACGCGGCAATTGGCTCACGTACTCGATGGTGCGGGGGTACTTGTAAGGCGCAATCGTCCCCTTGACGTGCTCCTGCAGCAACTTGGTCGTCGCCGCATCGCCGCTGTAGCCTGTCCGCAGCACGACATAGGCCTTGACGACCTGGCCGCGCTCCTCGTCGGGCGCGCCCACCACGCCGCATTCGGCGACTGCCGGGTGCTCGAGCAGTGCCGCCTCCACCTCCGGGCCGGCGATGTTGTAGCCCGACGAGACGATCATGTCGTCGGAGCGTGCCTGGTACCAAAAATAGCCGTCCTCATCCATGAGGTAGGTGTCGCCGGTGATGTTCCAGCCATCCTGCACGTACTGGAGTTGGCGCTTGTCGGCGAGGTAGCGGCATCCAGTCGGCCCGCGCACGGCGAGGCGGCCGATGGTGTTGGGCGGGAGCTCCTTGCGGTGGGCATCGACCACGCGCGCCTCGTAGCCCGGCACCGGCTTGCCCGTCGCACCCGGGCGAATCTCCTCCTCGGGCGAGCCGATGAAAATGTGCAGCATTTCGGTTGCGCCGATGCCGTCGAGGATTTTGATGCCGGTGGCAGCGAGCCAGGCGTCGAACGTCGCCTTCGGCAAGGCTTCGCCGGCGGAGACGCATTTGCGCAGCGAGGACATATCGTGCTCGCGGAGCCTTGCCAGGATGGCGCGATAGGCGGTGGGCGCGGTGAACGCGATCGTGGCGCGAAATTTTTCGATTGCGGCGAGCAGATCGTCCGGCGACGCCTTCTCGATGAGAATGGACGCGGCGCCGACGCGCAGCGGAAACAAGACGAGCCCGCCGAGCCCGAAGGTGAAGGCGAGCGGCGGCGAGCCGATGAAGCGGTCGCTCGCCTCCGCCCGAAGGACGTAGCGCCCGTAGCTGTCGCAGGTCGCGAGCATGTCGCGGTGGAAATGCATGGTGCCTTTGGGCTCGCCGGTCGTCCCCGAGGTGAAGGCGATGAGGCATACGTCGTCACTCGCCGTGTCGCACGGAACGAAGGTCTCATAACCAGGCGTGGCCATGAGCGTCTCGAGCGCGTCTGACGCGCCGCTGCCCCAGTAGACCACGCGCTCGAGTTCGGGAGCGAGAGAGCGGGCTTTCTCCATCTCCTCCGCCAGGCGATGATCGCACAGTGCGAGCCGGATCTTCGCCTTGGCGGTCGGGTAGGCGATCTCTTTTGCCCGCAAGAGCGGCATGGTCGCGACCACGATCGCTCCGGCTTTGACGACGGCGAGATAAGCCGCAACCATCATCGGATTATTGGGTCCACGCAGCAGCACGCGATGGCCGGGCATCAAGCCGAGCGAGCGCGTGAGCACATTGGCGATGCGATTTACGCGCTCGGCGAGTTGCGCGTAGGTCAACGTTTCCGCCGGCGAGATCAGGCATGGGCGGTCGCCCCAACCCAATGCGATCCAGCGGTCGAGCAATTCGACCACGCAATTCATCCGCTCGGGATATTTCAACTCCGGCAACTCGAAGAGAAAATCGGGCCATTGGGCGCGCGGGGGCAAGTTGTCGCGCGCGAAGGTGTCGAGATGCGCGGTCATGACTGTCGCTCCTCGCCAGAGCATATCCTGATGGCGTTATTCAGCATCGCGCCTCCGCATGCGTCACGCGCGGGCTTGACCCGCGGGTCCATCTTCTTCGCGAGAGGTTTTGCGAAGGAGATGGATTGCCGGGTCAAGCCCGGCAATGACGACTGGTCAAAACCAACGGAAATTGCTCCAGCCATCATCTTACTCCGCCGCGAGCGCCGATTTTGCCGCCCGGTTCTTCAGGAGCTCGCGAGCGATCACGACCTTCTGCACCTCGGTTGCTCCTTCATAGATTCGCAGGGCGCGGATTTCGCGGTAGAGCTCTTCGACCTTGACCCCCTTCGTAACGCCGAGACCGCCATGGAGCTGCACGGCACGATCGATCACGTGCTGCGCCGCCTCGGTCGCGAACATTTTCGCTATCGCCGCCTCGCGGGTGACGCGCACAGCACCTTGGTCCTTGGTCCAGGCGGCGCGATAGACGAGCAGGGCCGATGCGTCGACCTCGCTTGCGCTGTCGGCGATCGCCGCCTGCGTGAGCTGCAGTTCGGCGAGCGGCGCGCCGAAGAGCTTGCGGGTCGCCGCGCGCTCCACGGTTTCGTGCAGTGCACGCCGGGCAAAGCCGAGCGCGGCCGCGCCTACGGTCGAGCGGAACACGTCGAGCGTCGCCATCGCGACCTTGAAGCCCTCGCCCGGCCCGCCAAGCCGGTTGGCAAGCGGCACACGCACGCCATCGAACCGCAGCGTCGCCAGCGGGTGCGGCGCGATGACCTCGATGCGCTCGGTCACGCTCAGGCCGGGCGCCTCGGCATCGACCACGAACGCGGAGAGCCCTTTGGCGCCGGGCCCTTCGCCGGTGCGCGCGAACACGACGTAGTGATCGGCGATGCCGCCGTTCGAAATCCAGGTTTTGGTGCCGTCGATGCGCAGATGTGATGCTCCGTCCGCCTTCCCGGTGGCCGCGAGGGCCGCCACGTCGGAGCCGGCCTCTGGCTCCGACAGGGCGAAGGCCGCGATGGCGCGGCCGTCGCGCACCGGCGGCAGATAGCGCGCCTTGAGCTCCTGTGCGCCGAACAGCGAGATGGAAGCCGTGCCCAGCCCCTGCATTGCAAAGGCGAAGTCGCAGAGTCCGTCGCGGAACGCCAAAATCTCGCGCGCCAGGCAGAGCGTGCGTACGTCGAGCCGGCGATGAAGGCCGCCATGCTCGGCCGGCACCACCGACTTGAGGAAGCCCGCCTCGCCCAGCGCCTTCACCCGCGCCCGGCAAGCGGCGTCGACATCGTCGTGCGGCAGGGAACCGAGCGCGCTGTCAGCGAAGCGCGTGAGGGCCTCGGCGAAGCGGCGATGGCCATCGTCGAAAAACGGCCAGCTCAGGGTTTCTTCGAGACCCATCTCAATTGCCCTCGAAGACCGGCTTCTGCTTGGCGGCGAAGGCACGGAACGCGCGCGCGAAATCCTGCGTCTCCATGCACAGCGCCTGGGCGATCGCCTCGGCGTCGATTGCGCTCTCCACCGACATCGCCCACTCCATGTCGAGCATCCGCTTGGTCATGGCGCTCGCGAACGTCGGCCCGGCGGCGAGTTCGGCGGCGAGCTGCTGCGCCTGCGCCAGGACCGTGTCTGAGGTTGCGAGCCGGTTGAAGAACCCCCAGCGTTCCGCCTCCTCGCCGCCGAGCACGCGCCCGGTGTAGAGCAGTTCGGCCGCGCGGCCTGCTCCGATGATCCGCGGCAGGATGGCACAGGCGCCCATATCGCAGCCGGCCAAACCCACGCGGTTGAACAGAAAGGCGACCTTGGCGCCCGGCGTCCCCAGCCGGATGTCGGAGGCCATGGCCAGAATTGCACCCGCCCCCGCGCACACGCCCTCGACCGCGGCGATGATCGGTTGCGGACAGGCGCGCATTGCTTTGACCACCTCGCCGGTCATGCGGGTGAAATCGAGAAGCTGCGCGGCTTCCATCTCGACGAGTGGCTCGATGATCTCGAACACGTCACCGCCGGAGCAGAAGTTGCCGCCCGCGCCGGTGATGACGAACGCCTTGACGGCTTTCTCCTTGGCTGCCGCGCTGAAGAGGTCAACGATCTCCGCGTAGCTCTCGAAGGTGAGCGGATTCTTCTTATCGGGCCGATCGAGCGTGATCGTGGCGACCTTGCCGTCAACCGCAAGACGAACATGCCGCGCCTTGTAATCCGCGAGCGGCAAGCTGATCGAATTGGCCGCACTCATCGCGGGCCTCCGTTGCCGATCGCCTTGCGCGCCGACGCCTTGGTCTTGGCCAGGAGCCGCATCAGCGCGTCGATCTCGTCGCTGGAAAGATCGGCAAGCATGTCTGCGATCCAATCGCCATTGGCGCGCGCCATGGCGCGAAAGAAGCGGCGGCCCTCGGCGGTCAAGCTCACGAGTTGCGCGCGCCGATCCCTGGGCGAGGGGCGGCGGCTGAGGAGGCCCTGTTCGACCAGCCGGTCCACGAGCCCGGTGACATTGCCGTTCGAGACCATCATGCGCTGCGACAGCTCGCCCAACGTCATCGGCTTCGGTGCGCGGTAAAGCTGCGCCATCAGATCGAAACGCGGCAGCGTGACGTCGAAGGTGTCGCGCAGGCGCCGGCGGACCTCGCCCTCGATCACCTCCTTGCAGGTGAACAGCCGCAGCCATAACCGCAGCTCATCCTTGTGGTCGTGCGGCCGCTCGGCCACCTTTGTTTCCGCATCGAGCGGTAACGTGCGCTCTTCCATCATACCTCCCCGCCGGCGACTGCGATCGTTGTGCCGGTGACCGCTGCGGCCTCCGGCGAGCAAAGGTAAAGCACGGCGGCCGCGACCTCCTCCGGGCGGATCAGCCGGCCGATCGCTGCGTCCTTTTGGTATTCGGCGAGCACGTCGGCTTGCGCGCGCCCGGTCTTGGCGGCAACGCGCGCAATGCTGTCGCGCACGAGATCAGTGTCGGTGTAGCCGGGGCAGACCGCATTGACAGTCACTCCGTACGTTGCGGTCTCGGCGGCGAGCGCGCGCGTCAAGCCGACGAGCGCGTGCTTGGCCGCACAATAGGCCGTGACATAGGCGTAGCCTTTGAGACCCGCGGTCGAGGCCACATTGACGACACGGCCGAAGCCGCCCTCGACCATGCCCGGCAATACCGCCTGCGTCGCATGGATCGCACCCATCACGTGGACATCCCACATCCTGCGGAACACCGATGGATCGGCTTTGCTGAAAGGACCGCTCTCGACCGAGCCGGCGTTGTTCACGAGGATGGCGATCGGGCCGCGAGCCGCCTCGGCCGCGGCCACCTGGCGCTGGACCTCGGCGGCATCGGTCACGTCGGCGAGGCCGCATCCGGCGGCGTCGCCTGCGGCCACGGCGGCGCGCAGCGGCGCCTCGGTGCGGCCGATCACGGTCACCGCCGCGCCGGCCCGGGCGAGCGCGGCCGCGATCGCGCGGCCAATGCCGCGGCCGCCGCCGGTGACGAAAGCATGCCTGCCTGCCAGCGCCATGGCCTCGATTTTACTCCAGCTCGGCGCGACGCGCCGGATTATATTTTATGCTTAAAATTTTTAAGCTTCAAGCTTGCCGACGAGATACTTTATGCTTAAAATGATCTTGGGAATCCGGCTGGTTGGCCCGGCATCACAGTTGGGTCGTCCCCGCGCAAGCGGGGACCCATATTCCAGAGCCGGTGATCTGGGTCCCCGCCTGCACGGGGGGACGACAGCCGCATGAGCGATAAACGCTCATGAAGAGGCAGCGCATGAAGGTTCACGTGATCGGCGGCGGCCCGGCCGGGCTCTACTTCGCCATTCTCATGAAAAAGGCCTGGCCGCAGACGCGCATCACCGTGTTCGAGCGCAACCGGCCCGACGACACGTTCGGCTTCGGCGTGGTGTTCTCGGACGAGACGCTCGACACCTTCGAAACCTACGACCACGAGAGCTATCGCGCAATCGTCGGCCACTTCGCCTATTGGGACGACATCGAGATCCATTTCCGCGGCACGACGCACCGTGTCGGAGGCAACGGGTTCTGCGGCTGCTCGCGCGCCACGCTCTTGAAGATTCTGGGCCGGCGCGCGCGCGCTGTGGGCGTTGAAATCGAGTACCAGCGCGAAATCTCCCCGCTCGATCCCGTCATCCGCAATGCTGATCTCGTGGTGGTCGCCGACGGCATCAATTCCCGCATGCGAGAGGCGTTTGCCGACAGGTTCAAGCCGCGCCTTGATCTGCGGCCCAACTTTTTCTCGTGGATGGGCTCGACCCGGCCGTTCGATGCCTTCACCTTCTTCTTCCGCGAGACCGCGCACGGCATCTTTATCGGCCATTGTTATCAATACGAGCCGCAGCGCTCGACCTGGATCGTCGAGACCGATCCAAAGACGTTTGCGCGCGCCGGCCTCGATAAGTTGGACGAGGCTGCGTCCGCGCGTTTCGCCGAAGACGTCTTTGCGAAGGAGCTGCGGGGTCACCGGCTGATCACCAATCGGTCGATCTGGCGCAATTTCCCGACCATCCGCTGCGAGCGCTGGATTGCCGACAACATGGTGCTGATCGGCGACGCCAAGGCGACTGCGCATTTTTCCATCGGCTCGGGCACCAAGCTCGCGATGGAGGACGGAATTGCCCTTTACGAGGCGTTCCGGTCGACGGGCGGGAGGGATGTGGCGGCCGCGCTCACCGAGTTCGAAGCGCGGCGGCGCGAGGAGGTGGAGAAGACCCAGCACTCCGCCGACGTCTCGCTCGTTTGGTTCGAGCACGTTGACCGGTTCTGGAACATGGATCCGACCCGCTTCGCCTTCGGGCTGATGACGCGCTCGAAGGCCATCACCTACGACAACCTGGCCCTGCGCGCGCCCGAATTCGTCAAACAGGCGGATCGCTTGGTCGCCCGCGACGTGCGCGCACTCGGATTCGAGGCCGACATCTCGCAGCCGCTCGCGCCGATGTTCCAGCCCTTCCGCCTGCGCTCCCTGACGCTCGAGAACCGCGTTGTCGTTTCGCCCATGTGTCAATACTCGGCGCAAGACGGCTTGCCCAACGATTGGCATCTCGTCCACTACGGCGCGCGCGCGATCGGCGGCGCGGGCTTGATGTTCACCGAGATGACCGACGTGTCGGCAGAGGCCCGCATTTCTCCGGGTTGCGCCGGCATCTACAATGATGCGCACGAAGCGGCGTGGAAGCGCATCGTCGGTTTCGTGCACGCACAGGCGAAGACGAAGTTCTGCCTCCAGCTCGGCCATGCCGGCCGCAAGGGCGCGACCAAGCTGATGTGGGAGGGCATCGACGAGCCGCTGGAGGAGGGAGGCTGGCCGATCATCTCGGCGTCGCCGCTGCCCTATTTCCCGCACAGCGCGGTCCCCCGCGAGATGACCCGCGCCGATATGGACCGAGTGATCGCCGATTTCGTTGCTGCGACCGAACGCGGCCAACGCGCCGGCTTCGACATGGTGGAGCTGCACGCGGCGCACGGCTATCTGCTGGCGAGCTTTATTTCGCCGCTGACCAATACGCGCTGCGACAAATATGGCGGCACGCTTGCGAACCGCCTGCGCTTCCCGCTCGAGGTGTTTCGTGCGATGCGCGCGGTCTGGCCGGACGAGAAGCCGATGTCGGTGCGCATTTCGGCGACCGACTGGGCGGACGGGGGGCTCACCGGCGACGACGCGGTCGAGGTCGCGCGCGCCTTCGCGGCAGCTGGTTGCGATCTCATTGATGTCTCAACCGGACAGACGGTAGTGGACGCGCAGCCGGTGTTCGGCCGCATGTTCCAGACGCCGTTCTCCGACCAGATTCGCAACGAGGCGGGGCTGGCCACCATGTGCGTCGGCGCGATCACGACCGCCGATCAGGTCAATACCATCATCGCCGCCGGCCGCGCCGATCTCGTCGCGCTCGCGCGCCCGCACCTCGTCGACCCGTATTTCACCATGAAGGCGGCGGCCTGGTACGGCGCGAGCGCCATCCATTGCCCGCCGCAATATCTCGCGGGCAAAGAGCAGATTTTCCGCAATAGCACCCGCGACCGCGAGGAGTGGCGGGATCTGCGCCGCAAGGCAAAGCCGAAGACCCACCGCGACACCTGGAAGGAGGCGGCGGAGTAGGGGCTACGTATCATTCCTGCCAAGGAGCTCGGCAACGTCAGGCCTGGATTGTGGCGCATGCGCCATCGCGTCGGTCTGGCGGAAATCCGCCCTCTTGAATTAGGCTGAATTGCGGTTGATGGCACGGCTGGACTCCTCGCGGCCGAGCCGCTGCTTTTCGACGGGATTTGCTCGACAGGGCGATAGGACGGCTTACAACGAAACGTTTACGCACCAACTGTGCGGAGGGACGTCTTGCAGCAAGGGGGTGTACCGTGACGCAAGAGCGCATCCGCGAGCTTACCAAGGGTATGCTTCGCAAAAGGCTCTACGTCGTCCTCTCCAAAGGCGGCGCCGCTCCCGATGCGATCGCCGAGTATTTGCCGCAACACCTCGAATACATGATCGGGCTGGAGAAGAAGGGCGTGCTGTTCGCCTCCGGTCCGCTGGCCGAGGCCGACGGTCAAATGCGCGGCGACGGCCTGACCATCGTGCGGGCAGCGAATGCGCAGGCGGCGCGCGAGATCGCCGAAGCCGACCCGTTCGTCGTGCATGGGCTGCGCAGCTTCGAGCTGCGGGAATGGACGGTGATGGAGGGCTCGCTCGGCATCAAGGTCAATTTTTCCGATCAGTCGCTCGAGCTGGCGTAAGCTGCAGAGTGGGTTTTAGTGAAAGGTGAGAGCATGGAGACGGTCGGCCTGGTTGGCATCGGCAAGATCGGACTGCCGATTGGCGAAAACTTGATCAAGAGCGGCTATCGTGTGCTGGGCTACCGCCGCAGCTCGCTCGCCGAGTTCGAGAAAATCGGCGGCATTGCAGGCCGCTCGTCGGCGGACGTCGGCGCGCAGGCCGACATCGTGTTCTCGTGTCTGCCGTCCTCGCAAGCGCTCGAAGACGTGGTGCAGGGCCCGAACGGGCTGATTAAATCCGCCCGGCCGGGACAGATTATCGTCGAGCTCGGATCATACCCCGTCCGTGACAAAGAACGTCACGTCGCTTTGCTTGCAGCCAAAGGCGCGATTTTTCTCGACGGCGAGGTCAGCGGAACGCCGGGAATGGTGTCGGCGCGCAAGGCCGTGATCTATCTCGCCGGCGACAAGGAGGCGTGTGCCAAGGCCGAGCGCTTCGTCCGCGGATTCGCCGATTCCTGTCTCTATTTCGGGCCGTTCGGCGCCGCCAGCCGGGTGAAGCTCGTCAACAATCTGCTCGTGGCCATCCACATCGCCGCGACCGCGGAAGCCATGGCGCTCGGGCTGAGAGCGGGCGTCGATGTCGACCTCATGATCAAGGCGATCGCCACCGGCAGCGGCGGCTCGACCCAGTTCGGCATCCGCGCGCCGTGGATGGCGCAGCGACGCTTTCTTCCCCCGCAAGGCACAGCGGGCGCACTGCAGCACTACTTCGATATGATCGGCGAATTCGCCGACAGCGTCGGCGTCGCTACGCCCATGCTCGACCGTGCGGTCGAGCTCTACGACAAGTTCATGGAAATGGGTTTCGGGGAAAAGGATGTCGCCGCGATGGTCGACGTCATCGGCGCGCTGCCACCCGCGAAGGGCAGGCGTTGAATGGGAAGCTGGCAACTACGGAGGTGCGCATGATCCGCGTCAAGAAGATCGCCCACGCGGTCTACGAAATGCCCGATGTCGACAAGCAAACCGAATATTACACCGAGGTAATCGGCCTCACGCTCACCGATAAGAGCAAGGATGCCGCGTATCTTGCATCGACGCTTGACCATCATTCGGTGGTGTTGCGCAAGGGATCGCAGGCGAAGTGCGTGCGTCTCGGATTTCAGATCGCGCCCGAGGACGACCTCGGCGCGTTCGAGAAACAGGTCCAAGGCCACGGCATCAAGGCCCAGCGCTTGGGAGACGCCGAGCCCTCGATCTCGGACATGGTCACCTTCGAGGATCCGAAGGGCACCGTGATGGAGGTCTTCAAACGGGACGCCTTCTCCGGCCAGCGCTTCCCGGCCAAAGGCATCGTTCCGCACAAGCTCGGCCACGTCGCGTTTTTCGTCACCGACGTCAAGCACGTCACCAAGTTCTATTGCGACGTGCTCGGCTTTCGCGAATCCGATTGGATGGGCGATTTCTTCTCGTTCCTGCGCTGCGGTCGCGACCACCACACCATCAATCTGATGCAGATCGACGCGAACCGGCATTTTCACACCGCATTCGAGCTGCGCGATTGGGGTCACCTGCAAACGGCGTGCGATTTCCTCAGCCTCAATGGCTACAAACTGATCTGGGGACCCGGTCGGCACGGCATCGGCCACAATCTGTTCGCCTATCACCGCGCCCCGAACGGCCTGATTATCGAGCTGTTCGCGGAGCTCGATCAGGTCAACGAGGAGCTGGGGTATTTCGAGCCGCGCCCGTGGCACCGCGACCGCCCGCAGAAACCGAAAGTATGGCCCAAAGATCCGTCGGCTGCCAATCTGTGGGGCATTATGCCGCCGGACGAGATGATGAAGTAAGCCCTCGCGATCATGGTGCGGCGTCGACACGTTTATCACGTTGCGGGTTACGACCCGATCGATGCCGGCGCACAATACCGGCGCTTTGCGCGCGAGCTCGACGTTTTCCAGCGCACTTGGAACGTCGACGCGAACGTCTCCGCCCTCGCGCAGGGACACGAGCCATGGCGCGCGTGGTGCACGGTGCGGGCGCGCGCCGCCAATTGGCAGGTCGAGGCGGTGCATGAAGCGCTGCTGTGGGACGACATCGTGCGCGGCGATTTCACCCGACCGCTGCCGGTGCGGCTGTTCAAGGTGGCGTGTGCCTATCTCGACTACATCGTGACGGGCACGATGTTTCGTTACATTTTCGCGAACCAGCGCTATGCGATCTTCTTTCTGTTTCCGATCTTTTCCGTCGTGTTGTTCGCCTTCGGCGGATGGCTGTTCGGGCGGCTGTTGACCGAATTCCTAGGCCTTGAAGGAATAGGCGCGGCCGCGCTCGGTGTGCCGGCCGGTGTGGCCGTGTTTCTTGCCCTGTTGCGATGGCCCGGCCGGCGCTGGCGGGTCGAGCAGCTGTTGGACGATTGGATCTGCGCCCACGATTACATTCACGGCCGCCGCCCGGATATCGATGCGCGGCTCGATCTCTTCGCCGAAGTCCTCGTCAGGCGTGCCCGCGACACTGCGCTGGACGAGATCGTGGTTGTCGGCCACAGCCTCGGCGCCATGCTGGTGCTGGATGTGATCGTGCGGGCGCTTGCGCGGGATGCCGAGTTCGGCCGGTGCGGGCCGACGGTCTGCGTGCTCACCATCGGCGCGACGATCCCGAAATTCGCGCTGCATCCGCGCGCGCAGGCGATCCGCGGCAAGATCGCGCGCGTCGTTGCCGAGCCGTCGATTGCCTGGACCGAATATCAGTCCCGCGCCGATACCATCAGCTTTTACAAGTTCGATCCGGTGTCGCTGAAGCACATTGCCGATGATCGGCTCGACGGCAAGCCGGTGATCCGACGCGTACAGATCCACGACATGCTGCTGCCCGAAACATTTGCGCGCTGTCGGCAGCACGTTCTGCGACTGCACTATCGCTCCGTCATGGCCAACGACAGGCGCGCGCCGTACGACTATTTCCTGATGGTATGCGGGCCGGCTCCATTTGCGGATTGGACCACGTCGCCGTTGGGACTGCTGAATTTCGTCGAGGCGGATGGCACGTTCCGAGACCCCTCGCGGCCGCGTAGCGTGGTCGCGCAACGCTCGTTATGACGCCGCTCGTCGCCAAGGCCATTTGGCTTCTCGGCGTGGTCGGCTGGTTCGTCATTCGCTATCCCCACGGCCGCCGTGCGCGGCGCACGCCGAAACTGCGGCGCACCGATCGCGGCCGCGAGATCGTCCTTATGGCGATCTCGGCGAGCGGACTGGGGATCCTTCCCTTTGTCTACGTGATCAGCAATGCGCCGCAGTTCGCCAATTACCCGTTTCGCCCCTGGCAAGCCTGGCTGGGAGCCGCCGTGTTCGCCGCCTCGCTCTGGCTGTTTTATCGGACACATAAGGATCTCGGGCGCAATTGGTCCGTAACGCTCGAGGTGCGCGAGCAGCACGCTCTGGTGACGACTGGCGTCTATAGGCGCGTGCGCCATCCGATGTATTCGGCATTCTGGCTCTGGGCGCTGGCGCAGGCGCTGCTGCTGCCGAATTGGATCGCAGGGCCGGCGGGCCTCATCGGCTTCGGGACGCTGTTCTTTCTGCGCGTCGGCCGCGAGGAGGCGCTGATGATCGAGACCTTCGGCGAGGAGTACCGCCGCTACATGGCCCGGAGCTGGCGCCTCTTGCCCGGCATCTATTAGCTAGCGGCCGCGCCGAGGCTTTGCTCGCCAGTTGCTGCGGATCCAGCGAGCGTCCGCGGGGCCGAACCGTTGCCTGCCTCACGCGTGGGCTTCTGCCTTCGCGGCTTTGAGGGAGCCGGTGAGCTGCTCGATCTTGTGCGCATGCGCGACGGCTTGGCGAGCGGCATCGCTGTGGGTGAACAGTTCAAGCTTCTCGGTCTCGCCCTCGGTAACGGGCGTCATCGCCACGTCGGTGTAGGCATACCGATTCGGGTTCTTCTGAAGGCGCCGGTTGGCGAAATGAAGCCGGAGCAACAGGCGTAGCGCGCGGGAATATTTCGACATGAAGTCCCACGCGAATTTCGGGTAGAACGACCAGATCGGCTCGATCGGCATCCCCGGACGGCGATCCCGTCGGTACTTGAGGCGCAGCAGACCCCCCTGCAGCGGGTGGACATTTTCGATCGGAACCGAGGAGCAGAACAAGAATACGAAACTCACCAGGCGCGACATGCTGCAACTGGTAGCGGCGCCGCGCCGCAGGATCGTTTCCATGTGCTCGGGCGTGTAATACATCTCCCACGCGGAGCGATAGACCTGCTCCCACTCTTCCTTACTCATCTTGGGATGGTGCGAGACGGCATGCTCCCCGTCATAGAGGTTCATGTCCTCGTGCATCCATTCTCCCTTTTGCCATAGGACCTTGTGGTCCTCTGAACCCGGCAGCGGGGTAAGGCAGAAGAATTCGAGTATGTCGAGCGGCAACTCGTTCTGTATGATGGCGATGTCCTCGCGGATGGACTCGGGCGTGTCGAAGGGAAAACCGAGAATATAGCCAGCCGTGGTGATCGCCCCTGCGTTTTTCCAGGCGAGCAGCATCGCGCGGTATTCCGTAAGCTTGTTCTGCCGCTTCTTCGCCGCGAGCAGGTTCGCCGCATTGATGCTTTCGAGGCCGACCAGCACGCGGTTCGTGCCGGCACGGGCGGCCTTCTCGATGAAGTTTGGAATCTTGTGGCACAGCGTGTCGACTTGGACCATCAGCCGGATGTTCATGTTCTCGCCTTCGCGCAGCGCGATGATCCGGTCGAAGATGGCTTCCCAGTCCTTGTTGCGGGCGAGATTGTCGTCGGTGATGAAGAAGTGCCGGATACCTTGGGCGTAATGCTCCCGAATCGTCCGCTCCACGTCGTCGGCAGAGCGGCGGCGCGACTTCCTGCCCTGCACGTTGATGATGGTGCAAAACGAGCACTGAAACGGACAGCCGCGGCCGGCATCGAAGCTGGCCAAGGCCTGGAAGGTTTTCCTCAAGTGCTCGACGGGGAGGATCGGCGTCGGCTCTGATTCGAGCGATGGCAGATCCTTGAGATAATTGTAGATTGGCTGCAGCGTCCCGTTCGCCGCGTCCTGGAGAATCAGGTCTGTCCGTCCTTCCAGTTCGCCGGCGAACAGGCTCACCCCCATCTCGAGCGCTCGTTTAAGATCGGCCGGCATTTCCGGCAGCATGGCAAGGCAGCCGGACACGTGAAATCCGCCGATCATCACCGGCACGCCGGCCGCGCGGAACGGCCGGGCGATATCGACCGCGCGGGGGAACTGATTCGACTGCACGCCGACGAGCGCGACCAAGCCAAACCCGCGGTGGCGCCGAAGGCGGGCGAGCAGCTGCCCGATTTTGACGCGCGTATGGATCTCGTCGATGACTGTGATGTCGATGTCGGTATCGGCTCCCAGCACCATCCGCTGCGCCGCGTCACGGCCGAGGCTGTAGAGAACCGCAAGCGTGTTCGAGGGCACAAATGCCCGCACCCACTGGATCACGTAGCCGTCGTCGTCGTAATGCGACGGCTTGATCAGAACAAGCTGGAAGCGCCGCTTTGGACGCGCCGATGCACCCACCATGCTGATAAATCCCAGTCCCCGACGGGTCGGAGATGCAACCTCAATTACCGCAACTGTAACATGGCGGTGCGGTGCAAAAAAAGGCCGAACCAGCCGCTAATTTGCAGTCCGAGTCATAAAAGCGCCCGCGGCGCGAGGCTCAGCGTCCCAAAGCAAAAGCGGAGGCGTGAAGCCTCCGCGAATTCCTGCGCCGATCTTTCCGCAGTCAGCGATGTCAGTAGCCCGCTGATGCGTATCCAGGAGCCGCAGGCTTCTGCCCCGAAGCGGAGGGCTTGCCGGAAGAGGCCTGCGCGACCGCCGGGCTCGACGTATAGCGGCGTCCGCCGTTGAGTTCCCTGAGACGGTTGACCCAGTCCTCCGGGTACAACAGGTGGTTCCCGGGAACTTTCAACCCCATGTACCGGGCGATGTCCTGAATGAACGCGACACAGTTGTAGGTGGCGGCGTTCCATAAGGGCGATGTCGCCTGTAGACGCTTGATGTAGGCGAACACCCGCTGGGCCTCGGCTTCGGTCATGTAGATGCGATAGCTCGCGGTCAAGTACTCTTCGTCGAGGTCGCCGTAACTCTTGCCGGTCTCGGACGGCACGGGAAGCAGGTGCCCGATGATGTAGGGAATGACGCTTTCGCTCGCCGGGTGGAGGCCTGCGACTTCGATCTGTTTCTGATCGGTTCGTCCATACCACACGAAAGCATGGCCGTAGCTAGCGGCGGTCCGCGCCCGAAAGTCGACGTAGTAGATTCCCCTGCTCGTCGTCTGCGGCTTGACGCTGGCCTGCTTGGCGTCCTGCGCACTGGCCGGCTGAACCTGCATCACCGCGGCGATCGCGGCTGCACACAAGCCCAGGGCAAGGCCGCGCGCTCTTGTCCGAGGATCACGCATTGTCGGCTCCCCTAATCATGACTCACCTCAGCAATGGCTGAAGCGGCCGGCGCTTCGCGCTGTTGGAGGCAATGTCCCGCAGGGTGCTCGCGGCAATTCGCGCGAGCACCCCGTCGGTGACACCGTTAGCCCTTGGTCACGACGGGCTGTGGATATTTGCCGATCGGAGCCTTGCCGACCGGATACTTGCCGATCGGAGCCTTGCCAACCGGAGGCGCCGGAGGAGGCGGCTCCTTGCGCGGCAGATCGGCGGCGGCGGCAGCGCTCAGCATGGCCAAGGATGCAGCCGTAGCGAGTACAATCTTCATCATGACTATTCCCCTTGTGTCTGGACAGCATCGCCTTCGAGAAGCCCCGGATCGGAGCAACCGAAGAGGAACGCCCCCCTCTTCCCATCACCACTTAGCCAGAGCGGTTTGCACCGCTGCACGGTTTAACGATGCTCTAACCGAACTCGCGACACAACGAAAAAGCGCTTGTAACACCTGCAGCGCCGATCCTTTTCGAGAGAGTGTTGCACGAATAGCACGCACCAGGTGGCGGGAAGCCCGGCGGATCCCAGTTTTGGACGCTGGGCTCACGCGAGTACGGTATTGCGGTGATCAGCGGACTACTTTTGGCCGCCATTTTGCCGCGTGTGTGCAGCCGCGCTCGATTCGAATTTTCTTCAAACCGTCGCGAATCGGGGAGTCGGCGGCAGCGACCCGCTTGCAATAGGTATCGGGGCACGGCAGCGACGCAATAGACTCAGGACTCAATCCGCACAAACCCGCCATTGGAGCCCGTTCTTTTTCACGCATCCCGGACGTTGGTCAGCGGGAAACGCGCGCAAGGAGGAGGTGTCGTGCCGCGGCGGGCCGCGCTGACTCGCACGCTGCGACCAGAAGCGCGCAAACAGCACGCGCTCGCTGCCCCACGGGGAGGAGATCAGTTGATGTTTGCCATCACACGACGCGCCATTTCGTACATCGCGCACGCAATTGTATCGGCCGCGATGCTCTGTGCCTTAGTTCCGGCGCGCGGCCGACCCGATCAAGCTCGGCTTCACCAGGTGACTGCGGACGGATTTTTCCTCCTAGGCGTGATTAGTCATTGGCCGAGGAAACTGCGATCAGCCGCGGGTCATTGGCCGAGGCGAGCCGAGCCGAGCTAGGCCGGGCGGAATCGAAGGCGGAGATCGCAGCCCGCGGGCCCATCGGGCAGGGCGAAGCCCGATCGCAGCGGCGCTAAGGCGAAGCGTTGGCCGAGCTTGACCGCGCGCCGCCCAGCCATCGCTCGTGGGTGAGAGGAACCGTCAGCCGCGCATGCAATCCGTCCGCTGTGAAGGATAGCTCCACTTGGCCGTTGAGCTGGCGTTCGATCACCATATTGATCAGCCGCGAGCCGAAACCCGCTCGCCTGCTCCGCCTCGGGGCGGGGCCCCGACCTTCCTTCCAGTCGAGGATAAGGGTAAGGCCTTGCTGCGTGCGCGCGACCGACCAGCTCAGATCGACGCGGCCGGAGGGGACGGAAAGGCTGCCATGCTTGCTGGCGTTGGTCGCCAGCTCGTGCACCGCCATGCTCAGCCCGAAGGTCGGATCGGGCTCGAGGAAAACATTCGGTCCGCTGAACGAGATGCGGTCGAGGAATGCGGCAAGCAATGTGTTGAGAAGCTCGCTGAGCGACGTTGATTTCCAACCGCCTTCGGTGATGAGGCGATGCGCATTGGCAAGCGCAAGAACGCGCGCTTCGTATTTCGCCACGAGGTCGGCAAGATTGCGCGAATTCTTCGCGGTCTGCGAGAACAGAGCGAGCAGCTGAGAAAAAAGATTGCCGGAGCGGTGCCGCAGCTCGCGGATCATCAATTCGTGCCGTTGATCGAGCTGCCGGCGCTGGATGGCGCCAGCCAAAACATTGGCGACGGCCGCGAGAAACGCCACGTCGTAGTCGTTGAACTTGCGCCGTTTCGCGGTATGCGCGCCAAGCACGCCATAGGCGCGCCCGTCACGCCCGGCGATCGGCGTGGTGAGTCCGCTCACGACGCCGTGGCTTTTCAAGAGCGGAGCGCCTGAGAACCTGGTCTCCGACGCGAGATCCTCGACGATCACGGGCCGCCCGGCAGCAAGTGTGTAGCCCGCCTGCGTCTCGCGGCCGGTCGAAACAGTGGCCGTCCCGACCAGTCCGAGGTGCCATCCGATCCCCGCTCTGAGCACGAGCTCGGCGTCTCCCGGGACCAGCTCAAGAATCTTCACCTTTTCGAGATCGAGGATCTCACCGACGGTGGTGACCACCTCGTTGAAGTATTTCTGCAGATCGCTTTCCGTCAGCGCGCGTTCGCCCAGGCGCGCAAGCGTTTCCTGCTGGCGCGCACGCACGCGGACCTCGCGATTGATGCGCAGGCGTTCGGTCACATCTCGACACAGGCCGAGCATTTGCACAGTCGCCCCGTCCTCGACGACGACGGTGACCAGCGCTTCGAACCAACGCTCCTCGCGCCCCGATCGACCCGGCAGGCGGTACTCCAGGCGGCACGGCTCGCGCGTCTGTAGGCTCTTGCCGATCGCGGCGAGAACGCCTGTCGCGTCCTGCGGCGCAAAGTCCTGCGGGGCGATCGATAGCTTGCCGTCGATGGTGCCCTCGGGACGACCGTGAAAATCTTCGAGGTTGGTCGACCATGTCAGCTGGTGCGATCGCAGGTCCCATGACCAGATGCCGACCTGGCCGAGGTCGAGCGCCCGTCGAAACGATTCGAGATCGGACGGGATAGGCGACGTCCCGGCCGTTTTACCGTTGTCCTGTGTTTCAGACGCTTTCACATCCACCGTGCGACCCTTTTGTATTTGGGCTCTTCAGCGCAGGTTCCGCGGGCAAACAGCCTCTCCTTTCGGGCCCACGCGAATTCTTGCCTCCGATCGGCTTGAGTCAAGCATCGGTCCGCCGACTCGCGCTTTCACTCCTCCATGCGTCGCAGCTACAGCGTCGCAGCTACATGCGTCGCAGCGCAAGCGGCTAAAGCATCACTCGGTTCGTATGCCCTTGCGACGGCTTGGTTCAGATCGTGAGCCGGCAAGTCAGTCTCCAGGCGCGCGGAAAGGCGACCTGTCGCGGCGTTTGCCGAATCGCTGACCGCGCCGACTGGCCCGGCCACCGTCTTGACGGTTAAACCGCTGGCATTTCGAAAGTTCCGAGGGGCGAACGTCACCTCGGGTCTTCGGCCGACATGCCTCGCCGAGTGCAGCGGGGATTCAATGTCTCGAATGACAGCGAGCGCGCTTACGACACGCAGCGGCCCGCGATCTGCGCCAATGGCGACTGTCCGATCGCGCTGACCATGGGCTCGCAGCCGTCGAGCAATTTGGGCTTGGGAGCGGGCGCAGGCGGAATTTCGGCCGGGCCGTTCACCGCGTTGCGGCTCTTGGTCGAAGCCAGCGGCAAGCGGTCGCTCTTGAGCGTGCGGTCGACCATCGGCGCGCTGCGCGAGGGCGCCGGCGACGCGGTGCTGGTGGCGGAAAGTTCAAGACCAACGAGGAAGGTCGCAATGGCAAAGACTGCGCCGCCGCAGCCGACGAGATATCCGGAATAACGCCGCATGGGTTGCTCCCCACGATCCCTGTCCCCATTAGTCGCGTTAACCCGCGCTTAGGTTCATGCGTTGCGTTGGGATTTGCGCAGACCCGGGCGTGGAGGGCTTCGCCGAACATAAGACTTTGGACGAAAACGAGGATTTGGTGGGCACGGGCTGGGCCGGAATCGATCGGGTTCCAAGCCCGGGGCTCCCGCTCCGCCGGGTGCGAGATGTCAGCCGGCTTTTTTGATGCCGGTGCTTTCAGGAACCAATGGGCGCCTGGTGCGTTGGGAAGCAGCCGGCCGCCCATTTCCCCCTCCCCGTGCTCGGCCGGTTATCTAGGGCGTAGTCGACAGATTGGGTCGGCTACGCCCCCGTCTTTTTTGGCGAAGGCGATGTGCGGCGCTTTCGGAAACGTGCGCGGCGTTGTGCGTCGGAACCTTTGTTCGGACGTCCGGGTTCTTTCCCCATCTCGAACGACAACAGGAGCAAAGCGATGAATTGGGATCGTGTCGAAGGCAATTGGAAAGAGCTCAAAGGCAAAGTTCAGCAGAAGTGGGGTAAGCTCACCGATGACGATCTCAACGTGATCGAGGGCAAGCGCACAGAGCTCAGCGGCCGACTCCAGCAGCGCTATGGCGTGGCCAAGGACGAAGCCGAACGCCAAATCGACACCTGGCTCAAGAGCGTCCACTAGGGGAGCAGCAACCCTCGCGCCGCGGGAGCAACCATGTTTCAGCGATCCGGATACGCCCGCGCGCTCTCCACCGAAATCGGTGACATCGACCAGCGTTTGCGTGCACTGGAGCGGCGTCTTGAAGCGATCGGCGGCCGCTCCGCCGCAAGCGCGGCGCAGGCCGCCGATCATGTCGGCGAGACGATTGCGTCGGCCTTAAGCGGCGTAGCCGAACGACTGCGCGGCCGCGCCGACTCCGTGCGCGATGAAGTGGCCAAGATCAGCGGTGATGCAGCGAAGCTCGGTAATCAGGCGCTGCGCCGCCTCGTTGATGAGGTGGAGCATCGTCCGCTGATCACGCTGGCGGTTGCTGTTGGCGTAGGAATTCTCGTCGGCTTAGCGAGTCACCAGGCCAGCCGATCGAACCGCTCGCCCGGCCGGCGCCGCCGCTGAGGGGCGCACGGCCGAACCCATTCTCCACAGTCACGCGGTGACGCGCCGCTCCCGGCGTTTGGCGGTGCGCTCGAAGAACAGGGCTTGGCTCGCAACCGCCGATACGGTCGCGGGCTGGAAAGGCTTGGCGATCAGGAAGGCTGGCTCGGGGCGTTCGCCGGTGAGGAAGCGCTCGGGATAGGCGGTGATGAAGATCACCGGCGCCTCGAACGATGCGAGCAACTCGTTGACTGCCTCGAGTCCCGAACTGCCGTCGGCGAGTTGGATGTCAGCGAGGATGAGGCCCGGTCGCTTTTTCTTGGTCAGCGCCAGCGCCTCCGCATGGGTGCGGGCGACGCCGAGCACTCGGTGACCGAGGCCTTCCACCAGAGTCTCGAGCTCCATCGCGATGAACGTGTCATCCTCGATGATGAGAACGTCGGTTGCGATCTCGGCCGCAAGCTCGCGCCCGGATTCCTCGACCAATCCGCGCAGCTTCATGACGTCGACGTCGAGGATCCGTGCCGCGTCCGGCTCCGAAAAGCCTTCGAGCGCGACCAAGAGAAATGCCTGCCGGGGAAGGGGTGTGATGTTGGCGAGCTTGTGCTCTCCGGGAAGCTCGTCCTCCCCGGAGCTGGACGCATCGTTCACCGCGACCGAGTTCCAGATTTTGGTGAACAGACGATAGAGGGCTACCCGCGGCCCTCGGGGATCCTCGATAACCGCGCGATCGGCGATCAAGGCCTCCAGGGTGGCGGCGACATAGGCGTCGCCCGAGGCCTGGCTCCCGGTCAAGGCCCTTGCATAGCGCCTCAAAAAGGGCAGGTATTGTGCTACCGCAGCAGAGGAGTTGGACACGGCACCCTCCCGTTCGCAGCTTAAGGTTACCCCAAAACGAGCCTGTGGGAAAAAAGTTCCACGGAAGGGAACGAACGATCCGAGGTCACGTTATCATCCGATAAGCACAAGAGGGGCCCGGGCCGGGGGCTTCGCCCGGGAAGAACGAATGAACGAAGAAAGGCCGGTTCGGGCGGGCATGGCGCGGGGGAGGGCCGCTCGGCCGGACGCGATGCACAATCCGCTGAGGTCAGAGGCGATGCATACCGACGCGCAAGTTAGAAGGCCCGGTGGGCGCCTGAGCCGCGAGGATCAGCGAAGGATCGGCGATATCCTTCAGCGCGTCTACGACGACGTGTTGCGCCAGGGCGTTCCCGACCGCTTCAAGGAGCTGCTGGACCGCTTCGAGCAGCCAGTTGGCGGCACCGAGGCGCGCTCGACGCAGGGACAAGGCTCGGGACACCACGAGCCTGATCGGGTGGTGGGGGCGAAGGCATTCGACAACAAGGGGTCGAGATCATGACGATGCGATCATCCGTGCGTGACGCGATGCTCGCAGCGGTGCCGAGCCTGCGGGCATTCGCCATCTCGCTTTGCGGCAACGTGGATCGTGCCGACGACCTGGTGCAGGAAACGCTGTTGCGCGCCATGGCGAACATCGATTCCTTCCAACCGGGTACGAACATGTCCGCGTGGCTGTTCACGATTCTCCGCAACCTGTTTCGCTCCGAATACCGCAAGCGACGGCGCGAGGTCGAAGATACCGACGGCACCTATGCTGAGAGCCTGAAATCGCATCCCGAACAGCACAGCCGGGTGGAGTTCGATGAATTCCGCACGGCGCTCGCCAAGCTGCCGCCGGACCAGCGGGAAGCGCTGATCCTCGTCGGGGCATCGGGCTTTTCCTACGAGGAGGCCGCCGCCATTTGCGACTGCGCGGTCGGCACGATCAAGAGCCGGGTCAATCGCGCGCGCACGCGGTTGTCGGACCTTCTCTCCATCGAGGGCACGGACGACTTCGGCCCTGATCATGCCACCCGCGCAATTCTCTCCGCGGGCGGTCGCGGCTGAGCCGTAACAAACACGATCTTCCGCTCGTCCCCGCGGCGCGCCAGGATGCCTGCGCCGCGGCGACCCCCCGTTGCGGGGACCCAGCGCCGCAGACGAAGCGCTCGAAGCAAAGCCGTCTGAATTCCCGCTGAAGTTTACCCCCGCGAAAGCGGGGAACGAGCGGATTTTGCGATACGGCACGAGAGCGTCGCCTTGAGGGCGGGAAAGTGTGCCAGAATGTATGGCGCTCCCCTCTGCAAGGAATGAGCTTTTCATGAGCGTTGATACTCAAATCACCACGCTGAGCGCGGCCCTCGGCGATTATCCGCACACGCTGCCGCTCAAGCTTGGGGACATCAAATCCTCGCGCGTCGCCTTCGTCTTTTCCGACATCCGGCCGGCGAACCGCTTCTTCAAGCCCATGGTGCGGGAGCTCAAATTCGACGTCAGTGAGATGGCGATCGCGACCTACGTGCAGGCCAAGGCCTACGGCAAGCCGCTCGTTCTCCTCCCTGCGACCATGATGGGCCGGTTTCAGCATGGCACCATCCTGTGCAATGCGGCGCGTCCGCTCACGCCCTCCGAGCTTGCCGGCAAACGCATCGGCGTGCGCGCCTACAGCCAGACCACGGCGGTGTGGGTGCGCGGCATCCTTCAGAACGATTACGGGGTCGACCTCGGCAAAGTGCGCTGGGTCACGTTCGAAGACGGCCATGTGGCGGAATACCGCGAGCCCGCGGGCGTCGAGCGAGCGGGCGCCGATAAGAACCTCCTCAAAATGCTGCGCGAGGGCGAGCTCGACGCCGCGATTTATGGCGCCGACCTTCCCAAAGATCCAGCGCTGATGAGCGTGATCCCGGATGCCGAGGCGGCAGCACGGCAGTGGTACGCGCGACACAAGGTCGTGCCGATCAATCACATGGTGGTGGTGACGGAAAAACTGGCGAAGTCCCATCCGCAAACGGTCAAGGAAATTTACCGCCTGCTGCTGCAAGCCAAAAACGCCGCCGGATTGCCCAAGCCGGGCGAGATCGATTTTCTGCCGTTCGGCTTCGACGCATGTCGGCCGGCGCTGCAGACCATCATCACCTATTCGCTGCAGCAGCAGCTCGTTCCGCGAAAAATCGAGGTCGAGGAGCTGTTCGACGATTTGCCCCGCACTCTCGACGGGTGAACGCATCGGCTTTGGCCAGCCAAGCCCCGACCCGCCGTTGCGCCCGGCCGACGGTTTGGTGAATACGCTTTTCTGAAAGATCTTCGCACACAAAAGTGGCGACAGGCCGTATTAATCCGGCTTGTCGACTTGATGAGCCCGAGACGGTATCTCGTTCCGCCTGCGTGGCGCAGACCGCATCAATTCGTTTACCAAATTCATTTACCGAATTTGTGCGGCCTCGGTCGCTGTCGCGCTTCTGCGATATCGACGAGTTGGTCGAGTAGCGATCGCAACTTTTGCGGCATTGGCAGCGTTAGTGGAATCAGCGCCACGCGGCGCGCCGGCCGGAAAAAACTTCGGGAGGAGCGTCTTCGTGAAGTTCGCGGATAGGGCCCCGTTTCTATCCCATGGTGCAGGCCTTCGGATGCTCCGCATCGCGCTGGTCGCCGGCGCGGCTTGGACCGTTGTCGCCGGGTACTCGGCGGATGCTGCAGCCCGCGGAATGGGGTTTGGCACGCCCTACGGATGGTATGACGGGTGGTATGCGCCCCCGGCGGCAATCCCTTCTCGCAAGCCGAAGGTTGCGCCCGCGCGGCGGGAAAAGGCCGAGCCGAAGAAGGAGACGGGCTTCGGCGACATGCCGAAAGGTCCGCTGCAGCTCATCGTCTCGGTCGACAACCAGACAGTGACGCTGTTCAGCAATGGCGTGCGCGTGGCGCAGGGGCCGGTCTCGACCGGCGTGGCGAGCCATCCCACGCCGATGGGCGTGTTCAGCATCATCGAGAAGGACCGTTATCATCGCTCCAATCTCTACAGCGACGCGCCGATGCCCTACATGCAACGCATCACCTGGTCGGGTGTAGCGCTGCACGAGGGCCTGCTGCCGGGCTATCCGGCCTCGCACGGCTGCATTCGCATGTCGCACGACTTCGCCCGCAAGCTCTGGCCCATCACGAAGCTCGGCGTGCGCGTCGTCGTGGCTCGCCACGAGCTTGCGCCTATCGATTTCGAGCATCCCAAATTGTTCAGGCCGAAACTCAGGCCAGCTGAACCTGCGATCGCGATCAGCAGCAGCGACGGACGCAGTGCCGCGCCCGCGACCATGATAGCGCAGGCAATCATCGCGGATGCCGGCAGCGAGGGCACCGAAACGGTGCCGCAAGTGTCGGCCACGCGCCCCGGTGCGGAAAACGTGGATGACGGCGAAGCCACCGAGACGATGCCGGCCATCCCCGTGGTTACCGAGCCGGGGCCGAGCGGGGTCGGCGGCAGCGACACCGTCAAACCTGCACCGAACGTCGATCCGGCGAAGCCGCCGCCGATCAAAGCCGCCGAGGAGCCGCTCAAGCGCAGCGGCCAAGTCGCAGTATTCGTCAGCGGTAAAGAGCAAAGGATTTTCGTCCGGCAAGGCTTCATCCCGCTGTTCGACATGCCGGTGGTTATCGAAGACGCCGATCAGCCGCTTGGCACGCACGTCTTCACCGCGATGGAGGTGACCGAGAACGGGGCCGGCATGCGCTGGAATCTCATCACCGTTCCGATTGAGACGACAGCGCCGGAGCGGAGGGACGCCAGGAAGAAACCGAGGGAGGCCAGGCCGATCTTTCGGCAGAAGCCGCCCCCGAGCGCGGCGGAAGCGCTCAACCGCATCCAGATGCCGCAGGAGGCGGTCGAGCGCATCAGCGAGTTGTTGATTCCGGGCTCCTCGCTAGTCGTTTCCGACGAGGGCCTCGGTCGCGAAACCGGCCGCTACACGGAATTCATCGTCTCGTACTAGGCACTGGGGGCGATCCCGGGGCAGAGTGAGGCGATGTTCGAAGGCTTCACCCGCACCGAGATCAAGACCAGTGGCGCGCGCATCGTCACGATGCGCGGGGGCAAGGGACCGCCGCTGTTGCTGCTACATGGCAATCCCTTCTCGCACCTGTGCTGGCACAAAATCGCCCCGCGCTTGGCGAGCGAGTTCACGGTGGTAGCCACGGACCTGCGCGGCTACGGGGATTCGGAAAAGCCGCCCGGCGGCGCCGACCATAGCGGCTACTCGTTCCGCGCCATGGCGCAGGACCAGGTGGAGGTGATGGCGGCGCTCGGCTTCGAGCGCTTCTACGCCGCTGGCCATGATCGCGGCGCCCGTGTGCTCCACCGCATGTGCCTCGATCATCCGCAAAAGGTCGCGCGCGCTGCCATCCTCGACATCATTCCGCAGCATCATCTGCTCCACAGCGTCACGCGGGAGTGGGGCACCTTCTCCTGGCATTGGTTCTTCATGATCCAGCCCTACGATTTTCCCGAGCGGCTGATGGGCGCCGATCCCGACTATTTCATCGAAAAGAAGCTCGCCAAGACCGAACGGGGCCTGAGCTTCTTCGACCCGGCGGCGCTCGCCGAATACAAGCGCTATTTCCGCAACCCCGCTACCATCCACGCCATGTGTGAGGATTATCGCGCGACCCACGGGGTCGATCTCGACATGGATAGCGCGGACTTTGCCGCCGGACGCAAGATCGCCTGCCCGGTGCTGCTGCTCTGGGGTGCGACCGGCGGCGTCGGCCGCAATCACAAGCCCATGGAGATTTGGCCGCGCTATGCCTCGGACATCCGCGGCGGCAGGGCGCTCCCTTGCGGGCACTATCTGTCCGACGAAGCGCCGGAGGAAACCTACCGCGAGCTGCGCGAATTCTTTGCGGCGGCGAAGCCGGGAAAGGCGTGAGGATGGGAACCGCTTCGACGATCACCGCACCTCGGCGCCCTTGGTACACCATCCTCTACGTTCAAGTTCTGATTGCGATTGCTGTCGGCATTCTCATCGGTCGCTACTTTCCGCACACCGGCGTCGCGCTCAAGCCGCTCGGCGACGGCTTCATCTCGCATCCGATCGCCGTCGGCGAGGAGCTCGAGGAAGAGCCGGTGTAGGGATCGCGCAGTGAATCTGCGAGGCACGTCATGGCATCAAGCCCGGTAACAATGGTCAACGTCCGCTATATGGTCGACGATGTCGAGGCCGCCGTCGCGTGGTACACCAAGCATCTCGGCTTCACGCTCCTCTCTAACGCCGCCCCGGCTTTTGCCGACGTTACGCTAGGCTCGCTACGGCTCTTGCTTAGTGGGCCGACGAGCTCCGCCGGGCGAGCGATGCCCGACGGCGAGCGCCCCGGTCCTGGCGGCTGGAACCGCATTCACCTGATCGTGGACGACATTTCCGCCGAGGTCACACGGCTGCGCGCCGCCGGCGTCGAGTTCCGCAACGACATCGTGACCGGGCCGGGCGGATCGCGGGTCCTGCTGAAGGACCCCGCCGGCAATCTCGTCGAGCTGTTTCAGCCGGCCCGCCGCTGATCGCGTTGGTGCAGATCATGGCGAAGACGAGAGCATCATGCATGCAATTGACAGAATGAGTGCGGGCGGCATGACCAGAAATCCCAGACGCAGGAACGTCAACAGCGTCACCTCCTGGCGCTCGCGCCGCAGCGCGATCAACCAGAGAATGGTTGCGAGCGAGCCGGTGACGGACAAATTCGGCCCGAGATCCACGCCAATCAGCACAGCGCCCGAGACCTGGGCAGGGACATGATCGGCGGCAAGAACCGAACCGGCGACCAGCCCGGCCGGAAGATTGTTGACGAGGTTGCCGACGATCGCGACGAGAATGCCCGCCGCCCAGGCGGTGCCGTGCGCCGAGCTGCCCATGGCCTCGCGTAACAGATCGTTCAGTATTCGAATGACCCCGGTGCGATCGAGCGCTTCCACGAGCACGAAGAGGCCGGCCACCAGCGGCAACACCTCCCAGGACATATTGCGAAGGATGGGCCAAGGCGATTGTCGATTGAGCGCGATGATTGCTGCCGCAGTGACGCCGGCGCAGATGAAAGTCGGCCATCCGAGCGCGACATCGAACGCCGAGCACAAGAGCAGGCACGCGCCCACCGCCAAGATGCCGCCGGCGGCCATCTGCCCGCCTCGCCGCAGCGGCGGGCGCGCGACGTTGCGCGCGATCTGCTCGGCGGCAAGCGTGCGCTGCTGGGTGAGACGAAGCACGAGATAGGTCGCGCCGATTGCGACGAGGGACGCCGGTCCGAACCGAGCGAGCCATGCAAGCAGCGACGGCATGTGGCTGCCGAAGACGACAAGGTTGGCCGGATTCGAGATGGGCAGCGCGAAGCTCGCGGCATTGGCGATGAACGCGCAGATCAAGAGATAGGGCAGCGGCGAGGCGCCGGCAGCGCGGGTGGCGGCATAGACCGCCGGCGTGAGCACGACCGCCGTGGCATCGTTCGAAAGCAACATCGTCACCACGGTGCCGACGGCGTAAACCAGCGCGAACAGGCGTTGCGTCGATCCGCGCGCGAGCGCGACGGCGACGGCAGCGAGCCAATCGAACAGGCCTTCCACGCGCGCGAGCTCCGCGAGCAGCATCATGCCGGTGAGAAAGAGATAGACGTCGAGCCCGCGCCCAATCCCGGCGAGCGCGTCGGTCCATGACAAAAGCCCGCTGGCGACCAGCGCGGCCGCGCCGACCACGGCCCACACTGCCTCGGGCAGGCGCCACGGACGAATGATGACTCCGCCTGTGGCCAGTGCGGCGATTCCCCAGGTCGCGGCGGCGCTTGCGTTGAGTATCGACACAGTACGGCTCTCTCACAGCTCGACGTGGATTCGCTCGATCATGGTACGTGGTTTCAACGCCGCCGGTCGCGAGACGGTTGTCTCGTCGTCAAACGCGCATTCTCGATTCCTAGCTATGAATTGTGGGGAGCAAATTCGATTGCGACTTCGACATACCTTGGTTTCGTGCCAACGAACGTCAGCGTAAACGGTGCGTTAAAAAGACATCACTTTTTCCCAAAGAAGAATCCGGGCCGCGAATTCATTTGACGTGTGATCCAAATGTCACGGACTCCGCGGCGACGCGGGAGTAGAAGAGCGCGGGGCGATGGAAAGTGAATCGCGATAGGGGATGTACGATGTACAAGCGATCATTTGCCACTGCTGCACGTCTGGCATGTGCTGCCGCCACGCTTGCGGCGCTCGCGGGTGCCGCGACCGCCGCCGACCTTGGGAGGAGAGCGCCAGCTCCATACCAGCCTGCGCCGCCTCCGCCTCCGGTCTTTACTTGGACCGGCTGCTACATCGGGGGCAATATCGGCGGGGGCTGGGCTTCGAAGACCTCAACCGACGTTGCCGGCGCGGTGACCGGCGTGGTCGGGGCCGATCTCGGCTCGCATACTGCGGACGGGTTCATCGGCGGCGGCCAAGTCGGCTGCGATTATCAAGCCGGCTTCTGGGTCGTGGGCGTCCAAGGCATGTTCGAAGGCTCGAACATGAAGGGGAGCAACACCGATCCCTCGGGGCTGTTCGCTGTCAATACGAGCATCCCCTGGTTCGCCACGGTCACAGGGCGCATCGGCTTTACCGCTTCTCCCGCGGTGCTGGTTTATGCCAAGGGCGGCGGGGCTTGGGTGCGCGACGACTACACGCTCAGCAGCGTCGCCGGCACCACGTTGGCAACGGCGAATCCCACGCCATCGGGATGGACCGTAGGCGGCGGGGTCGAGTGGTCCTTCGCCGGCAACTGGTCGGCCTTCGCCGAATACAATTATCTCGATTTCGGCACGCCGGGCGTCACCTTCACGCCTGCCGTGGCCGGGCCGACGTTCCCCATCAATATCAAGCAGAACATCAATAGTTTCATGGTGGGACTCAACTATCGCTTCAGCGCCGTCGGCTACTGATGGCTCGAGCGATCGGGATCGGGATCGATCGAGCTGTTGCGAAGAACCCCGCGGTAACCCGGGGCTCTTTGGTTCTGCACGAGGGTAGTCATGCCCAATTCGGTTTGTGACATCGTCGGCGGTCGTCCCCGCGAGACCCATATTCCAGAGGCGGTGGTTATGGGTCCCCGCAACGGGGTCCCCGCGACGCGAGCGTCGCGGGGTGCCCCTTGCGGGGACGACAATATCTGAGTCTGTCGGAGACTAACCGCTCGCGACCGGCGCCGGCGCGGCGAGGAAATTGCGCATCGCGTACCACAGCAGGTGCCGGTTGTTGCTGTATCCCGGGCTGTGCGCGGTGTGCGGCAGGATCACGAACTGGCGGTCGCCGTTGGGCAGTTGCTGGAAGAAGTCGAGGAGATCCTCCGTGGTCGAATTGCCGTCGTGCACGCCGCGGATCATGAGCACGGGCGAGGGCACTTTCTTGGGATCGACCAGCGGCAGATTGGCGGCCATGTCGAGATAGGTGCCGGTCGGGACCTGATCGCCGAACTTGAGCTCGACGGCGATGATGGCTTCGGGCACGGCCATGTCGTAGCTCGAGGCGAAGCCGTCGCGGGTGAAGATGGAGCGAATCATGGCCGCGTCGCGCTTGCGGCGATTATTGTTGCGATAGAACTCGATCTGCTGCTGCCGCCTGCCGATCTCCGGCGCGGCGGTGCCTTTATAAGTGAAGGCGACGAGCACCAGCCGGTCCACCCGCGCAGGCTCGACCTGCGCGAAAGCAGCGGCGCGGATGGCCCCCGAGGAGGTGCCGTAGAAATGCATCTTTGCCTGACCGGTTTCGCGCGCCACCGCCGGGATGGCGGCTTTGAGATCCTCGACGCTGCTGGCGATGTCGGAATTGTTGCCCGAACTGCCGGAGTATCCGTAGCCGTCGTGATCCATGGTCCACACGTCGTAGCCGTAGCGCGCAAGCACGTTCATGAGCGAGTACTCGCCCTTGCCCGGCACGGTGAGATCGTATGACGAGCGTGCGGAGTTCGACGAGCCGTGCACGAGGAAGAGAACCGGAAGCGCGGTCTCGCCGGGCGTTGGCGCGCCGATGCGCTTGCGCCAGAGGTTGAGCGCAACCTCGCCCTTTTTGGCCCAGTATTCCGCGCTCCAGATCGCGCCTTCCCTCGGTTGCGCAATGCCGGCACCGGTGCTCTGCGCCCGCGCCGGGAAGGCGGACACGAGTCCCGCCCCGAGGCCGACGCTTGCTCCTTTGAGGATGGTGCGCCGCGCAAGCGGATGTGCGGGCGGCAGCGGACTGTCGGTCATGGCGTCCTCCGATTTCGGCGCGAGCTGGCGGCGCCGGCGCGCTCTTGGGCCGGTTTTCGCACGATCTTATCAGACCGGCTAGGCGGCCGGCAGATGGCCCGAGCAGGCATGCCGATCCGCGGGCGACGCTGTTTGCAACGCAAGCTCTCGCCCGTTCCTCCGCGTTTTGCTAGTCCTTGCCCACCATCGGCTCGAACCGTCAGAGGATGGCGTGGCAAGGCGGGATTGGAAATCGGACATTGCAACGACGATATGGTGGGGATGCGAAGGTTCCCGGAACATCGCCTGACGGTCGACCGATGACGCCGAGACCACAGGATCGTCAAAGCAGAGTGCTCGATGCGCTGCATCGGGCCGCGCTGTTCTGTGACCAAAGGATCGGCTGGAACCGGATCGGGGTCACGCTCAGCCTCACGATCATCGCGGTCGCGGCCGTGGTGCTCTATCGCATCCTGCGCACGATCGACGCGAGCGAGGTCAAAGAAGCCCTGCTGACCGCCGATCTGCGCAATATCGCGCTTGCCGCTTTATTCGTTGCCGGCGGATATTTCACCCTGACGTTCTACGATCTCTTCGCGCTGCGCACGATCGGCCGCAACGACGTGCCGTATTGGGCGGCCGCGCTCGCGGCCTTCACCAGCTATTCGGTCGGCCACAATGTGGGCGCAAGCGTGTTCACCGGCGGGGCGGTGCGCTACCGCATCTATTCGGCTTGGGGGCTGACCGCCGTCGAGGTCGCGAAAATTTGCTTCGTAGCCGGGCTCACCTTCTGGCTCGGGAACGCCACCGTGCTCGGGCTTGGCATCGCCTATGCGCCGCTTGCCGCCACGGCCATCGATCAGTTGCCGGCGTGGCTCAACCGCGGCGGGGCGATCCTGATTTTGGTCGTGCTGGCGGTCTACGTCAGCTGGGTGTGGCGGCGCCCGCGCGTGGTGGGCCGGGAAAACTGGTGCGTCAACTTGCCCGGCGGCCCGCTCACGCTGCTGCAGATCGGCATCGGCATCGTCGATCTCGGCTTCTGTGCGCTGGCGATGTACATGCTGGTGCCGGCCGAGCCCAATATCGGCTTCGTGACGCTGGCCGTGATTTTCGTCTCCGCCACGCTGCTCGGCTTTGCAAGCCATGCGCCGGGAGGGATCGGCGTCTTCGACGCCGCCATGCTGGTGGCGCTGTGGCAGTTCGACAAGGAAGACGTGCTCGCGGGGGTCCTGCTGTTTCGGCTGCTCTACTACATCATCCCATTCGCACTTTCGCTTCTTATTCTCGGCGGCCGCGAGCTCTTTCTCGCGGTCCGCGGCGCCTCTCCGCCGCCCCTCGAGCCGCTTCCTTCGCTGGCCCCGACCGAGGTGGGCACGTCGCCCGAAGCGAGGCGGGAGCAGGCGTAGGCGTCCGGAGCGAAATTCACGTAGATGTCACATCAGCGGTAGGTGCCCTGAGGCGGTATTGACACGGTCAGGCGCCGCCGCAGTAATGGTCAGCGTTGGTCCACCAATCCTGCTCACGATGAAAGTGGAACGGGCTGCTGGCCGTCTGCGCTCTCTGCCACGCGTGCGAATGTTTCGCACCTGGCTGATGATCGCCTTCCTTCTCGTCGGGCCGTGCATGCTCCCGGCGCCAGGCACGGCCGCCGACGGCCAGCCGTCAGGGGACACGCGGCTGGTCGCGCTTGCCGATTCGGCCCAACCATCGTTCTCGCTGCCGAGCCTCGACGGCCCCGCGCGTGGGCTTGCGCAGCTTCGCGGTCAGGTGGTGCTTCTGCATTTCTTCGCGACCTGGTGCGAGCCATGCCGGGCGGAAATGGCGAGCTTGCGAGCACTGCAGTCCCGACTCGACGGGGTGCCCTTTGCCATCGTGCCCATCAGCGTGGCCGAGGCGGACGGGGCGGTGCGCCGGTTCTTCGCCGGCGAGTCGTTGCCGTTTGCGATTTTGCTCGATCGCGACCGCGCGGTCGCGCGCGCCTGGAATGTTCAAACGCTGCCTTCGACCGTCGTCCTCGATCGCACCTTGAAGCCTCGCTTCATCGCCGAAGGCGACGTGGACTGGGCACGGCCCGACGTGACGAAGATACTCGCGGATCTGCTCATGGAGGTGCCGGGCTGAAGATGCCGGCAGTGAATCCTGAAAACACATCTCGAACACGGAGAAATGGCCATGAAGAGAAGAGAATTTTTGCGCGGCGGCGCAGCACTCACGGCTGTTGCGGCGTTGCCGCACAGCGCTTTGGCCCAAACGCCATTCGCGCCCAGGCCGGACGCTTGGCGCAAGTTCGAGGTCACCACTCGCGTCGAGATCGTCAAGCCGGCGGGGAAGATGCAAGTATGGTTGCCATTGCCGGCGGTTGCCGAGCCCGGCTGGATTGAACCGCTCGGCAACGAATGGACGAGCAACGGGCAGTCGGCGCAGCTCAAGCGCGATACGAAATACGGGGCGCAGATGCTGCACGTCGAATGGGCGGACGGCGAGCGGACCCCCGTCGTGCAGGTCGTCAGCCGCATTGCGACGCGCGATCGCGCGGTCGATCTCTCCAAGCGTGGCAGCGTGGCGTCGCTCTCGGCCGATGAGCGCAAACTCTATACCGCCTCGACCGATCTGATGCCGACGGACGGCATCGTCAAAGCGACCGCCGACAACATCGTGGGCTGGACCTTCAGCGATGTCGAAAAGGCGCGGCGTATCTACGAGTGGATTGTCGATAACACGTTCCGCGATCCGAAGACGCGCGGCTGCGGCATCGGCGACATTGCCTCAATGTTGAAGACCGGCGATTTCGGCGGCAAGTGCGCGGACTTGAACGCGCTCTATGTCGGGCTGGCGCGCGCGGCCGGACTGCCCGCACGCGACGTCTACGGCATCCGTATCGCGCCATCGCGCTTTGGCTACAAGAGCCTGGGGGCAGGCAGCGAGATCGTCAGCAAGGCGCAGCACTGTCGCGCCGAGGTTTACCTCAGCGGATTTGGCTGGGTCCCCGTCGATCCGGCGGACGTGCGCAAGGTGGTGCTGGAAGAGCCGCCTGGCCAGCTCGCGCTCGACGATCCCAAGGTCGTGGCAGCGCGCAAGACGCTGTTCGGCGCTTGGGAGATGAATTGGCTCGCCTACAACTTCGCCCACGATGTCGAGCTGCCCGGCTCGTCGGGCCCCAAGCTGGGCTTCCTCATGTACCCGCAGGCGGAGGTGAACGGCGAGCGGCTCGACTCGCTCGATCCCGACACTTTCAAATACGAGATCAAGGCCAAGGAGATCCCGGCATAGCAAGGGATCGCCGTGGGGTAGGGTGAGCGCAAGAGAGCCCATGCTGCGGGCTCTCGTCCACTACACATCCGGCCAATTCGAATTGTCGTAATCTGCTCCTGACTGGGGAGGCGGCTCAAATGCGACGCGATCTATTGAAGCTGCGCGACGGTCGAGCGGTCGCGTTACACCTCGGTTTATGTCTAACCTTTCTGCTGTGGCCCGCCATTGTCCGCGCGCAATCCGTTGCCTTCATCAATCCTGGAAAGTCAGACGAAATCTATTGGGTGACTGCGAGCCAAGCCATGGAGGCCGCTGCCAAGAGCCTCGGCATGAATTTCGAGGTGCAGTATGCTCAGCGCGAACCGCTGAAGACGCTCGAGATTGCCCGGGAACTGGCAGCGCGTCCCGCCGGCAAGCGGCCGGAATATGTCGTGATCACGGACGATTATGCTGTGGCCGACCAACTTTTGAAGATCATCGACTCTGCTGGCGTGAAGACGTTTCTCGCCTACAGCTCCATTCCCGCCGATCAGCGCGGCGGCACCGGGTCGCCGCGCGGCAAGTACAAAGGCTGGCTGGGCTCGCTGGAGCCGCGGGCGGAGGAGGCGGGTTATCTCACCGCACGCGCTCTCATTGAGCGCGGCAAGAAAGAAAAGGCATTTGCACCCGACGGCAAGCTTCACATGCTGGCAATCGCCGGCGATCGTTCCACGCCCTCGTCGATCAATCGCAATCAGGGCATGCGCCGCGCCGTCGCCGAAGCTCCACTGGTCGTTCTCGAACAGGAGGTTTATGCGGCCTGGAACCGCGAAGTAGCCGCCCAGCATGCCGATTCGCTCTATCGGCGCTACCCTGACGTCAAACTCATCTGGGCGGGCAACGATTTAATGGCATTCGGAGCGATGACCGCGTGGGAAAAGCGCGGCGGTAAGCCCGGTATCGACGCGTGGTTCAGCGGCATCAACACCTCGACCGAGGCGCTCGAAGCAATCAAATCCGGACGCCTCACCTCCCTTGCCGGCGGCCACTTCATCACCGGCGCGTGGTCATTGGTGATGATTTACGATTATCACCATGGCCGCGACTTCGCCGAGGAAGGGCTCGAGCTGCGGCGGCCGATGTTCGCGGAGTTCACCCCGCAGTTGGCCGACCGATACATCGAGCGATTTGGCAGCGGCTTCGATGGCGTCGACTTTAGCCGCTATAGCAAGGTGAGGAATCCGAAGCTTAAGCGCTACAACTTCGGTTTTGCGCAACTCCTCGAACCCCAATCCTAAAACGCGCGCGACGGGTGGAAGCGGCGGCGCTGCTTCCACCCGTCATTACCGGCAGCGTCAGCGATAGACGGGCGCCCTGCCGTAATAAGACGGCGTCGGGTTGAACATCGACTGGAACATGGAGCCGCTGCGTGCAGCGGGCACGGCGGGGGCCGGCGGTGCGGCCCTGCGCTGGGTCGACGCCACGAGCTCATGCTCGCGCTTGCGCTCGGGCGGAGTCTCGATGCCGCCGCGGCCGCTCTTGATCGCCGCGAGCGTGCGGCTGTCGAGATTGTAGACGTCGCGCCGCATTTGCAGCTTGCCCGCGCTGTCGACGAAAGCGGTCTGGTAGGTCAGGTGGACCCAGATCGGCGTCGGCTGCAGTTGCAGGTTCTGCTCGGAGCTGCCGAACATCCGGGTGATCCGCTCCGCCGTCCAATGCTCCTGCGGGCGCGCGATCTTGAGGAGGACCTCGGCATATTTGGCCGGATCCTGCACGCGCATGCAGCCATGGCTGTAAGCGCGCACCTCATGGGCGAAATAGTACTTGTCCGGGGTGTCGTGCTGATAGACCAGGAACCGATTGGGGAAGTTGAACCGAATCCGTCCCAGCGCATTGCCAGGGCCTGGCGGCTGGGAGATATGCACGCCGCCGCCGCTGTAGCTCACGCGCAGCCCCATGCGGGAGAGCACGGTGGGGTCTTGCGCAAGCGCCGGCAGATATTCGTTGTGCACGATCGAGGGCGGCACGTTCCACGTCGGATTGACGGTGATGTGCTTCATCGTCTCGCTCAGCAACGGCGTCGGCATGCTGGGCTTGCCGATCACGATGCGGGTGGTCCACACCTGCCTGCCCTCATGCATCACCCTGAGCGTGAAGTCGGGCTGATTGACGACCACATGCGCCGTGCCGAGATCGCGCGCGTACCAGCGCCAACGTTCCATATTGGCGATGATCGTCTCGATCTGCCGGGAGGCGTCGCCTTTCTTGGCGCCTGAAGCGCCGCGTAGCTCCGCGAGCATCGCCTTGAGCTTTTTATATTCTTCGTGCCGCGGGCTGAATGCGTCGAGCGCTTTGTCCGCATCCTGCGTCGCCACTATGGCGTTGAGGATGTCGGCCGGTTCGGGCGCCGGCTGCGGCAGCTCGATGTTGCGGCTCACCCGAGTGTAGGGGAAGCGCCCGGCCTGCACGTGCCGTGCATAGGTGAGCACCGTCTGCGTGAGCTTGAGATCGGCTTCCGCGAGTGCGTCCGAGCCCAACCCGGCAAAATTCGGCATCTTGTAGTCGCCGACTTCGAGCCCGTCGGCATCGGCGTTCTTCAAACGCGCGATCGCAGAGATGGCGCGAGCGTTCGCGACACCCTGGTCGAGCCAAAGCGGCGCATAGCTGCGGCTCTGATAGAACGCCTCGGCCGCGGCGCGCTCTTTCTTGTTGGCAAAGGTCCGGTCCGATGTGCCGGCGAAGAAGTCGCGAATCTTTTCCGCAACGGCGCGATCTGCAGGATCGAGCGATGCCATCGGGTCGGGCGGGGCTGCCTGCTCCGCCGTAACCGTCAACTCCGTCGCGGCCGCCGGTTCGGTAGTGGCGGCCGTAGGTTCGGTGGTAGCCGCCGTCTCGGTCACTGCTGGATTAGGAGCAGAAGCTTCGGTTGAGGCCTGCTCGGCAGGCGATGCAGCGGCCGGCGCGGGGGCCATTTTGTTGCTCCCGTCCAGCGCGAGTCCGCCCAGCGGGACGGCGGCGAGGATGAGGGCCAGGGCCGTGCCTGCCAGAATATGGTAGCGAAGGCGAGTCATGAGAGATTCTCCCCAAGGGTGCTTGCCCGCGTGCGGGCGCGACGGAGGCGTGCGGGAAGCGGGACAACGCGCACTGCCGCCACGCAACGGCGCAAGTTGCCGTCGGCGAGGCCGCAACCGCGGTTAGAGCCCGCTGTGGATGTGCATGAAGCCCCCCTGTTCCCATCGACTGCCACCCAAGCCGGCGCGTCGCCGGAGGTGGCTCCCGACTATTGGTCGCGCTGGGGGGGCAATTGGTTCAAAGGGATATGGGGGAGATCGGCGGCTGGCGACGCCAGGATTCGTTAACGGTCTCTTTACTCACCGCCTTTGTCGGTCCCGAGCGGTCCGGGTGCGAGCGATCGCCGTTTGCTTGGAGGTATTCCTAGAGGCCAATGTCTGAGGCGCTTACTTCCTTGCGAGTTGGCCTCATCTCGTGGAAAGCTGAGCAATCCAAGCAACGGAGGGCTCGCCGATGGAGATCATCCCGCTGGGTCCGGGCTTTGCCGCGGAGTTGCGCGGCATCACGCTTGCCGAGGTCGCGGCCGACGACGCCGCATACAAAGCGACGCGCGCGGCGTTCGAGGAGCATTCGGTCATCGTCTTTCGCGGCCAGGAGGTGACCGACGAGGTGCAGCTCGCCTTCTCGCGTCGCTTCGGGCCGCTCGAAGTGACCAAGGTCGGCTCGCTCGGCGCAGGCACCAATCTCGTGATCCTCAGCACCATCGACGAGAACGGCAAGGTCGTGCCGGCCGATCACCGGCTGGCGCTTCGCAATAAAGCGAACCAGCTCTGGCACACCGACAGCACATTCAAGCGCGTGCCGGCGCTCGCCTCGGTGCTCTCAGCGCGCGTCATCCCGGCGCGCGGCGGCGAGACCGAATACGTCTCGACCCGCCTCGCCTGGGAGCGGCTCGAGGAGGCGCTGCGCAAGCGGCTCGAGAAGTCCTTCGCCTGGCATGACTACGCCCATTCGCGCGGCAAGATCGCGCCCGACCTGGCGAGCACGGAGGAGCGTGCGGCGCTGCCGCCGCAATGCTGGCGCATGGTGTGGAGGAATCCGGTGAACGGCCGCAGCGCGCTCTACCTTGCCTCGCATGCCTATGCAATCGAGGGCATGCAGCAAACGGCGGCGCAAAAGCTCCTCGCCGAGCTGATGGATGCCGCAACCGCCCCTGGGCTGAGCTACGTGCACACCTGGCGCAAGGGCGACGTTGTCATGTGGGATAACCGCGCCACCATGCATCGCGGTCGCCCGTGGCCCGCACACGAGGCGCGGCTCATGGTGCGCACCACCATCTCTGCGACCGAGGCCGACGGGCTCGAGAGCGTTCGCCCGCCCTCACGGCAGGCGGCGGAATAGTGTCGTCCGCCGCCAGTGGAATGTTGTCCACCGAACACGACGGCCAGGTGAGGCAGCAATGAGCTGGTCCGGCTGCCTGCTCCACATTCATATCGCGGCGAGAGCATCGCTCGCGATGGAGGAGCTCGAGGAAGCCAAGCTTGTCGCCGGCCGCGGGATCGAAGGCGACCGCTATTTCAGCGGCACCGGTACCTACTCGCCAAAACCCGATGCGCGCGAGGTGACGCTGATCGAAATGGAAGTGCTCGAGGCAATCGCGCGGGGTGATCCTCCGGCTCCCGGCAAGCAAGTCGAGCTTGCGCCCGCAGAGCACCGCCGCAATCTCACGACGCGCGGGGTGCCGCTGAGCCACCTCGTCGGCAAGCGCTTCAAGGTCGGCGAAGTCGTGCTCACCGGCGGACGGCTCAACTTCCCCTGCAGGTACCTCGAGAAGCTGCTGGGACGCCCGGTTTACACCCCGCTGCTCAACCGCTCCGGGCTCAATTGCCGCATCGAAGTGGGCGGCATCATCCGTAAAGGCGATCCGATCACGCCGCTTCAGGACTGAAGGAGCGAAGGGCGCGGCGCAGCTCCCTAAATAATGTCATGCTGGCGACGGCGTTGACGCCGGACACGTTCTTGTCGGTTGGCGGCTAGCAAACAGCCCTGCCGTACCTCACGCCGGGATGTAAATCCACGACAGCATCACAAGCGTCCCCACGATCGAGTACAGCAAGAAGCCCGCGCTCTCTGAGGTCCACGTCATGACACGATCTCCTTCTCCCAAGCACCCTTATCCTGGGTAAGAGATATACGCAGTGCGCCGCGCCGTCTGTGATCGCGGTCACAGTTTTGCGGATTCCTGCCGGCGCCCCTAAACTACGGGCGGGCAAGGGGAATTCTGGCTATGGGAGCGGCATGATCCCGTTCCGCAAAGGAATATGCCGATGAGCCGTCGTGGTAGCGTTTTGCTCGTAGCCTGCCTGGTGACGCTGCTGGCGCCTCCGGCGGTCGAGACGTTGGCGCAGGGCGGGATCATTCGCATCATCGTCGGCACTGCGCCGGGCGGCGCCATCGATCCCTATGCCCGCATGGTCGGCGAGCACATGTCGCGAACGCTCGGCGAGCCGATCATCGTGGAGAACAAGCCGGGCGCAAGCGGCACCCTTGCGGCCGAGTACATCGTGAACGCGCCGGCCGACGGAACCATCCTGTGGCTCGGCACCCAGGCGTTCACGGAAATCAACCCGAATGCCTTCCCCAACGCCCGTTGGTCGATCGATCAGTTCAGACCGATTATCCGCGGTGTAGAGGCGCCGCTCGCGTTCGTCATCAATCCCAGCGTGCCCGCCGACACCTTCGCCGACTTCATCGCATGGGCCAAGGCGAATAGGGGCAAGCTGAGCTACTCGTCCTATCAGGCGGGAACGCCGTCGCACTTCCTCGGTTTTCAGATGAACGAGAAGTTCGAGCTCGACCTCACCCACGTGCCGTACCGCGGCTCGGGCCTGCAGGTGACCGGGCTGCTCGGCGGCCATTCGCTGTTCGGCTTCGCGCAGGTCAACTCCTCGCTGCCGCACGTGCGCGCCGGCAAGCTCAAGGCGCTGGCGACCACCGGGCCGACGCGCGACCGCTCCCTGCCCGACGTGCCGACATTCGCCGAATTGGGCTATGCGGAATTTACCGCCAAAGTCTGGTTCGGCCTGCTGGTCAGAGAGGGCGTGCCCGACGACGTGTTCGGGCGGCTCACCGAAGCCGCCAAGGCGGCGCACGCCGATCCCGCCGTGAGAGAGAAGCTCGAGGCGCAGGGATTCGAAGTCTCGGGCGAAACCGGCCCGCAGCTCAAGGCGGAGATCAAGCAGCAGATCGAGCGCTGGGGGCGTCTCGTCAAAGCCTCCGGCTTTTCCATCGAGGATCGCGGCAGCACGCGGTAATGCGGCCCTCTCGCAAATTACCCGGCGGTGGCGAATAAGGTGCTTCGCCCTTTGGCAATGGGTCCCGGGTCTCGTTCCACTCGCGCAAGAGCGCTCGCTGCACTCGCCCGGGACACGCGAATTTCGTGTCCCGGACGAGCGAGCGTCAGCGAGCGAAGATCCGGGACCCCGAGCCACACAATGACTCGAGAACTTAGCGACTCATCACAATCGATAAGCCCGACCCGGCCGCATCACGCGCGGCGGGTCGGCAGCGGCACGCGGTCGACGTGCTCGATCTCGGCCAACAGCAGCCGCTCGACCATTCGCGCCCGCGTCGAGGCCTGCGCTGGATCATCCCACAGGTTCTCGAACTCGCCCGGATCGGCCTCGAGGTCGTAGAGCTCGCCCCATCCGGTGCCGTGGAACACGCTGAGCCGGTAACGACGGTCGATCAGCGTATGCACGCGCGGCGGCACATCCGTGCCTGGGCTCGGGTGCTGATGATCGTATTGGATGAACACGCTGTCGCGCACCGCACTCGCGCCGTCCAAGGCGGGCAGCAAGCTGCGCCCTTGCATGGCGCTGAACGGCTCGATCCTGGCGCGGTCGAGCACGGTCGCGGAAATGTCCAACGTCGACGCGAGCGTATCGGCAACGGCCGGATGGTTCGTCGCCCGCGGATCGGACCAGATGAACGGCACCCGCACGATGCTCTGATACTGCTCCGCGCCCTTGAGCATCAGCCGGTGATCGCCCAGGTGATCGCCGTGATCGCTGGTGAACATGACCACCGTGTCGCCGCCGCGTCCGGTCCGGTCGAGGGCGCGCAGCACCTCGCCGATCACGTCATCGATGTAGGCAATCATGCCGCAGGTGAGCGCTCGCGCCTCCTGCGCTTCGCGCGCCGACACGCTGATGGTGTTCATGCCGTTGAGGTTGGCCGTGCCTGCCTCGCGCTCGGCGATGACGTTGCGCACGAGCGGCGGCGGTTCCCAGTCGTTGCGTTTGAAGGCCGCCGGCACCGCAAACTGCTCGGGCTTGTACATATCCCAATATTTGCCGGGCGGGTTGAACGGATGGTGCGGATCCGGAAACGACACCATGAGGAAGAACGGCCGATCGGCCTCGGTGTCGCGCAGGAAGGCCTGCGCGCGCTCGCCGATGAATGCGGTCGGGTAAAGCTCCGGTGGAATTGCGGTGCGATAGGCCTGCGGCACCGCGTAGCTATGCGGGAGGCTGTTCTTCGGCCCCGGCAGGGCCTTGGGATCGCGCTCGGCGAGCCACCGCTCGTAGTCGCCGCCGCCGTCGTCTCCGTGCGCGCGCACCAGCGAGACCTGATCGAAGCCGTAGAACGGGGTTTGGACTCGCGCATTCTTGTCGGCCCAGTATTCCGGCGTCTCCTGCTCGTAAGCCGCATCATTGAGATCGCTGCGCAGCGCCTGAACTAGATCGCCGGACGGCTCGCGATAGCCTGCGCGCGGCGGCGGCCGCTTCACGATCGGCGGCCACGCGGTGAAATTCTGCAGATGACTCTTGCCGATGAGCGCCGTGCGGTAGCCGGCGTCGCGCAAGAGCTCGACAAACGTCACGGCCTGCATCGACAGCGGGATTCCGTTGCTGCGCACGCCGTGCACCGACGGCATGCGTCCCGTCATCAAGCTCGCGCGGTTGGGCATGCACACCGGACTGGCGACGTAGAAACGGCCAAACATCGTGCCGTTGGCCGCGATCGAATCGATGTGCGGCGTGCGCAGCACCGGATGTCCGTAGCAGCCGAGAAAATCGGCGCGGTGCTGGTCGGTGATGAACAGGATGAAATTGGGACGCTCGCTCATGGATCAAGTCCATGGCGACGCCAGAAAGCCGCGTCAACCCCGTTTGCCCGACACAGGTAGTACCTCAGTTTGAATTTGAGGATATTGTTGCGCTTGTCGAGGGCAGCGAGCCGAAGCCCGGTAAACGTGGGCCGTACAACAAGCGCGCCGCGGCATAGGAAACCGAAAATGCTGCATCATTTGAAATCTGAAGATCGTCGAGCCCTTATTGCAACTATCGTGATCGGCTCTGGAATAGCCATCCATGCCGGGCTCACTGTGTCCATCGGAATGCACCCGGCCGAAGCCATGTGGTGGGCCATCATTGGTGCCCTTGCGGTATGGGGAGCTATTTACGCCCGGCAGTTATTTTCAAACTGAGACACTGCCCTGACGCACGCACTGACGGCGGCTACGCGGCCGAGCTGCGGTTGAGGACGCGCATGGGGGTGCCGCGCCACACGAAGCCGTTCCCGAGCCAGCTTGCCGACCACAGCACCGGGAGCAGAAGATCGCGCAACAGCCACAACAACGGCGATCGCCAGGACAGATGCCAGCCGGCAACGTAAGCCAGAATGGCTTCGGCGCCGTACCAGATCACGCCGAAGGCGGTCAGCACGTCCGCCAGCGGCCAGTCGCTGGACGCTGCTAAAATTGCGTACGCCGCTAGCGGGGGGACGGCGCCCGCCACGATCTCCGGGAGGAAATAAATTCTAAACGTGTGACGTCGAAGCCGCGCCCAGCGCAGTTGCCGTCTCCAGACCTCCGCTGCGGTCCGCTGCCCGAGCGGCTGCGGGAAGGGCCGGTCAACGACCCGCACGCGCAAACCAGTCTTGCGAACGAGCTTGGTGGCCGCCGCGTCTTCCGCTGCTTCGAAAGCGAGCGCGCGAATGCCGCCGGCCGATTTGAGCAGGTCGCGGCGAAACAGCATCGTCTTGCCTTGTGCAAAGCCCATTCCGATGCTGTCGCCAAAACATTGCCAGCGCGCCTGGTAGGTGTTGAGGAACGCGCATTCCAGTTCGGCCCACATGTTGCCGGGCGTGCATCCGATCGCGGGAGATGACACCAGAGCCGTATCCGGCCGCCATGTCCCCAGCAGGCGATGGAGATAGTCGGGTGGCATCAGGACGTTGCTGTCGGCCATGACAATCCAGGGATGGGAGGCTGCGACCCATCCTTTGACGACATTGTTGAGCTTGGGATTGGCGCTGATGCATTCGTTTCCGATCAGCAGCCGCGCGGCCACATGCGGGTGCAATTCGATCAACCGCCGGACCAAGGGTACGACGGGATCGCTCGATTGTGCCGCGCAGAACAGAAGCTCATACCTGGGGTAATCCAGGTGAAAACCGGACAGCAGCGTCTCCTCGGAAAAGTTCTCTACTCCGCAGACCGGGCGAATGATCGATATGCCCTCGAGCGTTTCTCCTCCGTTAACCTCTGCGTCGGAGCGGCGCACGCGCTGCAGGACGGTGGCGATGCTCGCCAAATGTAGAACAGTGGCAATGACGCAAAATGCGCATGTGGAAAGAACCAGTATCGTCATCGGTGGTCGAATAGGACGAATCGATGACTCTTAAATGACATGGCAATGTCCGCCGCACGCTTTTCCCACCCCCGCGAAGGCGATCCAATGACACTTTGATGATTCACGCGGCCGTCGTGAAAACGTCGAGCCTCTGTCAGACGACGCGGGCAGCTTTCGCCACGTTGATTCGACGGCGGAGGCCCAATGGCCGTCATCACGCGCGGCAGCGCCGCGTCGCTCACGCGGCGCCGGTTCTTGACGGCTGCGGTCTCGTCGGCGGGCATCACCGCCGCCGCTAGCGTCGCCAGACCGTACCTCAGCCGCGCAGCCGATCGCCCGCTCGTCACCCACGGCGTTCAATCGGGCGATGTTTCGATCGATTCGGGTATCGTCTGGGCGCGCGCCGACCGGCCATCGCGCATGCTGGTCGAGATTGCGAGCAGCGACAGTTTCAGGGATGTCCGCAGCGCCGTCTTGGCGGACGCCTTGCCGGAGACGGATTTCACCGCCAAGGCGCTGATCGAGGGCCTGCCCCCGGGGCAGGACATATTCTATCGCATCCGGTTCGAGGATCTTTCGTTCCCGATCTTGAGCGAGCCGCAGGTCGGGCGCTTCCGCA
>WNGE01000357.1_pt1 | contig 58703 bp, 60 predicted proteins | sample 5400651 | NCBI WGS metagenome assembly WNGE01 (sample SAMN13153370, study PRJNA577476) | soil metagenome | isolation source: 60 cm soil or saprolite under grassland replicate 2 | place: USA:California | collected 2016-06-15 | reverse complement strand
CATCGCTGGGCTGAACGACTTTCTGCTCGATTAAGTACCGCTCGACTTCTTCGCCACTAACATCTGCCAGCATATGCCCGTTAATTTCTACGCAGGGCGAAAGCGGTTGCCCGCTCTTGGTCTCCATCTCCCAGCGGAACGCGGGGTTCTGGATAATGTCCTTCTCCGTGTAGGGAAGATTGTATTTGGCCAGCACGGCGCGCACACCGGCGCTCCAACCACAATAGGTCTTCAAATAAGCGGTGATTTCAGGCGTTTGCATTGGATGAACATATCACAACTTCGAAAATTGTAACCCCCTGAGTGTTCGATTCGAGGGGTTAAAACCCGGCGCGCCCTCGCCACGGCAAGCGCGCGCCGGTCGCGCCCCACCGCTAATCCGCCTTACGTGAGGAGCTCAGCCTTACAGATCTCCGATCTCTTTTCGTAAATCTTCCTTCGATTTACCGAGTTTCTGTTGAAGCCGCCCGAGCAACTCATCCTCTTTCCCTTCGGCAAACGCGAGATCATCATCGGTTAACTGAGCGTATTTTTGTTTCAGTCTGCCTTTCACTTCGTTCCAATCGCCTTTGAATTCTAGTTTCGTCATTGTGATAAAGGTTACGCATGCGGACCGGAGATCAGTTGTCTTGCGCTAGATAAATCGACGTACACGCGAGTGACGATTCCGGCGCGAATCCTTTGTGAACGCGCGATCCTCCAGCGCGCGCACGCCGTCATCTCTGCGACTGATCGTCAATTGGGAACGGCTAGCGCGCTTCGAAGACGAAACTGTCGACACTGAGCCAGCCGGGACCGGAAAGAAAAAGCCAGAAAAGAATCACCAAATAGAGCACCTCGGGAAGGTATAAGAATTCTGAGAGCCAACCGAGTAGTGGCGGTGCTTTGATATTTTTGATCGCGGACGCAGCGATGGCTACGACCATTAGGCCGCCAAGCATGATACATGTAAGCGGCGTTAGCGCGCCGAGAATGAGAAGAAGACCGAAAACAAATTCGACTGTAGAAACAAAGATTGCGTTAATGCTGGCAAACGGGATTCCGGCGGCGACTAAAGTCGCGCGCATTTGTTACCGGCGTTCTGCGACAAAGAGTTTGCCGCGCCCGGAAAGGAAGAACAGCAGACCAACCACCAGGCGCGCCATGAGAGCGCCCAGCCATTGCCACTCACGCAATCCAGTTAGCAGGGTCCGCATCCAACCCAATGCAATCCTATAAAAGTCTCTGAGCAAGCTTTTACGCTCCTGATCAACACCTTCATTCTCAACGTCTCCGCTTGCGTCGTAGATGGACGAGCGATTTTTCCAAGCGGAAAGCCGGGCACACGAACAAATCCGGCTATGTGCATCCGCGCAGAAGTGTAACGGCTAAAACTGCAATGAGAATCACCAGGAGCCAGACCAAATTGAACGCGATACGGTCCGAACGTTCAAATTTCCATCTTCGCCACATCTAGATCGCCGCTCCCAAACAACTTCATCAATTAACTCGCACGCACCACAAACACCGCAGCCGCGAACCCCAACTACTTTACCATGTAGCTGGTGTTCTTCTGTCTCGCGCTTCGACCTGACGCAATCCGAATCGGGAATCGCCTATGGAACTCTTCTGCCTGCCGATATGCCCATAATAAAAAACACCAGGCAAATCACCAGGAACAGGAAGAATAACAATTTAGCAATCCCTGCCGCAGCAGCAGCGATACCCGTGAATCCAAAAAGCGCCGCCACCAGTGCGATTATAAGAAAAATTAAGGCCCAACGCAGCATGCTTTTCACCTCCTCAGAAAGCAATCGCACCAGTTAGCTGTAGCGCGTGTTTTTAGCTTAACAAGTCCGAGGAAGCGGTGAAATGCGTTGTTTTTGCATTATGAGCACAATTCTCTTACTCATTCTCATTCTATTGTTGATTGGAGCGTTACCTGCGTGGCCATATAGCCGCGGCTGGGGTTATTATCCCAGCGGAGGACTCGGTCTGATTCTTGTCATTGTAATCGTCCTCGTGTTACTGGGAACAATCTGACAATCGGAAGACAGGCGATACGTGCCTCGGCAGGAATGAGAAAGACGAGTTGGGACGCCCTTAAGGCTTTTGCCATAGAACTTGTAAGGAAAAAGACTAAGGCAGAGCAGAAAAAGAGTGAGCTGTCGCTCAAGGACTTTGTAGTCCAACTCGCGATTTTCACGGCATTGGTTGTCTCGTATGTTTTCCCTGTTTTTAGCTTTCTTGCGCGCTGGGTACAAGAGCTCTTCGATCAGTCTTGTGACTGGATACCAAATAAAGTGATAGCAAATCGTACGATAGTAGGAGTAACAAATTGCGCGCGGTGAATCGGTCAGACGCGAATCAACTAGAAAAATATGCGCTTCCTATTGTTCATAATTCTGATTCTGGTGCTGATTGCCGCCCTTCCAACGTGGCCCTATAGCACCGGCTGGGGATACTATCCCAGCGGAGGTTTGGGTCTTATTCTGCTAATCGTGTTACTTGTCGTTTTGCTTCGCTAGGAATGGTCTGCGGCACGCCCCGGCCACGGGGAGCGGGTTCTGGTCGCGCCTACCTATTACACCTTGTGGCGGAGCGGTCTCAGCGCGTGGGTGAGTTTTTGCAGGCCAAGTTCCAGCCGCGTCTTCACTGTTCCCAGCGGAGCATGCGTTGCCGCAGCAATTTCCCTGTGGCTGAGTCCCTTGAAGAAAGCCAGCTCCAGCGCCTCGCGCTGAAGACGCGGTAACACTCGCATGCACTCCTTGAGAAAGTGACGCAGATCGTTTAACACGAAAACGTCATCTGCCTGGCGTGGAGAGTTTGACGCCTCGTGGGTTACCCGCTTTTGATAACGCTCGCGCACGCGAGAATAGGCCTGACGCCGGCGCAAGCGGTCGATGGCACGGCGGCGCGCAATCGTAACCATCCATCCGAGTGGCTTGCCGGCTTTAGGTGAATAACGTCCTGCTTCTTCCCAAATCTGGATAAAGATCTCTTGCAAAACATCGTCCGCCTCCGCCTCTTCATGAACAACTCCATCGATTGTTGCGCGAAGTCTCTTGCCATGCCTGTCATATAACTCAGCAAGCGCGTCATGGCGACGGCGCGAAACCGCTTTCATCAGCGTCTCATCTGGCGCCGATAATACTCCTAGTTGATCAAGGGTGGACCCAATCATATTACATGGACCTGTTGCGTGATCGATTCCGCCGCATGCAGCATCGACAGTCGATCACCAGTTTGAAATTGGTCATATCAAAAAAGCACTCTGCGCATGGCATCGGAACAAACAATCGGGACGCGGGATGATTGTGTAATCAGATAAAATCTTAGAAGTCATCCTACCCGATGGGGCAGGAATCTGAGTTCTCGCCTGAATTTTTTGAAATTATCGCCGTATCGCGAGAGAGGAGGTTGCGCGTCAAGTTTTGCTAATTGTTCAGCTTCTTGTTCCGTAGTTCCATATCCCTCTCCGAGCAGATCGGCAGGAAGTTGTCTAAGCGCAGTCGCAATCGAAGCTTGGCTTGCATCGGCCAGCTTGTTTTCTAACTCGCTTGCTTCGTCTGGATTCCCGAAATCAGCCGTACAGGCAACAAGACCTTTGTCTTCCTGTTTAAACCTTATTGTGATTTGTCTCATCTTCCTTCGGTTCCCATAAAATTGAGGACAAGACCGGAGCTTCGTGGAATCGTGTTTTCAACTGATCAAGGGTGGACCCAATCATATTACATGACCACGCGCCTGCTGTGTTGACTCCGCCGGACAACGCGCCGGTTGTGTGCCGGCGCGCCACCAATCCGGCTCAGCTATCTCGGAAACCACGGGCGCTCGCGGATAAAGCCATTGATATGGTCCCGAAGGGCATCCAAGCGTGGGGCAATACAGTTTGTATCTGCCGCCGGGAAAACGCCAAATCTCACCCGCACACAGGATCGATAGCCGATCGTCAAGTTTGACGTGACCAATCATAGCGTGAAAAGCACTCTGCTCACGGCATCGAAACAAACAATCGGGACGCCGGATGGTTGTGTAATCGGATAAAACCTTACGCGAGGCATCTGTTCAGCATCCCCGGCATGGCGAGTGCGATTTGCTATCTTCGTGAGCGCGCATCGAAACCTTTTGATTAACACCTCGCTGAAGCGAGGTGTTTTGAGCGTGATAAGAGGTTAATCGCTTCAGCGGTTTCCCTCTTGGCCTTGGAAAACCGCTGAAACGGTTTGGAACTTGCATTGGCGTCTGACACCTCGCTGAAATGAGGTGTTAATGAATAATCGCTTCAACAGGAAGCGAGCGTCGCGCCGTTGGTTAAACAAGACTTACGGGATTTGCTTTAGCTCGTGCAGACTAAACTGTGCGAGCCCGTCGAAATCGGGCTCGCAATATAGGAGAGGATCAGACGTTAAAAGCTAGCTTGAAATGCATCGCAAATTTTCGCAATCGCGATGTCACTCCGCGTTCCACACCACCATCAGCCGCCTTCGGAGGAACAACGTTGCGTTCTTCAGACGCTGCTGTTTCCGCCACAGCGAGAATCTCATCCGTCGGCAGCACCCAATCCATCGGGATCGAGTTACAGCGCTCTGTTGGACAACCCAGTCGCAACGGTCCATTTCCGCGTGTGCCGCTTGCCACCTGGATTTGCCGGCCAGTAATAATTTTGCCGCAAACGATACAGAAACGTTTGTCATCCAGAGAACGCCACTCGCGAAATTGATCAAGCCGACGCAGCGCATCCAGATGCGCCGCGTCGGACAATGCAAGTGGAGGGGACAAGGCCACGAAAAATATATATGCCTGCAGTAAGTTGCTACACAATCAGGCGCGCGGTGGATTCAGTTATCGGTGAAAACCTTACACGCCATGTGTTGGTAGGGCGCGTCACTCCGTGCGTGCCGTCGCGGCGTGCAGAGGACTGCCCGCCCTACGAAAATCCGCTGCCTCGCGTCCCAGCAAAAACACACACATCCAATCCCACTAAGGCGTGCGTTCTACACCCGAATGAAGAAAAACGGTCAAGTCTTGCGCGGGCGCCATGTCATGAATTATGCATTGGCGGCGATGGAACAGATGGAGCTTTACTGCGAGGCTCATCCCGGAAGCCCGTCGGCCGTGCGTCGGCCTCGACTATTCGTTCGTGGCGAGCTCTGGATCGCGCTGCTTGGGCCAAGCGTAGAAGAAGGAATCGTCGGGATTGGCGCCACGGTCACAGCAGCCCTGCGCGCCTTCGACGCACAATATTTGGCCGGACTACGGCCGCCCGCTGAAATGCTAGGCAATCGTCGAGCCATTCGGAGCGCATCCGCTCTGCCGGCGATGTGATCACTAAAAAAATCAAGCTCCCTCTTCGCGCCTGAACCTCCGCCATGCGTAAGGAGAACTCGATGACTTGAAAGAAGGAAACAATTTGTCACAACCGCTGTTCAATCTTGACGCGAACCAAGTGAAAAGGAAACGACCCAATAGGAGGAGAATCGTTGATGGGCGGCGGGACGAGCGAGACACGTACATGAGAACGTCGAAGTCCAAACAGAGGCGCCAAACACCAAGCAAAAGTTACAAGGTGTTGGCGCGTGAAATGACCGATAATGACAAAGCCAACCAGGTTGAACCAACACACAGTCTCCTCCTTTCGTCGCTCAGATTTTGGGAAGTCGAGCGCGATCTAATCGAAGAGCGTAAAGCCGCTAGCGATCGGTGACCGTTTCTTTGGGAACGGCTGGCATTCGATTTGCAATAGCTCCTTCAAATCCGATCCAACATCTCACGCCGAAGTCTGAGATTTCCTGGCAGTGGTCACCTATCCTTGAAGCCCATTTAACAAAATCCTAGCTAACTTCTTTGCCTAAAAATCACCTGCGCATTAGGAAATGACGAGCGAATCATTGATTCAAACTTTTGACGCGATTCGCGATTGGGCTTTGTTGCGCTATCATGTTTGTGAAAGCAGTGGACATCGAAAAGGCGTCAGAGCTTGGGAGAAAATTGAGAGTCCCAAACCCTCGGCTTGGGCGAAGGACGATGTGGTAGAGAGTTGAAAGCGCCGCGAATGAAAAGGCGAATGCAATCTCCTCGCAATGCCAAGAGAGGTTCGCGCTCATCCCGATCGCGCTTGGAGGTACGCCTCAAGGAACGCAGAGCTTTAGATGCCGCAAATAAGAAATTGGAACGCGAGATCCAGCGCGGGAAAGGGCCTGAAGGCGAGAGCCTCGCCGACGAGCGCTGCCTCAGCGGAGTCGATGGGCTGGACAATATCCTTGCGGGCGGGTTTCCGCGCGGCGGCTTTTATCTAATTCAAGGGGACCCGGGTTCTGGCAAAACGACGCTCGCGCTTCAGTTTCTCCTCGAGGGACTGCGGCGAGGCGAGAAAGTCTTTTACATCACGCTATCGGAGACCAAACGGGAGTTGCTGCAAGTGGCGCGATCACACGGTTGGTCGCTTGATAAAATCCCGGTGTTGGATTTGTCCGCCGTTGAAAATCTACTGCGGCCCGAAGCGCAGACGACGGTGTTTCATCCATCGGAAGTCGAGTTGGCAAAAGTCAGCCGGTTACTGCTCGATGAAGTGCGGAAGACGCAGCCAGCAAGGGTCGCCTTCGATTCGCTGTCTGAATTTCGTTTAATGGCTGAAACTCCTTTACGCTATCGGCGCCAACTTCTAGCGCTCAAACACCAGTTCACAAAATTCAGGAGCACTGTTCTTTTGATTGACGACAAGATGGACAAGAGGGAGGTGGTCGACCCGCACGTACTCAGCCTCACGCACGGCGTGATTGACATGGAACAACTCTCGCCCGACTACGGCGCGTCACGCCGCCGGATGCGCATTTCGAAATTGCGAGCCGTAAAATTCCGGGAAGGCTTTCATGACTACGTCATCGCGACCGGCGGTTTGAGGGTCTTTCCGCGCGTCATTGTCGCCGAGCATCGTGCCCAGTTTCGGCCCGGACCGGTTTCCAGCGGCATAAAGGAGTTGGATGCCTTATTCGGCGGTGGACTGGATCGAGGGACAACGACTCTCATACTCGGCCAGGCGGGCACTGGTAAATCTAGTCTAGCTTTGCAATACGCCCAGCACATGGCCGATGAAGGTGAGCAGTCTATGATATTCACGTTTGACGAAACGCGCAGCGTGATGCTGAGCCGAGCCAAAGGGCTGGGCTTTAATTTGGAAAAAGCCATCGACGACGGCATAATTACCGTACAGCAGGTTGATCCCGCCGAACTTTCTCCCGGCGAATTCGCCGTTCGTATTTTGCGCAGCGTGGAGGCAGGTTGCAAACTAGTCGCGATTGACAGTCTCAACGGTTATCTCAATGCCATGCCGGGGGAGAAGTATCTGAACAACCAGCTACACGAACTCTGCAGTTGTCTCAATCAGCAGGGCGTAGTCACGATCCTTATTTTAGCCCAGCATGGATTGGCTGCCGCCGCCGAAGCGCCCGTGGATCTTAGTTATCTTTCGGACACCGTGGCAAGCCTGCGATATTTCGAAGCTTCTGGCGAAGTGAAACAATGTATTGCGGTGGTTAAGAAGCGCAGTGGACACCACGAGAAAACCATCCGCGAATTCAAATTGATCCGGGGCAAAGGCATCGTTGTCAGCGAGCCGTTAAAAGACTTTCAAGGTGTGCTGACGGGCGTTCCCATGTTCCGTGGCAGTCAAAAACAAATGGTGGAGGGTCGCTGAAGGCAACGATGCGATCGCGGAGCGACTTCAATTCTCATGCGCCGATCTGTTGATAATGATGCCACTCGCGACAAACACGCGCGTGTGTCGCGAAGACGTAAAGGCGAGTGCGTGTTTATCATTGCACCTGTCGGCCAGGATGCCGAAACCATGGCGGCTTTGCTCGACGCCAAAGGTTTTGAAATACAAATTTGCCGTAGGTTAGATGAATATTCCGAACGAATCACCGATGACGCAGGCGCGCTACTGCTTACCGAGGAAGCACTGGAATCAACGCAAGGTTCGCTTCTTTTGGATCTTCTCAAAGCACAGCCGCCCTGGTCCGAATTACCGCTTATCATTCTGACGAGCGGCGGCGAATCGCGCCGAGTGGGATTACTGAATGTGGCGGCAAGGGCTGCCGGAAGTGTGATGTTGCTGGAGCGGCCCATCAGCACTCTGACGCTGCTGCGCTCGGTGCAGGTTGCGCTACGTTCTCGCCGGCGGCAATATCAGGTGCGGGATCTCGTCACCCAGCTCGCGAGCTTGAACGAAAAGCTTGAGTATCGCGTGCGGGAACGAACAGCGAAATTATCCGCTGCAAATAAGCAACTGAAAAATGAGATCGAGCGGCGCAAAGGACTCGAGGGCGAAATTCTCGCCGTCAGCGACCGCGAGCAGCAGCGACTTGGGCAGGAATTGCATGATGGGCTTTGCCAGCATCTCACCGCGGTCGCATTCATGGCGCGCTCTGTCGCGACGCGATTAAAGAACCACCGCGTGATCGATGCGGCGGACATCGAAAAAATCGCGCAGCTGGTGAACGACGCTGCGGCCGACACGCGCAATCTTTCCCGCGCGTTGCATCGTGCTGATGTTGATTCAGCCGGATTCATAACAGCCCTGGAAGATTTGGCGGACCGGGAAATCTGGAGGATACCCTGCCGGTTGGAAGTCAAATCGTCATTTCATATTGGCGATGACCTGGCCGCAGCGCACCTCTTTCGCATCGCTCGCGAGGCAGTTATTAACGCCAACAAGCACGCTCAAGCACGAGAAATTGTGATTAAACTGGAGCGGGTGGGAAAGGAGATGGTTTTGCGCGTAACGGATGACGGCGTTGGAGTTTCCAAGGAGCGTGAGTTGAGGCGTGGCTTGGGTCTTCACATCATGAATTACCGCGCTCAATTGATGGGCGGCCGTCTGGAGATCGACTCGCCAAAACGCGGCGGGACGTGTGTGTCTTGTTATTTCCCAGACGGCGCGACGGAGCCACGGAAGCTCCGAGGAAACGGCGAGGCAAAACATCTGGCGATGACATCCAGAACGGTCGCAGCCACTGCTAACCGAAAATTCAGACATCTAACGCACCGGCGAGCGGCGAACGGTTAAAAAGACGATCAACGGAAGATCGATGCTCACCGTGGACCATCCTGCATCCAAGTCAGCCGCAGCTAGAACGCATCCCGCGCGCTCGACCAATAAGAACCCCCGATGCGATCCTCCTGAGGCGAAACGGATCGTGATCGTGGACGATCACCCACTGTTTCGAAAAGGCCTCGAGGAGTTGATTCATTCTGATGGGGCTTTCGCCGTCTGCGGTGAGGCAGGCAACGCTGGCGAAGCCATGGACGTGATTCGCAGACTGAATCCTGATCTGGCGATTGTCGATCTCAGTTTGCCGGGCGCCAATGGCATTGAGCTGATCAAAAATATCCGCGCAGAATTTCCGAAGCTGCCGATTCTGGTGCTCTCGATGCACGATGAATCGCTCTACGCATTGCGAGCGCTGCGCGCCGGAGCGGAGGGCTACGTGATGAAACATGAAGCGATGGCCAATGTGATTACGGCGATCCGCGAAGTCTTTAACGGGCGGCCTTATCTTAGTCCGGCCATGGCAGCGCAGGTGATCACAAAATTCGCGCATCGCCAGGACGAAGGTGAGGCCGACGCGGTCGAGAGACTGAGCGACCGCGAACTTGAAATTTTGGAATTGATCGGCAAAGGCAAGGAGGTGCGTGAAATTGCGAAGCTGTTGCATCTCAGCCCGAAAACTGTGGAGACCCATCGGTCGCACATCAAAGATAAACTCGATTTAAAGAATTCGCGGGACGTCGCGCGATTCGCTTTGCAATGGCTGAACATGCGCAACGCCTAGCGTAGCACGCGAATCTGGGCTGTAGCCGGGGTCGCTGACCCCGGCAGCCTCAGAGCCTTGCCATACGCGGCAGCCACCGCGGTCAGCGCCCCGGGCTACAACGGAAGCGGGAAAGCCTACTCACCTCCAGAACTCATCTCCCGTGGGTTTTCCACAAATAAATTGCACCGGCGCGCAAAATTTCCGATGATTAGCGGCAGAATGATCCAGCCGGCTTTCGACCTCGTCATCGCCGCGTTGGAAAAAATCCGAGAGACAACCGATCGCGCCCCGTGCGCGTCGAGAAATGCGCTCGAGCAATTGCAATCCGCATATTCTGTAGCCGCTTCCCTGCCTACAGCGCCGGATCAGCGCGAAGGCGGGCGGGAAGCGCACGTGTCGCCCACAAGTCGACACCTACACCAAACTACAGCGAATAAAGCGCAGAATCTCGCGTCCGTCCGCGAACGCGTTTGCAGCTGTACAAAATGCGCGCACCTCGCCAGCTCACGCACTCAAACTGTTTTTGGCGTTGGTAATCCCGACGCCGAAATCATGTTCATCGGCGAAGCGCCCGGCGCGGACGAGGATCGGCAGGGCGAACCCTTTGTCGGTCGCGCGGGACAATTGTTAACGAGAATTATTAAAGCGATGGGCTTCGCGCGCGAAGACGTTTACATCGCGAACATCCTTAAATGCCGGCCGGACATGCCGGTAGGCTCGTTTGGGAACCGCGCTCCAACGCTGGCAGAAATGCAGATGTGCCGCCCTTATCTCCTCGAACAGATCGATATTATTCAGCCGAAAGTGTTGGTCGCGCTGGGCGCAGTCGCTGTGGAGGGTTTGCTTGGCTCACGCGGCGCAATGCGCGAACTGCGTGGACGCTGGCATTCATACAACGGCACACCGTTGATGATCACTTATCATCCGGCCTATCTGCTGCGGAACCAGTCACCCTCCGAGAAACGGAAGGTCTGGGAAGACATGATGCAAGTCCTCGAGCGTCTCGGAAAGCCAATCAGCGAGAAACAACGGAATTATTTTCTGTAGCCGTCGCGCTGTGAGCGACGCAACGCTTTGTTTGTCAGGGGTCCTGTCTGCACAAACGCTTCGCACAGCGAAGCGGCTACAGCATGGCGCGATTGAAAATTGCGTCGATCTTTTCGCGTGATGCGAGATGAACGGCCAGCAACACAATCATCGAACGCACCTCTCGGCGTGGAACTTTAATCGGCTTATGCAGCGCGCTGGCGCCAGTCTTACGCAGAAGCGTAAGGGTGCGCCCCCCGATTAATGCCGGCAAGACCGTGGCTGCACGCACTCGCCGGTTCCGGATCGCGCGCGAATACTGCACCCCCCGCGCCAAACCATCCTGCGCTTTTTCCATCCAATTTTGATAGATCGGTTGAAAACGATCCGGTTCGGACAAAATCTGCGCCGCACTCAGATCGATCGCGCCGAGCTCGTCATCTGGAAAATAACATCGACCCGCTCGCAGATCGGTGCCGGCGTCGCGCAAGACATTGATCAACTGAAGTCCCATGCCATAGCGCCGGCCCAGAGCGAGCATCTCGTCCTGAGGCAAACTAGCGAAGTCCCGAAGATGCCGGAAGCAAAGTCGCGTCCAGAATTCGCCCACACAGCCTGCGACCAGATACGTGTATTCGTCCAGATCGGCAGCAGTCTGGAGTGCACGGACTTGTGCCGGATTATCGAACCGATGCAAATCAAGCATCTGGCCGTGCGTGATCTTCTCAAGCACCGCGCGGATGTCGTCGCGATCTGCTTCGCCGGTTTGTTCGAGCCATTCCAAACAGTCGGCCAAGGAACCCAGGAGCGTTCGCTCAGACACATTCTCTTGTAACGGCACGAACGAGGCCATGTGATTGACAACCATTTCCCGCGGACGTTTTCCTTGAATGCCGTCCGAGAGCATTCTCAAACTCTCCATTCGCACGTTTCCGGGGATTCGAGTTGTGTCGGCGACAGTGTCTGTTGTGCGCGCCAGCAGATACGCGAGAGCAATTGGTTCGCGCAACTGGTGCGGCAAGAGGCGTATTGAAAGATAAAACGAACGAGAGACCGAACCCAGGATGGATGTCTGCAACTGCCGCGATCGACGGCCGGGGTCGTCGACCCCGGCTACAGTATCAGAATTCATCTTCCGATATTTTTTACGTCGATCCGATTCGGCGCTGAGTTACCCAAGCCTATTTGACTGGCATAACCGACATAGGCAGCCAGTGGGCCGATTGCAGGCAGACCGGTGCGTGCGCGCCATTGTTCGAAATACTTCAACGCGACGGCGTCCAAAGCCACCGGGTCTTTGCTTGCATACAGCGTCGCGTGATGAATCGCATAGTTCGGTTGAGGCTGCGGTCCACCAGCATATTGCGCGATGAGTCCATCCATTAGATTGAAGACTACCTTCTTTGCGATGATTGGATTCGCATAGATTTCGGCGAGACTTTCCGCGCCAAAACGAGAGCCCTGGGCAAAGCGGCGCCAATTATCGATGTTGGGAATCGTCATGTTATAAATGCAACCCGCGATCCCATTGGTTTCGCTGATGCTCATTACCGGAACATTAATGACTTTGTCTACCTCAGTGGAAACGATCTTGGAGAAATGACTCACGTTGCTGGTGTTCTCGGTATCGGATAGCATTGGCATCTTTCCCAAGTCACCAATGTATTCAGAATCGCCCCAAATCAGTTTCCCAAGCAAAGGAGCGGAGAGGACTGTTTTGGGATCGTATCCCTCGCGCGGTGCGATTGCCTTTAGCTGGTAGCCATCGGCTGACGGCCGATACCCGGCCTCCTTGACTCCGCCAAGAGAGCGGTCCCAGACAATAATGCTGCCACGTGGATGTCCCGCCGCAGCGAGCCCGTCGACAATCGCATTAACGATGTCGTGATGCGTGGTAAAAAGTTCACCGCCAGCTGCACAGATTTTGATGCCCACCCTGTCATTCGGAGCGACCAGCGACGCCCACGCCTTCCCTACGTCCGACTGACCAGTCACAGCAAGGACAAGCCGATTCACCATCTCACGCACGATCCGCGGGTTCGTCCTGTAATCTTTGATCGCCGCGGAATCGTGCACAGAATAAACGATCGACGGAGTCGGCGCGGGCTGCGGCGTTTGCGCCAGCCCGGAGGCAATGGCGCAAAACAGAATGAGAGCTAGGTTGCGGAGTTCTGTCATGGCGAGCGAAGACCAACCGATTGTATGAGTAACGCCGCGAATCACAACTATTCCGCTGTAGCGGCAGCCGTGTCGGCTGCGGCACCGCGCGTAAAACCAGGCGACACGCCTGCCAGTACGGTGAACTCAATTCGGCACATTTATGTTCACATCCCCTTTTGCGCACGTATCTGCCCGTATTGCGCGTTTTACAAAGATTTGCTCGATCGCTCGCAGACGTGGCGGTTTTGCGAGGCTCTATTACGGGATCTCGATCAACAATGCGCAACTCTTGCGCTATCGCCTGAAACCATCTATTTCGGTGGCGGCACGCCAACGGCTCTCACGACTTCGCAGTTGGAATTTCTGCTGGGAGGTTTCCGTGAGCGGCTTGACCTATCATCGCTTGCAGAATGGACGATCGAGGCGAATCCAGGGAGCGTGTCTGCGCGCAAGGCTGCGCTTCTTCGCAAACTCGAAGTAACCCGAGTTAGCCTTGGGGTTCAATCCTGGAACGATGAATTGCTGAAGGTTTTAGGACGGGAGCACAACTCACACCAGGCAGAGGAATCGTTCCACAGTCTACGAGCTGCCGGATTCGCGAACATTAGTGTCGATCTCATGTTCGGGTTACCAGGCGAGACCATCGAGCAATGGAAATTCACACTGGAGAAAACCATCGCCCTTCAGCCCGATCACATCTCGGCCTACTGTCTCACCTACGAGGAGGACACCGAATTCTTTATGCGCCACCTACGCGGCGAACTTCGGCAGGACACGGACGCAGATGCCGCCTTTTTCGAGATGGCTATGTCCGTCCTGGAAGACGCCGGCTACGAGCAGTATGAAATTTCCAACTACGCGCGTCCCGGCTTTGCGTCAGTTCACAATCGCGCCTATTGGCTGGGCGAAGATTATCTGGGCATCGGCCCTAGCGCGTTTTCGACTGTCCGCATGCAGCGCTGGCAGAATGTCTGTGATTATCGCAGTTACGCGGATCGCGTTCTTTGCGGCCAATCGCCGAGGGGATTCAGCGAACACCTGACCAACGAAATGAAACGGACCGAGCGAATCGCGCTCTCGTTACGTATGCGCGAAGGGGTTGATGCGGTGGAATTGAAACACTTTGGACGAGAAACGGAAGAGCTTATTTCACTAGGATTGCTTCGAAAATCGAACGGTAACTTCTTGTTAACTCGGAAAGGCAGAAGTCTGGCTGATTCCGTTGCAGAAGCTTTTCTGTAGCCGGCATCCTTGATGCCGGCTCCTGCATTCCGAACTGGGACCTTTGCCTCCCCGGCTAGAGCTGGCAGCGCCGACATTTTAATCTCGACATGAAGCCAGCGAAGCGATCTATGCGCTCAAACCGGTGAGTTTTAGTTATCACAAGCAATATGACGTAACGCAGACGCTTGCCTTTGGCCTGATAGCGGAGAAGGTGGCAGAAGTCGCTCCCGCTCTGGTGGGACGTAATCAAAAGGCGAACCAGAATCCGTTCGCTACGAGCAGGTCAATGCAATGTTGTTAAACGAATTTCTTAAAGAACATGCCAGAGTGGAAGAACAAGATCGCAAGATTCAAAACCAGGAATCTACTATCACTCAGTTGAAGAGAGACGTAGCAGCCCTTGTCGCTAGGCTCGAAGAGCACGATTCAAAAATCCAAAAAGTGACCGATCAACTTGACTGAATGGGTCCGCGTGAGCGTTGGTCGCTGTAGCCACGGCCCTGTGGGCCGTCTTCACTGAGGTGAAATGCCGCGATATTGGTGAACCGGCCACAGGCCGGTGGCTACAAGTTTGTGAACGCGTTCTAGTAGATGTCTGTATCGGAGCTGTAACCCGAATCGCCGCGAATGGAACGCAAACGGGCGCGACTCCCCCACTCTGATTCCGGTCGATTAATCTGCCCCAGCGTGATTTTCACGAGCCACGGGGCCGCTGCTAACGCGCCGATCGCAACAAGCGCGATCGCGGCGGCCTGACGGATCGAGGGTTTGATTTTGTCGGCCATCATTATGCCCAAGCCAAGCCCAATCGCGGCCCGTGTGACCACAAGCAACGGGTCAACCGGAAGCTGCTCGGAAGTTTTTGAAATGGATATCGGGAGAGACATCGCCTACCATATACGTCGCGTTTGGGAAAAAGAAACGGCAATTTTCGCGACTCGGAAGACCCTCCCACTTTTACATGCTCACCCCGATATACGCGCTTATTCTCGCAGGCGGCAGCGGTGAACGCTTCTGGCCATTGAGCCGCCGTGCCCGCCCCAAACAGCTGCTGCGCCTCGTTTCCGATAAAGCTCTGCTCGAAGAAACGTTGGCCCGGCTTGAGGGTCTTGTTCCGTATGAACGCACTTTGATCCTGACGAACGCGGAACAGGAGAGTGCAGTTCGCAAGTTGCTGGGGGATTTTCCAAAAGAGAATATCATCGCTGAACCCACCAAACGTGACACCGCTGCTGCGGTGGCGCTCGGCACTGGATGGGTCGTGGCTCGCGATCACGCAGCCACCATGCTCGTTCTGCCCGCGGATCATGTGATCTCCAACCGGGCGGCTTTTCAGGAAACGCTGGCGCTGGCTGCCGACGCAGCCGAAGAAACGGGCGAGCTGGTAACTATCGGGATCAAACCAACCTGGGCCTGTCCGGGATACGGCTACATCGAGCAAGGCAAGCCGGTCCGTTTGCGGACGCGCCCAGACAACGATGCCATTCATCGGGTTGTGCGCTTCCGCGAGAAACCCAACCTTGATCTGGCCGAATCATTTTTGCGAAAAGGAAATTTCCGATGGAACGCAGGCATGTTCGTCTGGTCGGTGCCTACAGTGCTCCGTGAATTTAACCGTCAGGCCCCAGAGCTGGCGGACTTCATTTCTCAATTGCACGCGCCGAAGAATTTTGAGAAGGCTTTGCGTGAACGCTTTAGCAAATTGCCACGGATCTCCTTCGACTACGCGATCATGGAAAAGGCAGACCGCGTTCTTGTGGTGGAAGCCAGTTTCGACTGGGACGACATCGGAAGTTGGAGGGCCGTGTCGAATTATTTTGAGAAAGACAAACAGGGCAACGCCGCGAATTGCGCCGTCACCGCGCTCGATTCCAGCAACAACATCGTTTTCCAAGAGGACGGAACGACCATCGCACTACTTGGAGTTCATGACCTCATTGTTGTGCAAACAAAGGACGCGCTTTTGGTCTGTCACCGGCACGAAGCAGAGAAGATCAAAAATCTGATCGGCAAGCTGCCGCCTGAGCTGCAATGACTCAACGCGCGATGAATCCGATCTTGGCTCTCGATTTTGGTCGGGCGCGTATCGGAACTGCAATATCCGATGAGTTACAGTTGCTTGCCCACCCGCTTGAGACCATTCCAGCAAACGAGCAGGCGGTCTCGCGCGTCGCGGAAATCGTCCGAGAAAAAAAGGTCGATCACGTGGTAGCTGGCATTCCCCGCCAGATGAACGGCCAGATTGGTGCTGCAGCAACCGAAGTCCTTCAGTTTGTCGAAAAATTGCGTGCCATCTTGCCATGCCCGGTCGTTACCTGGGACGAGCGTCTAACCACAGTCGCGGCCCACCGCGCATTACGTGATGCAGGCAAGAAAACGCGACAGACTCGGGGTTATGTCGATCAAGTAGCAGCTCAAATGATTTTGCAAAACTACTTGGACTGGCGCGCCGCGAATGTGGGAATCAAAAGTGATCAATGATCTGTGATCTGTGATCCGTGAACAACGAAATCTTGCTGCGGATCACAGTTCAGTGGTCACCGATCACGAGGATCAATGGCACGAAGGCTGAAACTCATCATCGCGTACGACGGCGCGCCGTTCGCCGGTTGGCAGAGCCAATCTCATCGCAACACAGTCCAGGATCACATAGAGCGCGCGTTTGAGCGCGTTCTAGGCAAACCGGTTCGCGTCCACGGCGCAGGACGAACGGATGCGGGCGTCCATGCGCTCGCTCAATGCGCGCACGCCGATCTTCCCAATGACCGTTTGTCGGCCACGCGGTGGATCGAAGCGCTCAACGCGTTATTGCCGCCGGCTATTCGCGTGCTTCGCTGCCAATATGTGTCGAATGATTTTCACGCGCGGCTTTCGGCAAAAGGAAAAATCTATCGTTACAGAATCTGGTCGGCCCCGGTTCTGTCTCCCTTTGAATATCATCGGGCCTGGCATACTCCGCGTCCGATTGACTTCAAAATTCTGAAGCGGGCAGCGAAACAGTTTGTCGGCACTCATGATTTTGCCGCGTTCGCGGCCAACCGCGGGAAAGAGGAAAAGAGCACGATCCGGACAATTTATTCAGTGCGCGCCCGGCAAGAAGGTCCGTGTGTGGAAATCGAGTTCGATGGCGACAGTTTTCTCTACAAAATGATTCGATTGATCGTGGGCTCCCTGGTGAAATGCGCACTCGACAAAATGCGCATCGAGGATGTCGCTGCGCGGCTGGACTCCGGCCAGGTGGGCTCACCTCGCTTTGCCGCTCCTGCTGAAGGATTATTTCTGGTTCGCGTGCGCTATTGAGTCCCAGAACCGGCGATTGTTTGCGTCGACCTAAACAATCGGTGATGCGAGCTTCCAACGCGCCAAACGAAAGCGCATTGCTGTCGCCAGGCAGCCAAGGCCATAGCGCACGCTCCTGCGAAAATTAATCGATGATGCTTCGGGCATGTAGCGCGCGGGACAAGTTACTTCGCCGATCGCGCAGGCGAGTGCGATGATTTGCGCGAGCACCTGGTTATCGAAAACGAAATCATCAGAATTTCGTTCCAACGGCAAGCGCTGCAACAACTGGCGCGAAAAAGCGCGATAACCAGTGTGATATTCCGAGAGTTTCGCGCCGATAAGAACATTTTCAGCAAGCGTCAAAAACCGGTTCGAGATGTATTTCCACAAAGGCATACCGCCACGCAGCGCGCCGCCGCCAAGAATGCGCGAACCAAGCACGCAGGGATAAAGTCCGCTCCCCACCAGAGCCGCCATCGCCGGGATTAACTGCGGCGTGTACTGATAGTCTGGGTGAATCATAATGATAATGTCCGCATCCGCGGCCAGTGCGAGGCGATAACAGGTTTTTTGATTTGCGCCGTAGCCGCGATTTTCCGGATGAACTTCCACCTGCACACGCTCAAGTGTGCGCGCAATCGCCGCGGTATCGTCGTGGCTGGCGTCGTCCACGACGATGACAAGATCGACAATCCCCTGCGCCATTACTTCGTCGTAAGTGCGTTGCAAAGTTCGGGCGGCGTTATAAGCGGGCATTACTACCACAATTTTCTGGCCGTTTAGCATTGTCGTAGCGGAATATCCGCTGAACCGCCACGTTGCAACTACCATGATTATTTTTCACGACGCATCCTGCCTGGAGTATTCAGCGCCCAGCCATCCCGAGCGGCCAGCTAGAGTTGCGCGCAGCGTTCCATTATTGAAGGAGCGACATCCTGATTGGGAATGGCGCACGCCGGAGCCTGCCAGTGAAGCGGCACTGTTGCGGGCGCATTCGCAGGATCACATGGAAAGGATCAGAAGCGCAACGCGTGACTTCGACGCGGACACGCCTGTTTACCCAAAGATTTACGAACGCGCTGTGCGTTCTGCCGGCGCGGCGATTGAAGTGGCGCGCGCCGCGCTGAAAGGCGAGCGCGCATTCAGTCTCATGCGGCCACCCGGACATCACGCGACTCGAGACCGGGCGATGGGATTTTGCTACTTCAACCACGTTGCGATTGCCGCGCTCGATGCGCTTGCTGTAGCCGGTAGCGGGGATGCCAGCCGGCCGGGGTCAACGACCCCGGCTACAACAAAGGCGCCCGTTGAACGCGTTGCGATTTGGGATTTTGACGCGCATCATGGCAACGGGACCGAAGCGATCGGCGCGCACAATGCGCGGATCGCCTTTGCATCGATTCATCAATTTCCCGGTTACCCTGGAACGGGCACAAAATCTTTTGCGAATGTGGCGAATTATCCACTCGGCCCTGGAACACCGCGGTATCATCATGTCGAAGTGGCGAAGCGGGCGTTGGACAAATTGGTCGCATTCAAACCCGATCTGCTCCTTGTCTCGGCAGGCTTCGATGCCTACGCGCGTGATCCACTCGTGCAAATGACACTCGAACGCGAGGATTTTTCCACGTTCGGCGAGTGGCTGAGAAAACTCGACATTCCCGTAGCTACGATCCTCGAAGGGGGATACAGCGAGGATCTGCCAGAGTTGATCGATGCGTTCTTGACTGCCTGGGCGTCGAATTAACAGCGAACCGAACGAACTCTCAACGCACTGAATTCCGAGTTGCCTCGATCGTCACCTGGCGTTCTGACTCTTCCCCAGCCTGTCCGCGATCCAACCTGAAATTCGGGCCATTACTTGGTCGAGATGGGAAACTCCTTGCGCGTCCTGCATGCCGTGATCGTACGCTGCAAACTCCCAGTAAGTAAGATTGCGGTGTCCGGCACGCTGAAAATCGTCTCTTATCTGCCGAGCGACCGTTACGGGCGCATGAGTATCTCTCTCTCCTTGAACCAACAGGATCGGTGACTCCGCCTTAAGCAGGTCCGCCGTCATATCCTGACGCAGAATGTCCGCCCACCAGCGATACGAGTTTCCACCCCAAACCTTTGCACTGCCCGGCTCAGCTTCGATCTTCTTGAACTCGTCTTCCGCATGCTGCGCCACTGCGGACGGGACGCTGAGCTTAAATATCTCGCCGAACGAATGCCCCGGCGCCGCTGAGAAGATAACAACGGCGGTCGGGTTCACTTTGGCCGCCAGAATTGACACGGTCCCGCCTCCTTCCGAACCACCAAACAACACTAGTTGACCATTCCACCACGGTTCCCGTTTGAGCTCGTCAAGCACGCGCTCGTAGTCGGTCACGCGCTGACTTACAGTGTGATGGGCGTAAAACACTGCAGAACATCCTTCAAATGGATCGGCTGGTTTGGCGTGAGGCTCAACGCCGTACTTCTCGACAGTCAACACCGCAAACGCTGGCAGTAAGCGCTTTGCATTCGTGATGTTTGGGTTCTCGGTTGCAGCGAGACATCCCGAACCCTGCGCGACAAGTAAGATCCCCTGTTTCGCTCCACCCGATTGTCGATCAATCGTCCAGTAAATCGAGCTACCGTCAGGACGTTGCGATACTTTGTCGATTGGTGTTGCGCTCGCCGCGGCGGCGCTGAAAACAAATGCGAAAACAACCAGCAGTCCCATAGGGCATGAAATCGGGCCGGCGGGATTTGAACCCGCGACCTCTTGAACCCCATTCAAGCGCACTACCAAGCTGTGCTACGGCCCGATTGAATGCGAACTATTCACCAGGCGAACAAAATCGCCAAGTAAAGCTCGTTAACGAACTCGGCGGCTTTAAGCCGTCAAGTTTGCAGAGCCGCTCGATCAAGTTATTCACAAACCGATTTTTGAAAGCTGTTCGTGCCGCAATTTGCAGCGGTCGCAGACCGCCGCTACAGAGAAAATCATGCTTAGTGCCGGAATTGTTGGTCTGCCGAATGTTGGCAAGTCCACTCTGTTTAACGCCGTCACGCGCACGCATAAGGCGCTGGCGGAAAATTATCCTTTTTGTACCATCGATCCAAACGTGGGCATTGTGACCGTGCCCGATCCGCGCCTGGAAAAAATCGCGCAAATTTCGCATCCCAAAAAAATTGTCTCAACTGCGATCGAATTCGTTGATATCGCGGGCCTGGTCAAAGGCGCCAGCGCAGGCGAAGGCCTGGGAAATCAATTCCTTCACCACATTCGCGAAGTGGACGCGATTGTTCAGGTGGTGCGTTGTTTCGAAGACAGCAACGTCCATCATGTCAGCGCGACCATCGATCCAATTCGAGACATTGAGATCATCAATACCGAGCTTGTGCTGGCGGATTTGGCCTCGCTACAAAAAAAACATGATCGATTGCAGAAAGAAGTGCGCGCTGGCGATAAAACAGCAAAGAACGAAAACGCCATCGTCGAGAAGCTATTGCCCCATCTGGATTCAGGTAAGCCAGTCATCACCGCGAGCCTGACACCAGAGGAAAAAGTGGCCGCTCGCAATCTCTTTCTGCTGACATCAAAGCCGACGATCTTCGCCTGTAACGTCGCCGAATTGCATCTGGCGTCTGTAGCTGTCGGCGCCGACCGCGGCGATGGGGCAACTAACTCCTCAGCCGCCGAGATCACCGCCACCGGCCACAGCGCGGCGAAGTACGTCGCGGCGGTTCAGCAATACGCGCGGCACCATTTCGCCACGGAAGCAATCGTCATCAGCGCGCAACTGGAAAGTGAACTGGTTGATCTGAGTGAGCAGGAGGCGCTGGATTACCTGCGCGGTTTGGGTGTGGAAGATACGGGCGTGCACGCACTCATCCGGTCCGTTTATCACTTACTTGGCCTGCGCACATTTCTGACGACTGGCGAAAAAGAGTCGCGCGCATGGACCATCCACGCCGGCGACAAAGCGGCAACCGCTGCCGGAGCCATCCATTCGGATTTCGAGCGCGGTTTTATCGCGGCAGAAACGATTTCCTACGACGACCTGGTCGCCGCCGGTTCCCTGGCAAAAGCTCGTGAAGCGGGAAAGATTCGACTGGAAGGAAAAGATTATGTCGTGCGCGACGGCGACGTGATTTTCTTCCGTTTCAACGTGTGAGCCAAGGGCCAGTTAAGAGAGTTAAAACGGAGCGGTTGGCGCGTTTGCGGCTTCGGACCATCCTAACTTTTCGACTTTTTAACCTCCTAACTATTACGCTTCATACAGAATACGGCCGCAATTTTCACAACTGACAATCTCTTTCCCAGCTCTGGCACTCGCCGCCGTTGCACTCGTCACCTTCATGTGGCAACCGGTGCAGACTCCATGCTCGATGGCGACCACTGCGGCGTCGCCTTTGCTCTTAAAAAGACGTTCGAAGCGACCAAGCAAATCCTCATCGATTTTTTGCGCCAATTCTGCGCGTTCCCTCGTCAAGTCTTCCAAGCTAGATTCTAAAGCTTTCGACTTTTCGTCGAGATCGGCTGTTTGCCGCGTGACTGATTCCTTAACGCCGGCCGCCTTCTTTTCTTCTTCAGCAAGATCAATCTTAACTTTGTCGGCCTGCACCATCAACTCGAGCTCTTCATCCTCGATCTTTCCAATTTCATTTTCGTACCGCTCAATTTCGTGTCCGAGCGCCTGGAATTCATCATTCTTCCGCGTCTGATACTGCTGGGTCTTCAGACGAGCGATGGACTCTGTGCGTACCCCCACATCGAGCTCAAGCTTCTTCCGATCTACTTCGATCTGGCGCGTTTGATGTTTCAAGACATCAACCGCGCTGGCGCTTGCTGCCAGCTGCGCTTCGAGACTCTTCCGTCGCAGCGGCACCGTTTCTATTTCGGTCTGGATTTGCCTGATCTTCTGCTGCCGATCTTGAAGAATAAGAAGTTGTTCCAGTTCCGGATGCACGAGCGCACAAGGTATTGATTCGGCGGAGCGCCGTCAATCGCCGCGGCCACAAAGGTTTTTAACACTATTGAGAGCCAGCTGGCTGCTCTTGTTCAAAGGCTTCCAGCACCTGTTCAGGCCGCGCGCGTACGGCGATGTTCTCGGTGAGATTTACCCAGCGAATTATCCCGTTCGAATCAATGAGAAACTCTGCCGGGCGCGCGATGTCCGTGCCTTTGGGTCCCGCGCCGCGATGCAACAGATCGTAACGCCGAATCACTTCCGCTTTGGGATCGGACAGGAACGTGTAGGTGTAGCCAAGTTTTTGGCGTTGGCGCCGGTTAATTTCCGGCGTGTCCACACTAATCGCGACCACTTGAATTCCGCGCGATTCAAAGTCCGAAAGCCTTTGCTGGAAACTCCGCAACTCGGAGTTACACAATGGTCACCAGAAACCGCGATAAAAAATCAGTGCGAGAGCTTTCGATCTGCCAACGAGGTCACTGAGAGATACCTCTTTCCCGTCTTGATTCGACAACGTGAACTCAGGTGCCTTTTGTCCAACTCGCGGCGCTCCAGTAGAAGGCGGAACCTGCCGCAGCACATAGAAGAACACATAGGAAAAGAACGCGAACATCAATACGCCCAGCGTGACCAAGATCGGTCCGAAGATTTTACCCCGATAAACCCGCGATTTGCCAAGAGCTCGAAAGAGACCCAGAACGAGCAGGATCCCGCCCACAGCAAACAACAAAAGATTCGCCCATGGAAAATCACGGGTGACGGGGAATTGCGCGAAGAACGTGTAACTGAAAAAACCAGCCAACGCAAAAAGGAATCCGATCCAGAGCAGCCAATTCCAGCTTTTCTTCGCGCTCGCGCTCATGGTTGTGATTGTAATCGAGATTCCCCCGCCCGCATCGCTATTGCTAAGCATTGCGGGCATCGGCTTCACCATTCGCCGTCGCCAACCGCCAGATCCAACGATACAGCAGCGCCGCGATGACTATGAAGGCAATACCGCCGATGATTTTGCCGGCGATTTCAAAACTGGGACCGACCAACGCGAGCGGCGCGGCTACGCCGGAGAACGCGACGATTGCAGAGATCACGACGAGGATCACGCTTTCGCCGACGATCAAACCCGACGCGAGCAGCACGCCCAACTGCTTCGTCGCCTCCGGTCGCGGGCTGCTGTTGGCTCGCTTGTCAAAAAACCATCCCACCACCGCACCGACCACGACCATTAGTGTACTCGCCGTGGGCAGATAAATTCCCAGGCCCACGGCTAACGGGGGCACGCGCATATGCCTTGTTGTGCGCGCGAGGATTTCATCCAGCAGAATAATGAAAACGCCGATAAGTCCACCGGTCCGAATCAGGCTCCAATCGATATCTGCGGCGATGACGCCTTGCGCGAGCGACGAGATTAGTCCGGCCTGAGGCGCTGGCAGTGGATTCGGACGCAGCTCGGAGCCAGGCGCGCCCATGAAGCCATAAGCATGATTCATCAGATCAAGCACCGGCGGAATCACAAGCGCGCCCGCGATGACACCAATCACGAGCGCCACCTGCTGTTTCCACGGTGTCGCATCGACCAATTGGCCAGTCTTGAGGTCCTGCAGATTATTGTTCGCGATTGCGGCGACGTTGAAGATCACGGCGGTAGTGAAAAGCGCGAATGCCATCAACGCTTTGCCCGAATCCGGCGACACGTACGGTTTCACACCGATTACGAGCAGCAACGCGGCGCCAATCACCACCAGTATTCCAATACCCGATAGTGGGCTGTTGGAAGAACCAATCAGACCCGCCATGTATCCGCAGACCGCCGAGACAAAGAAGCTCATCAACACGACGTACGCCACGCCGCCGATAGTGAGCGTGGCCACCTGCGCGCCGAGGCCGCTCTCATTGCCGAAATAAGCGAGGATCCAGCCAATCGGCAGCATGCACACCAATGTGACGAGACCGACGATACCGATTGGGATATCGCGCTCGGTAATTGGCAGCGTGTCGGACTTGCCAGCTTTACGAGCGCGCGAAGCAGCCATCGCGCTGGCGAGACCACTTGCAACCGGCTTTACCAGTTTTAGCAATGTCCAGATCGCCGACACGCCGATCGCACCGGCGCCGACGAAACGCACTTTGCGGCTCCAGGTACTTTGTGCCAGCGCGCCGGCGGCTGTCGTCACATCGTGCGCGAGGGCGGAGTAATGCGGCACGCCCCAGCCCCAGCCGATCACTGCGCCTATGAGCATCGCAATACCAACTGAGAGACCAACCAAGTGGCCGATCGCGAGCAGCAAGAAGGACAATGAGAAATCAAACCCGCTCACGGCACCCTTGCGACCGATTCGGAAGGTCTGTGCGACGTCGGCGGCGAACATTTGCGTGGCAACGATGACTGCAAACACAGCTGCAACGATGGATCCCCATAACACGGCCAACAGACCTGCGCGTCCATGCTCGATGTCCGAAGCGTTCTTAGCATCGCCTCCACTGCCGACCTTAAGTACTTCGGCGCAGGCAACGCCCTCGGGATACGGCAGGTCCGAGCTAGTCACTAGCGCACGACGCAGCGGAATTGAGTACATCACGCCCAGAATGCCGCCCAGTGCGCAGATCGCGAAAGAGATCCAGAATGGAAAACCGGTCCACCAGCCGATCATAATCAGACCCGGCAGCACGAAGATAATTGACGACAGCGTGCCCGCTGCGGAGGCAACCGTTTGCACGATGTTGTTTTCCTGAACGGTCGCATCGCGGAAACTCCGCAGGATCGCCATCGAAATCACCGCCGCTGGGATCGATGTGGAAAAAGTGAGACCGGCCTTGAGACCGCAGTACACATTAGCCGCGGTCAATACCAACGTGATGATGACACCGATGATTATCCCGCGAATGGTCAGTTCGACGCGCACAGAAAGCGGAGAATAGTCTGGAGTCGCCGGAGGGGTCAAGATGCATACCCGCCTTCGCGCGCGATAAATGCGCTCCGCGGATCAGAACATCTCTACGGGCGAGCGTTGTATGCTCTGAGAAGTCATCTGCTTCGCGCGCTCTTCGCCCAGGACGGCGACACGCAGGTCCCAGATCTCGTCGTCGATGCTGCGGAAGGCTTCCTCGGAAAATTCGTCAGGTGGAGTGAGCCGTTCCTTGAATCGCGCGACGTTTTCCAAAGCGGGATCGATTTGATCTTGTGGCAACGAAGCGAGAATTCGTTGTACGTTTTCGATCTCGGGAATGCGATGGCAAATCATCGCCAGATCGTTCCCTGCCGCGATGGCCAGGCGAATTGTGTCCTCAAGCCGATACCCGGTAAGGATTGCGCCCATGTCGAGATCGTCTGTCATAACGAGACCATGGAAACCGAGTTCATTGCGCAATAAATCGGCAACGATCCGACGTGATAAAGTAGCAGGCGTCTTTTCCGGTTCGAAACAGGGATACCAGCCGTGACAGATCATCATGCTGTCCACGTCGTGGGCGAATTCGCGAAATACGGCCAGCTCATTCCGATCCAGTTGTTCGCGGGTGCGATCGATCCGCGGCAATTCGTAGTGAGCGTCTGAACCCGCAGCGGAATAACCCGGAAAATGTTTGCCGCAGCTTGCGATCCCCTGCCCTCTTAACGCACCGTTGAACGCACCAGCGTTGCGAACAACTTGATCGACTGTTTTCCCGTAACAGCGGCCGCGCAGTGAATTGTCCGCATCGTCATCGAAGGAAATGTCCAGGACCGGACACAAGTCCAGATTGAAACCGAAAAGGCGGAGCAACCGCCCCGTGATGTCGCCATGACGCCGGATGAGCTCAACGTCGTTCTTGTCGCGCAGTTGCTGAGCATTTGGCGGCTCGCTCCCGATCAATCGGAGACGCGAAACGCGCCCGCCTTCCTGATCCACGGTAATGATTGGCTCGATCTCACTTAAATCGCGCAAATCATCGATCAGTTTTCTCAACTGCGGCGCGCTTTCGATGTTGCGGCCGAACAGAATGAAGGCGCCCGGTCTCACCTTCCGGAATAACCTGGCGGTTTTTCCGTCGACTTCCTTACCAGGCACGCCGGTCATGATCAACTGACCGAGTAAATCCGTTTTCATGCGCGGCAAAGAGTAGCGCCCAACGCTTAACATTCAACGTCCAACGCTCAATTATAAAAGACGCTTTCAGTTGAACGTTGAGCGTTGAGCGTTAAGCATTGAGCGTTGAAAAAAATCGCAATCTACGGCGGCACGTTTGATCCGATTCATCACGGCCATCTTATCGTTGCACGCGAGGCGCTTGAGAGACTCGGCGCTGACGAAGTCATCTTTATTCCCGCTCGAGTATCACCGCTTAGAAAGACCGCGCCCGTTGCCAGAGACGAAATACGGTTATCGATGATACAAGCTGCCATTGAAAATGAACCCGGATATGCCGTGGATGATTGCGAATTGCGGCGACCGCCGCCTTCCTACACCATCGATACGATCGAGCAGATTCGACAGCGCAACGGCGATGCAACGATTTACTGCCTGATCGGCGAAGATAACGTGGGCAAGCTGACAAAATGGCGTCGCTTCGCCGACTTGGAAAAGATGGTTCGATTTGTTGTTCTCGATCGCACGGGCCAACAACCGAGCCATGTCTACCCGGTTATTCGCCGGAAAATCGATATTTCTGCGACGGAAATCAGAAAGAGAGTTGCCACTGGTCGGTCGATTCGATATTTCGTACCACCGGCAGTGGAAGAGATCATTCGCCGCGAAAAACTTTACCTGGAGCAACGGAAATAACCCCGGAAAATCTAGCCAGAACCTGCGCCGAACTCGCCTCAAACAAAAAGGCGGAAGACATCGTCGTTCTCGACCTGCGCGCGATCTCGACGTTCACGGATTTTTTCGTGATTTGCTCCGCTACATCCGAGCCACAGCTAAAAGCAATCGCAAACGAAATTGAAACGCGTCTGAGAGAGGACCATTCCCTCCGGCCTGTGGCGATTGACGGGTTTCCCGCAAGCCAGTGGATCGTGCTCGATTATCTGCAAGTCGTTGTCCATGTTTTTCATCGGGACAAGCGATCTTTTTACAGCTTGGAAGACCTGTGGGGCGACGCGCCCCATCTCGAATGGGAAACGGCCGCAGCGCGCTGACTGCGGTACAGCGATTTTACAAATGTTCTAGCCACCGGCGTGCGACCGGTTGGGCTTGGCGCGGCCTTTCACACCAAGGAGGACGGAGGGCCGTAGCTACAGCGGCTATAGTTTTTTACTCGCCCTATTTCTTTGGCGACGGCGGCGCTGCTGGGCTAGGGGCTTTCGCCGCGCCCGCTGGGGCAGGCGAGGGAGCGGCCTTCGCATCCAGCAGTTCCACTTCAAAAATCAGAGTCGAATTGGCGGCGAGGTCTGGACTGACAGATCTTTCGCCGTAGGCAAGGTCTGCCGGGATAAACAATTGATATTTTGATCCGACTTTCATCAGCTGAAGCGCTTCGGTCCATCCCTTGATGACGCCATTAACTGGAAATGTCGCTGGTTGCCCGCGCTTGTATGAACTATCGAACTCAGTTCCATTGATCAGCGTTCCACGGTAGTTGACCGTTACCGTGTCGGTGGCCTTCGGTTGTGCTCCGCTTCCGTCTTTTAGGACCTTGTACTGCAACCCGCTGGCAGTTGTCTTCACGCCTTCTTTCTTTTTGTTTTCTTCCAGAAATTTTGCGCCTTCTGCCTTGTTTTTGTCCCCTGCTTGTTTCTGTTTTTGTTCCATATCTTTTTCAAACGTTGACATGACCTCCTTGATTTGATCAGGGGTCAGTTGCGGTTTGCCCGCGAGGGCGTCTTTTATGCCGGAAGCGAGCACTTCGGGACTAATATCAACCTTTTGCCGGCTCAGGTTGAATCCGATCTGTAGGCCGATGCTATAGCTGACTTTGTCTTTTTGATCCTTGAGCTGTGTCGATTTCTCTTGCCCAAACAAAGGCAATGCAAGTAAGGATGCGCTGAAAATGACGATAAGTTGTTTCATAAAAGATGTTCTTCGCGCGGATTCGGTTAAATTGGTCGCCGCGGAAACTGGGACGCTAATAGATAAACGTCGCCCGTCAAGAACAGAGCGGCGCTCGCGATCCGAAGGCTGCTATTTTCTAGCCGCGTTGGCTTTTGCCATACTCGTTGCCTCTCTGCCAAACCCGCTCTACGCGATCACTCTCTCGCATGCCGACGTCCAGAGAATTGGAAAAAAAGTCTGGCAAAACGAATGCAACGGAACGATTGCCGGCCTCACTTCGTGGAACACAGGCGAAGATTTTGCCTCACTTGGCATCGGCCATTTCATCTGGTACCCAAAGAGCCGCCGGGGACCGTTCGAGGAAAGTTTTCCCAAGCTCGTGAGCTTTATCTCAAAGCGCGGCGCGAAACTGCCAACGTTGCTCCTGGGAACTGGCGAAAAGCCGTGTCCCTGGAGCTCGCGTACGGAATTTGTTCGAGCCCAACACTCCACCGAGATGAATCAATTACGCCAGTTCCTCGTCGACACGATCGATCTTCAGGCGGAATTTCTTATCGCCCGGTTGGAAACCGCGCTGCCGAAAATGCTTGCCGAAGCGGCGCCTGCTGATCGAGCCAGCGTAAAGACCCAATTCGAGCGCCTCACCAAAACTCCCCAGGGATGTTATGCGCTCATCGATTACGTAAATTTCAAAGGAGAAGGCGTCCTGCATACGGAGCGTTACCAGGGTCAGGGCTGGGGCTTGCTTCAGGTCTTGGAAGCTATGCATGGCACTTCGGACACCGGCGCGGTTGACGAATTCGCGAGCGCGGCGAAGGCAGTGTTGACTCAGCGGGTGCAAAACTCTCCAATCGAACGGCACGAATCCCGATGGTTATCTGGTTGGATTCGGCGCGTAAACAGCTACAATGGCGGCTAATTTATGCGACTCTCGACGTTGATTCGGCTGGTTTTACTGGCCACGGTTGTGTCTTCTGCAAGCGGTCAATTCCACTTGGGACCGAAGCCGCGACAGCCGAGTCCTACCCCGCCGCCAATGCGCAAAGCGTCGACCTTCATTAGCAAGCAGGCGCCATTGAAGGTGAATCAATCGTTGCTCAAACAAGCGACGCCGGACAATACACGCATCGTTGTCTCAATTCCGAAACAGCGGGCTTATCTCATGATTGGAGATCAAGTTGTGGCCGATGGCCCAATCTCGTCCGGCAGAAGCGGGCACGAGACACCGAGAGGACACTTCAATGTAATGGAAAAGGACCCCAATCATCATTCCAGTCTTTACGGCGACTTCGTGGACGGTTCCGGCCGCATAGTACGTGCCGGGGTTAGTGCACGCAGCCAATCCGCGCCGAGCGGAACGCACTTTGCCGGCGCGTCCATGAAATGGTTCCTTCGTCTCACCGGCGAAGGTGTCGGGATGCACATCGGAATTTTGCCTGGCTACCCCGCCTCGCACGGCTGCATCCGTGAATCCGTCGATGGGGCAAAATTGTTTTACGACTACGCCAAGGTTGGTACGTCAATAGATGTAGGCGACTACTAACCAATTGTCATGTCGAGCGAAGTCGAGACATCTCTGGATGTTTCTGGAGAAACATCCGCAAACCTACTGTGCGACGGGAATTCGCATCATTGTACACCAGCAGAATAGTAAGAGATTTGATTCGCTCCCTTTCCGCTCGCTCAGCTTCCGGCTTTCCCGTCTATGTCGCGACCTCCCTAGCCGCTCCATTCTCCACTTCGGTCGGAATGACAAAGAACGCAACGCAAGGGCGCTACGTGTGGGCGACCAATTTTCTTCGTAGCAGTTCCAATGCAGCCTGCGTAGTAATTTGCTTAAAAGTCTCGCGGTCAGTTGGAAAAAACAATTTCTTCACGATTGTTTCGCCCGACCCGGCGAGAGCAACATAAACGCTTCCGACCGGCTTCTCCGGCGAGCCACCGCTCGGTCCGGCAACGCCCGTCGTGGCGAGCGCATAATCGGATTTCGCACACGCACGCGCATGTTCGGCCAGCGCACACGCGACCTGCTCGCTTACGGCACCATGCTTCTCGATCAGTTGTGGATCGACATCCAGCATGCCGATCTTGGCCTGGTTCGCGTAGCAAACATAGCCCGCGAGAAAAACTGCCGATGCGCCAGGCACATTTGTGATACGATCAGCAAGCAAGCCACCCGTGCAGGATTCTGCAACCGCCAGCGTTTGATTGCGCTGCGCCAGCAGTTTTACGATCACTTCTTCGAGCGATTCGTCGGCTGCAGAAAAGATCGAGGGTCCCAGCGTCGATCTGATAATGGCGTCCGCCTGTTCGATGGCTTTTGCTTTCCCGACAATGCGCACATCGACCTCGCCCGGGCGCGCACAATACCCCAGCTCAATACCGGGAATGGCAAGCACGCGGTCGCCGATCTCCTCCTCCACCAGCGACTCGCCCTTGTTGGCAATTTTGTAGAGGCGCCGCTCGATCAAAGCCGAATCCGGGACGGTTGAGCGCAGGATCGGCATCACAAATGCCCGAAACATTGGCTGAAGCTCACGCGGAGGTCCAGGCAGCAAAAAAAGATGGGGAGATTGAATCTGTGGATTGATGTTCGCGCGCAAATAAAGGCCTGGCGCGCTGCCATTCTGGTTGGGCAGCACCTCTGCGCCTGCATGAACGTCGGCCTGCCGGGCGATGCCGGGAGTCCATTTGATTCCGCGCACTCGCAGTCTTTGCCGGAGCGAAGCCAGCAATTCCGAAGATTGTCGGAGCTCCAACCCCAGTAGATTGGCAACCATCTCGCGTGTGATGTCGTCGCTGGTTGGACCGAGGCCCCCGGTCACAAAAAGAATCTCGCAACGTGGAAGTAGTTCGGCCAGCGTTTGTCTAATCGCTTCGGTGTCGCCGACCGTGCGTCGTTCCTCGATTCGCAAACCTAACGAAAGAATTTCGCGCGCAATGAAAGCAAGATGTGCGTCCTGCACATCGCCAAGCAAAAGCTCCGTACCGGTGTTGAGAAGTGCGACGCGCATGGACGATCGGGAAGCAAACGTCGAACGACCAACGTCCAACGTCCAATACCGAAGTCAGACAATTATTTCGGCCGTGGAATAGAAAGCACGTCCCCAGTAACTCGATATTCCGCGTCCGACGTTGGGCGTTCTGCGTTCCGTCAAAATCAGGCCGCGCTTTTGTCCTGTTTCTTGCGAATTAGGGGAAGCTTTTTGCCTTCCACTACTGCCCGATTGATTGTGACCTCAGCGATATCTTCGCGACTCGGCACTTCGTACATGATGTCGAGCATGATCCGCTCGAGCATGGAACGCAGAGCGCGCGCCCCGGTTCCCTTTGTAACGGCCTGCGCCGCCAGCGCGCGCAAGGCATCCTTAGTCACTGACAAACGCACGCCCTCCATCGAGAATAGCTTTGTGTACTGCTTCACCATCGCGTTCTTTGTCTCAGTCAAAATCGCGACCATTTCTTCTTCGGTTAGCGCATCAAGCGAGCTGACGACCGGCAATCGCCCGATGAATTCTGGGATCATCCCGAAAGCGAGCAGATCTTCCGGTTCCACATGGCGGACTGCTTGCTTTCGTAGCGCGTCCTCGACTTCGAGTGTCGGGCTACCGAACCCCATTACTTTTTGGCCGATGCGTTTTTGAATAATTTTATCGAGGCCGATGAATGCGCCGCCGCAAATGAAAAGAATTTTCTCCGTATTAACCTGGATGTACTCCTGATGCGGATGCTTGCGTCCACCCTGTGGCGGAACATTGCACGTGCTGCCTTCCAAAATTTTCAATAGAGCCTGCTGCACGCCTTCCCCGGAGACATCGCGAGTGATGCTTACGTTGTCGGTTTTGCGGCCGATCTTGTCGATTTCGTCGATGTAAACGATGCCGATCTCCGCTCGTTTCACATCGTAATCCGCGTTCTGCAGGAGTCGTAGAATAATGTTTTCGACGTCTTCGCCAACGTAACCCGCTTCGGTCAACGTCGTCGCATCAGCGATGCAAAACGGCACATCGAGAATCCGGGCGAGTGTCTTGGCCAGTAACGTTTTTCCGGAGCCGGTAGGGCCGATCAGTAAAATGTTGCTCTTCTCAATCTCAACGTCAGCGAACGGATCCGGCTGAAACGCCGCGGACGCATCGGCGGGCTGCGAAGCTTGCAATACCCGCTTGTAGTGGTTGTGGACGGCCACCGATAACGTTTTCTTCGCGGTCTCCTGGCCGATGACGTACTGATCAAGGGCACGCCGGATTTCCGCCGGCTTGGGCACACGGATATTGGAGGACTGGCGGCGAGCATCTTCGTTGAGTTCTTTATCGAGGATGCTTTTGCAAACGTTGATGCAACTATCGCAGATGTAGACGCCTGGTCCTGCGATCAATTTACGAACCTCCGCATGGCTCTTGCCACAAAACGAGCACATTGTGAGGTTGGAAGCGCGGGCCATATTCTTCTAGGACGTTCTCCTATCCTCCGACTTTGCGCGGCAAAGCGGTTTCAGCCACTTCCACCGACCGGTCGCCGGAGGGAGGAGTCGCCCCGTCGAGTAGCTTCACCTCCTTGCGAGATTTGATCACTTCGTCCACCAAACCGTACGCTTTCGCTTCCTGGGCGGACATATAATAGTCGCGATCCGAATCGATCCTCACTTGTTCTTCAGATTTACCGGTGTGCTGCGCGATGATTTTGATGAGGCGTTTTTTCAGCTTGAACATGTAATCGACCTGACGTTCTACGTCGCTCGCCGCACCCTGCGCGCCTCCGGAGACCTGATGGATCATGATATCGGAATTTGGAAGTGCAAAACGCTTGCCTTTCGTTCCTGCACAGAGCAGGACCGCAGCCATACTCGCGGCCATTCCGAGGCAATAAGTAGTCACATCACACGTGAGAAACTGCATCGTATCATAAACCGCAAGGCCGGCCGTGACTGAGCCGCCGGGCGAATTGATATAGATGTTGATGTCCTTTTTTGAATCCTCCATTTGCAAAAACAGCAACTGGGCAATGACAAGATTGGCGATGTGATCGTCCATCGGTGTTCCGATAAAAACGATTCGGTCCTTGAGCAGTCGCGAATAGATATCGTAGCTGCGCTCGCCCCGGCCAGTCTGTTCCACAACCATCGGAATCAGCACTTGAGAAAGATTTTCGTTCGATACACTCATGATTTTTCTTCTTTAACAGCGGGTTCTTGCGCTGTCCCAACGCTAACATTCGCCTTAAGGAAATCAAGAGTCTTACCCAGCAGTATCTGTTCCGCGAATGCGTCCAGACCATCGTGTTCCTGAAGTTCTTTGCGCATTTTTTCCACAGGAACGTTATACCGCGCCGCGTCTTCTCGAAGCCGCGCGTTGATGTCGTCCCGCGAAACCTTGATGCTTTCCTGTTCGGTAACCCGATGCAAAATGAAATTTGTCTTCAACCGGTGAGCAGCAAGGCCGGCCGCGCTTTCGATAAGCTCTTTTTCCTTGTCCTTTAGCATCTCATCAGTAACACCGCGTTCCCGATTTCGTTGCACCAGGTCTGCCAAAATTCGACGCGTCTCATTTTTTAAGAGAGCCGGCGGCAATTCGAACTGAATTCGCTCGTGGAGATATTTCACGACCTGCCCTTCTTTCGCTCGTTCGCGCTCATGCTCCTTTTCATGCGCGAGGTCGTGTTCAATGATCTTACGCAGATCGCCCATGGTCTTTCCAGGGATCAACTTAGCCGCAAACACATCGTCCAAAGCAGGCAACACCTTCTGCTTAATCTCGCCCACCGTGACGTTGTAATTTGCCCGTTTTGCCGCCAGTTCCTTCACGAGAAAATCCACTGCGAAATCGACGGTTACCGTCCGCGTTTCGCCCGGTTTCTGGCCGATCATTTGTTCGCAAAATTTCGGCAAGAAATTATCGGACGCGAGACGCAACCAGAACTTCTTCCCACCGTAAAGATTCTTGCTCGCCTGGGGCGCAATTTCGCTGATTGGTTTGCCATCGCTCGACCCCTCAAAGTCGATGACGGCGAAGTCGCCCATCTCCAGGCCCCGCTCAGGAACATCGACGAAGTCAGCGGATTGATCGCGCAAGCGCTCAAGCGCAGCATCGATCTCCGGCTCGGAAACCGTCGTCTCCGGCAATTGCACGGGGATGTTCTTGTATTCGGGCAGCTCAAATTCCGGTGCTGTAACAACTGTTGCACGGAACCGCATCGACTTGTCTTCGCCGAGCTGGACATCTTCGATATTGGCCAGCGAAGCAACGCGCAACTGTTCTTGCTCGATCGCCTCATGATAACTTTTGGAAACGAGCTTCTTGGTCAATTCGTCCTGAATTTCCTTGCGAAATCTTTTCTCGATGACCGCGCGCGGCGCTTTGCCTGGCCGGTAACCCGGAATTTTGGCGAAACGCGCGAAACTGTTGGCGATCGCGTCCCACTCCTTGGAAACTTCCTCCGGCGGCAGTTCAATTTGCAGCGTCGAGACGGATCCTGGCTGCTTTTCGACTTCGACCTTCATGAAATCACTGTAACGGCGCTCAGCACGCGCCGCAAAACTTGCCGCGAACCTGGCAGGGCGCGCCACCTCACTGTTTCGTAAATGCAGTGAGCTGCGTCAGGACGCACCGCCATTGCCCATCGCGCCTCACAAAAACATCCGTGGACCGCTCGTGCGTAGTGAATTCCTGCCCCATGAATTTTCCTTTCGAGCGAGTGAGCGCACTCACCACAGCGCTGTCTCCATAGACACGGACTCGAATGTCGTCGGACTCCATCATTTCATGAGTTAGAGTGCCCAACTTGATCACCTCAAGAAAACGCTCCCTGTCGATGATTCCTCCGTCCGCGTTGATGATGATCCAGTCATCGGCGACAAATTGTCGGATCTCGTCTGGATTATTTTTCACGATCGCATTCGCGAATTCCTCCTCTACCTTTACAAGTTCTTCTTCCATTTCGTTTCGTTTCTCTGGTGTGTTTAGTGGGCTCTCCTCCCTTTTACATACACTGAGTGCGTCTGTGGAAATCCAAACCAGTACGCGAGCTCCCGGTAATCGTCGCAATCGAAAATTGAAAAATTCGCCACCTTACCGGATTCGAGTGAGCCGATCTGATCGCCCCGGCCTAACGAATAGGCCGGATTAATCGTCGAGGCCGAGATGGCTTCCGCCGGCAGCATTTTCATTTGTGTGCATGCAAGCGACAGAATCATCGGCATGCTCGCGGTCGGCGATGAGCCGGGATTGAAATCAGTCGCGATCACCACCGCGAGACCGGCCTCGATCATTTCTCGTCCCCGCGGATAGCACGTCGATCCAAGCGCATAGACTGAGCCCGGCAGCAAAACCGGTTGCACGCCCTCAGATCTCAACGCCGCGATCCCTTGCTGATCGGTCTTTTCCAGGTGATCTGCTGTTGCGGCCTTCAATTCGACCGCCAGTTTTGCCGCACCTGAATTACTCAGTTGATCGGCGTGAATCCGCAGTCTCAATCCAAGGCGTTTCGCGGAATTGAGAATCTGCCTTGATTGTTCGATATCGAAATAGCCGCGCTCGCAAAATACGTCGCAAAATTCGGCGAGACTCTCCGAAGTCACTAGTGGCAGCATCTCGTTTACGACGAGATCGACGTATTCATCGGCGTGCATTTTACGCGGCACTGCGTGTGCGCCGAGGAACGTCGGCACAATTTCCAGCGGCGTTTCCTGATTGAGCCGCCTCATAACCCGCAGGATTTTCAGTTCGTCTTCGAGGGTAAGTCCGTAGCCCGATTTGGACTCCACAGTTGTCGTCCCGCAGCGCAGGAACCAATCTGCATGTAGTTGTGTTTGGGCGAGAAGATCGGCTTCACTCGCTTCTCGCGTCTTTTCAACCGTCGACCAAATTCCCCCACCTGCCTTCGCGATTTGCTCATAAGTGTCGCCGCGCGCACGGCGCTCGAAATCGTCCAGGCGATTCCCGGCAAAAACCAAATGTGTGTGCGCATCGACAAATCCAGGAAGAACGACTTTCCCGTGAGCATCGATAACTTCCGCGTCGCCTGCCTTCTTCTCGACCTCACCACTGGGGCCAACGACCTCGATTCTGCCGCCGCGAATCAGCAGTCCGCCATCGCGAATAATCCCGAGCTCAGATAACTCCGTACCTACGCGCGGCCGCTTCGGGCCAGCAAGCGTGACCAACTGCGAAGCGTGAAGAACAGCCAGTGCCTTCACGATTTGGTTAACTTACTTTCGACTGCCTGGCTGATTTCTTTAAACTTTGCTACCGAATGTGCACAGGCGCTTCGCACTTTCTCCTCAAGCACACCTTTGAATTTTTCGTCCTTCAATTGTGCGAGATTGATTCTCACGTTTAATGCCGCACCCTCGATACACGCGCGAATCGCCAACGCGCCGACACCGACATCGGAGACGGACGCCGGATTTCCTCTTTCGGCCATTTCAGCGAGCAATTCATAAGATTTCGACGCTGTCTCCATGACGTTCAACGGAACTTCGGCTGCATACTTGGTCGCCTGCTCAATCGCAGCCGCGCGCGCAGCTTTTTCCTCAGCCGCCTCTTTGGGCAGCGCGAAAGCGTCCATCACTTTGTTGAACGCGGTGGTATCCTCGTCCACCAGCGAGAGCAATTCGTCCTTGAGTTGCTGCGCTTTTACCGCCCAATCACTGAAATATTCGAGCTTGTCATCCCAGCCACGCTTTCCCGCCGACAGGTTCGCGACCATTCCGCCTAGCGAGGCGCCCAACGCGCCCATCAGCGCTGCGACTGAGCCGCCGCCCGGCGCCGGTGAATCGCTCAGCGTTTCATTGCAAAATTCACGCAGATTCATCTTCGCCAGCGAAGTCTTTGGTTCGGCAGATTCGATTTTGAATTCAATCACCTTTTGTTTTGGATCGAAAGGCTTCAGTTCGCTCAAGCCCATTGAGCGAATGGCGATGTCTATCAATTCTTCATTGGACACGCCTTCGGACCATTTTTGCTTGCGCAAGAAATATCGCCCCGCATCAACGAGACATTTCTTCGGCACCATGCCGACGATCTCCGAGCCGGTGACGCGCAGGCCACGTTCGGCTGCGGATTCGCAACACGCATCGAACGCCGCGTGTACTGGAGTTTCTTCGATATTGGTCAGGTTCATCGAAACCTGCGCAATCCCGTATTCCTTCACGAACCAACCAATTGCTTTGACGTGCTTCAGCATTCCGGGAGTCCGAACCGGCTCGCCGTTCCCATCCAACACGGGTTTTCCGCCTGGCGTTCCGTCTTCGGTCTGCACCCTACCCTGCTCTCGCACGTCAAACGCAACCGAGTTCGCGCGCCGTACTGATCTCGTGTTCAGATTCACATTGTAAGCGACAAGAAAATCGCGGACTCCGATTACAGTCGCCCCTGAGTTTTCGTTGAATTTGTCGGGGCCGAAATCCGGTTTCCATTCGGGCTGTCTTATCTTTTCGAAGAACCCTTCGTATTCGCCTGCTCGAATCACCGACAAATTCGAGCGCGATTTATTCTTCGCTGCTTTTTCGTAGAGATAGACGGGTATTTTCAATTCATCGCCCACACGCTCTCCCAGGCGATGTGCAGACGCGATTGCTTCGTCCCAGCTCACGTTGCTCACTGGAATGAACGGACACACGTCCGTCGCACCCATGCGCGGATGCGCTCCCTTGTGTTTGCGCATGTCGATTAACTCGGCCGCTTTCTTAATTGCGCGAAATGCCGCTTCCACCGCTGAATCAGGGCTGCCGACCAACGTTACCACGGTCCGGTTGGTGCTCGCACCGGGATCAACATCTAACAGCGAAACGCCGTCCACCGATTCAATTGCATCGGTGATCTGTCGAATGACGTTTTGATCACGACCTTCCGAAAAATTCGGCACGCACTCGATCAATTTTTGCATGGCTCCAGAGTTAGCTGGCAGTTCTTCCTGTAGCGGCGCTCTGCAACTGCCGCAAATTTTTCGCGACGGAAGCGCCCACCTTAATGCCTGTCCCGGCGTTGCCGAGAGATCCATCAAAACTCTTTCCTAGCAATGCCAATGGATCAACAATCCGAAATCTAAAATCGAAATGCAATCGAAGGGCGATCACTCTCTCTAAGCACGCAAGAAAGCCGATTGCGTGCTCGACGTAGTGCCTCAAATAGACGACACTCGATAGGCGACGGGGCCGAGATGAACTCTTTCTTCCGTGAGTTGAAACAACGGAAGGTTTATCGCGTCGCACTGGGCTACGCCGTGGTCGCATGGCTTGTAGTCCAAGTCAGCGCGACGGTGATGCCGGCCTATCACGCGCCCGAGTGGATTTTGCCGATTTTTATCACGACGGTTGCTCTTGGCTTTCCTGTGGCGCTAGTGCTCGCTTGGGCTTTTGACCTGAAAGGAGGCGTAATTGAAAAGGCGCCTGAGTCCGCCGGTAGTATTTCGGCTGCGAACAAGCGTCGCGTGTGGCTTCTCGCGGCCGCGGGTTTGATTATCAGCGCGCTTGCCGTCGGCGGTTATTGGCTCTGGCATCCGTGGCGCAACACATCGACCGCCAAATCAATCACTGCATCGACCGCTTCTGAACCTCCTACCTCCGCAGCGCCCGCCGTCCCTGCAAAAAGCATTGCGGTGCTTCCGCTCGAAAACCTCAGCCGTGATCCGGACAACGCGTATTTCGCCGAGGGGATCCAGAATGAGATTTTGACGAGATTAGCGACCGTGCGTGATCTCAAGGTTATCTCGCGTACTTCGACAGCGAGGTACAAAAGTAAGCCGGACAACTTAAAGACGGTCGCGCAACAGCTTGGCGTTTCTACCATCCTCGAGGGAGCAGTGCAGAAGGCTGGCGACAAAGTTCGAGTGAACGTGCAGTTGATCGATGCGCGCGCCGATACGCATCTTTGGGGTAAAAGTTACGACCGTGACTTTAAGGATGTCTTAGCGGTTGAGAGCGAGGTTTCACAGGAGATTGCGGAGGCGTTGCAAGCGAACCTTTCGCCCAGCGAATCCCATGCCCTAGCCGCAGTCGGGACGCGCAATGCGGAAGCTTACGATCTTTTTTTGAGAGGTGAGTATGAGCTGCACCAGGTTGACATCAGTGGGGATGCGGACGCCAGTGATCGTGCCGAGGCGTTTTACCGACAGGCGCTGGCGCGGGATCCGAATTTTGCCGATGCCGCTGCGGAGCTCGCGCGCATCCGGCTATCGCGGCACTGGTTTGTCTCTCCTTTGGCGCCAACGGAATTAGGGGAAGTGAAGTCGATTATCGACCACGCTCTGGCGCTGGCTCCGAATTCGCCGGAAGCGCACTTTGCGCTGGGGTTATTCTTCTATTGGGGTCATCACCAATACGAGAGCGCTCTGACAGAGTTCAAGCGGGTGCTGGAAGTGCAACCCAACAATATTTTGGCTCGACGATACCGCGCGTTAGTTTACCGCCGCCGGGGTGAATGGGAGCGCTCGGTGGCGGATTTTCAACAGGCGCAGGAGCTCGATCCGCGCAACCCCGAAGTCCCGGAAAATATTGGGGAGAATTACTTATCATTGCGCCTGTGGAAGGATGCGGAGCGTGCCGAATTGCGGGCTCTCTCGATCGATCCGCATGACATAGCCGCGGCGGAAGCCCTTTTTAGCGCTCGCCTCAACGCGACAGGGGACGTCGAATCCGCCCGGGAAACTCTCGATGGCTTTCCAGAGGTCATCAAGTCGCTCACTCTCCTTGGCAGGCGCGGCGCCAATGCGGGCGGCGACGTTACCAATATCATCAACAGGTGGCTTTACCTCGACGTGATGGAAAGACGTTTTACCGAGGCCTTTCAAGCTTTCGAGAAGAAGGTGGTCAACGACGACCGCGCGCATCTTCAGCAACTTGCCGGGCGCGTCGCCCTTTGCGCGCTGGCAGGACAGACTGAAGCAGCCAAATCAGCGGGAGAAGAAGCGCGGCTGTTACTCGAAGCGAGGCTCAGGGAGCGGCCGGATGACACTTTCGCGATGACGGCGTTATCTTGGGTTTATCTCGCCCTTGCACGCAATTCCGATGCGCTGCGCCTCTCTAGGCAGGCGGCGGATTCAATGCCCATCGAAAAAGATGCTCTGATTGGTCCAACTTTCCAGAACGGGCTCGCGCAAATCGATGCGCGCACGGGCGCACCTGAGGAAGCTATTAAGAGGCTTCGACATTTGCTCTCCATCCCGGCGGGCCAGGTAGTTTCCATAGCTCTTTTGAAGATTGACCCGGTCTGGGATCCCATCCGTAACCATCCTGATTTTCAACAGCTGCTATCAGGTCCGGAGCAGATCGGGCCTAACAAGTAAAGGGAAGTGAATTTTCGGAACTTCTTCGTCGAGCTGAAGCGACGCAACGTTTACAAAGTTGCGATCGCGTACGCGGTCATTGCGTGGCTGCTCATGCAGATCGCGACACAGGTTTTTCCGTTTCTCGAAATTCCTAATTGGGCGATCCGGCTGGTGATTATGCTGCTCGCGCTCGGTTTTCCGATTGCATTGATCATTGCGTGGGCCTTTGAGCTGACACCCGAGGGGCTAAAGCGAACAGAAGTGGCTGATCGTGAGCCGGCGAAACCATCTCGAAACAAAGCGTGGATTTACGTCGTCATCATAGCGGCAGCGCTTTCGGTGGGTTTGTTTTTTGTTGGTCGTTATTCTGCCCCGAACCGGGCCATGATAAGCGGTCTTCCGCAAGAATCGATTGCCGTCTTGCCTTTCGACAATCAGAACCGTGATCAAAACGCCGACTACCTCTCTGACGGTATTCCTGAAAGCATCATCAACAGCCTCTCGCAACTGCCGCAACTGCGAGTGATGGCGCGCAGCACGGTCTTTAGCTACAAAGGCAAAGATGTCGACCCGCGGAAAATCGGCAACGACCTGGGGGTGGGTGCAGTGCTGATGGGCAGACTAATCCAGCAAGGCGAGAATCTGACGATCAGAACTGAGCTGGTAAACGTCGCGGATGGAACCGAGATCTGGGGACAGCAGTACAACCGCAAGCTCGCCGATGTGTTCGCGGTGCAGGAAGAGATCGCGAAAGAGATTTCCGAGAAGCTGCGCTTAAAGCTAACCGGAGCGGAAAGGCAGCAACTTGCGAAGCGTCCCACCGAGAACATCAAAGCCTTCCAGGATTACATACAGGGACGGGGGTATATTAGTCGTCGCACCCGCGAAGACCTGCTCACGGCCATTCGCTATTTTGAGAAGGCGATTGACGAAGATCCCAATTATGCGCTCGCCTACGCGGGCTTAGCCGACGCCTATGGAACTCTTGGATTTTACGGCTACATCGCGCCCATTGAGGCGCGACGCAAACAGGAAGAGGCGGCGCGCAAAGCCCTCAGGCTCGATGAAAACCTGGCCGAAGCTCACGCCGCACTTGGCGCCAGCTACATGGCATTCGCCCCGTCTAATTTCTCGCTGGGTGATCGTGAGCTACGGCATGCCATCGAACTCAGCCCGAGTTTAGCCTTAGCCCATTCCTACTTGGGAAATTCGCTTGTGCGACAAGGCCGTATTGATGAAGGCTTAGAAGAATATCTGAAAGCTCGCGAACTCGATCCGCTTTCATCAACCATTGCGCGGGTGCAGGGCCTTCCTTACTACCTCAAGCGAGATTATGCGCGAGCGCTTGAGCTGCTGCGGCAGGCTAATGAGCTAGGCCCAGCTTTTACGAGCACCTGGGAGATAGGAATTTACATTCAAAACAAGTTATTCAACGAAGCGTTAGCGGAATTGGCGAAGGCCAAAGGAAAGCGCAAAAATGATTCGATTTTGATTTACGATACGGGCATGGTCTACGCCGCCCAGGGGAAGCAGGCCGAGGCGCTCCAAGCCATCAAAGAGCTGGAGGGAATGTCAGGCACGAACCTGGCCCAGGCCCACTGGATTGCCAAAATCTATGCGACCTTGAACGAGAAGGAGCTGGCATTTTCATGGTTGGAGCGTGGCTTGGCAACGGGAGCGATCGGAGTTTTTTATAAAGACGAGCCGGTGTGGGATCCAATCCGCAGCGACCCGCGATTTACCGACCTCGTGCGGCGCATGGGGATTCCGCACTGAACCCGAAGAAACTCCTAACTGAACTGAGCGCCTTCTAATACAATCCTAGCGCCTCAACCGTCGGCTCGTCAATTGCTCCGGTAACGATCAAGCCGTAGTCGCGCTGGAAATTTGCGAGAGCGGCCCGCGTCTCTCCGCTTAGCGAGCCCGTGACCGCCCCGAAGTAATAGCCTGCGTCTTGCAACGCGCCTTGAACGTTCGCAATTACCTGATCGGGTAGCAGATTGCCATAGGTGTAGATTGGCCCATCATAGTCGTAATAGCTGTTAGACGGATCATAACCATAAGCCGGGTACCAATAGCTCGCGTTTAGGAAGTAATATCCGCCGGTGACAAAGACAATGGTATTGCAATGTTGTTTCCACCAATCGCGATTGTGCCATTCATGCCAATTGCGACGAAGCGCATCAGAATAACTAAAACGATTCTTGCCAGTTTGACCATTCAACTTCCCTTTGTGGTGTCTGACCTGACCGTCCGCCAAATCAGGCGCCGATGGGTCCACAGTGTCATTCTTGGCGATGCGGTGTCTGTCGATTGCTTCCAAGCCTTCCGAAATCCCTTGCTTCGCCAACACGCCGGCGTTTGGCTTTAGATCGTCAGTTTTGACCGCGCGCTGAGGGTCCGTGACCGGTTGCACGTTCTGCGCGATTTCGCCCCGGGGCAGTACCTCGCCACCCGATTGAACATTATACGTTCGCAGGGGCTGCCGAAGGCCCGTTGCTGCCAAAGTTGGATTCACTTGGCGAGTGGACCGCGGATAGTTCGCCCGGAAATTCGTCGGCTGATTTTGAATTTGATTCGGAAGCGTGCCGGGTAGGCGCTGGCCAACGCTCGCCGGTCCACGGGGAACATATGGCAGATTTGAATTGTTGGGACGCACATTACTCCCCCGAACACCATTATTGGGTATGGCACGAGCACCGTTTTTTTGGGGCACAGGTCCGTTCGTTTGTGCTGTGCTAATGCAAATCCCTATCGCGAGCACCGCGACTACACAAAGCGCCGGGAATCTCGATAGCTTCATTAACTTCCTCTGCCCATTAAACATCACAAATGTCCTTTTGTTGCAAGCTTCGACTGTAACGGCTTCAAAACTATTCAGACCGAGCAGTTGCAATCCGCAATCCGAAATCTACAATCTAAAATTCTTCACCGGGGTCTTAGCTCAGTTGGTAGAGCGCCTCAATGGCATTGAGGAGGTCACGGGTTCGAATCCCGTAGGCTCCATTTTCTTTTTGCTCGCAGCGTCACCAGCGCTGCGACTTTGTGCCGATCAGCTAAAGGCCATACCACCTTGCGCGGTAACAAACGTGTAACTTTTCCCATGCAGCGCACAGCGCGAACCGCTGCGATTCTACGGGCATGAAAGCAATAAATAATCCTGCAGCAAATGATTTTGATAAGGGCGAGAATCGTCCTTTCGGGAATGATGTTGTAAAAAGAGCTAAGTCTCTCAAAGGTTCCATCAGTCGTCGTTTGTTCCTGGGCAAATCACTTGCCTTGGGAGCGGGAACAATCGGCGTCGGATTATTGGGAGACACTCGGACCGCAGAAGCAAGTGGCGGTCTGACACCTGGGGACGCAGCCCTTCTTCGGTTCCCAGCGGCACTGGAGTTACTCGAGGCCGACTTTTGGATCCAATACAACGAACTCGGCGGCGTCCAGGATGACGAGGTTCCTGGCGGAACCGGGAACGAGGCCTACACCGAGGCGATAGAAGTTCTCGATGAAGACATGCCCATATACATCCACGACAACACCGATGATGAAATCACCCACCACACCTTCCTCAACGCCTATTTGGAGTCCAAGGGAGCGGCCCCTGCAAACCTCGACCCGTTTCGCACTCTGATGGGCAGCACCGCGACGGGAGTCAACACAGACTTGATCGGACATCGGCTCACTAACCTGACGCAACTCACCGTCGACACCAGTTGGTGGACGCGCTACCGCGACGACAGCCATAACCCGGATCTTGATCCAAACCACGTCTTTCCGCAGGCCGTCCCGACCTTGGGGGTGAACCAGCACACTGCGATTCCCAGAACGGATGCCGACACCACGGATGCTAATTTCCTACAGGCGATAGCGAATACGGCGGCTTTCCACTTTCCGACCATTGAACAAGGTGGCAACAGCCTCTACCCGTCACTGGCACTCAGGGCGACTCATACTGAAGTCCTGCGGATCCTGATCAGCATCGGCCCTACCGAGACCATGCACTTTCAAACATGGTCGGACAAAGCGGGCAACGCGCCGCCATTGACTGCCGTTGATCCGGTTACCGGTGTGTCGGTTACATTCCCAGATCTGGAAGTAGACGACGAGCTCCTAAACAAGAGCCTCATCATGCCAGAGCCGTGTCCGTTCCTGGATCCAAGTCTTCCCATTGTTTCGATCATTCGACCAACCAAGACGCAAGGCGTCGCCATGGGTGCGCTGCAGTTCCTAACGGATATGGGTCTCTTCATCGGTCAATCGCCAGCGTTTTTTGCGTACATGAGCCAACTGGCGCAAGACGCGGACCATGTCAGACCCGGTGGTCGTCGTTGAGAAATGTAACGGCTGGCTCAACAATTGAACCGCAAGATGAGGGCCGGGTGTAAAGGGATATGCGCCCGGGCGAACGGTGAGGGTCCGATCCCCTTACCTTCGGAATCGCGATAGCCAGATCTGTTTCCGCCAGCGAGAGCTTATTTTCTGATGTTCGGCGGAACGATTTTTTCTCTTTCGTCAAACTACTTTTCGGGGAAGTATCTTCTGTCCCGCAGAAGGTGCGCAACGACGATAGCTGTGGGGTTTTATTTTGCGGCGGCGATTACTTCCAATGCACAAGACCAACTCCATCATCATGTGCGCACCGAAAATGACGATCTTCGAGACGGCGGCGAACCTGGAGCTATGGCCGCGAATTCTCCCCCACTATCGCTATATTCGTTACCTCGAACATAGCCCCAGTCGGAACGTGGTCGTAATGGCTGCTACGCGCTCCGGCATTCCCATTTCCTGGACTTCCGAACAAATCATCGATCGCGACCGGGTTGAAGTTCGCTTTCATCACTTGAAGGCGTTCACCAAGGGAATGCACGTAGTATGGACATTTCAGGAAGTGCCAGCCGGGGTCCTGGTCGAAATCAAACACGATCTGGCATTTCGCGTGAAAATTTTGGCGCCGGTCGCGGACATGGTTATCGGCGACTTTTTCATCCATCACATTGCAAATAAAACGCTGCACTGCATGAAATCGTACGTCGAGACAAACACGAATAAGGTCACCGCATGAGCAAAAGACGCATTGTTATCACTGGACTTGGTCCCATTACCTGCATCGGACACGGACGCGAGAATTTTTGGAACGCAATCCTGACGGAGAAAAGTGGGATCAATAGCATCACAACCTTTGATTCCAGCATCTTCCGCGTGCGCTCAGCGGGCGAGATTCGTGATTGGGACCCAGAGAAGTTTTTTTCACCGCACCGTTTGAAACGACTCGACCGCTATGCGCAGTTCGCAGTTGTATCGGCACAACTGGCGCTCGACGATGCGCATCTTGAGTATTCCCGCGACAAACCGCAGGATCGGATAGGCGTCAGTTTCGGCACGGCGCTTGGCGGCGTTTGCAAGGCTGAAGAACAATATCTCAGGTATCTAAAAAAGGGGGCGCGCGGAGTCCAACCCACGCTTGCCGTGCAGGTATTCGGCGGTTCGGCCCACTCGAATATTGCGATCGAATTCGGGTTTCGCGGTGTGGGCACGACAAACTCAAACAGTTGCGCCAGCGGCACGGTATCCGTCGGCGAAGCGTTGCGTTACATCCGTGACGATTTCGCCGACGTAATTGTTGCGGGCGGAGCGGAAGCACCTTTGACGACTATTACAATCGGCGCATTCGACATCATCAAAACCATGAGCAGGTGGCCGGGCGACCCTACTCAGGCTTGCCGTCCGTTCGACCTGCTGCGCGATGGATTTGTCATGGGCGAGGGCGCGGCCTCACTCGTTATCGAAGAGCTCGAACATGCGCGCACCCGCGGCGCACACATTTATGCAGAAGTGTTGGGTTACAGCCTAAACAATGATGCGTTTCATATGACTTCGCCTCTGCCGAACGGCGAATCATCCATTCGCGTAATGGGCGAAGCGCTTGCGGACGCGCAATTAGCGCCTCACCAGATCGATTATATCAACGCGCATGCCAGCTCGACCCAGCTTAACGACAGCGCGGAGACCGCCTCGATCAAACAAGTGTTTGGCGAGCATGCGCGACGAATCCCAGTTAGTGGGACAAAAGGTTATTACGCGCATCCGCTCGGTGCGACCGGCGCGATCGAGGCAGCGCTTTGCGCGCTCGCTTTAGATCGGCAATGGGTTCCACCCACAATTAACTACGCAAATCACGATCCCTCATGTGATCTCGATGTTGTGCCCAATCACGGGCGCGATGCCGAATTGAAATACGTAATGAGCAACTCGTTCGGTTTCGGCGGAATTAATGCATGTGTCGTGCTGGGGAAAAAGCCTGATTAGCAACGCGGTCTGTCATCCCGAGTCGCTCAGACGACGAGGGACCTCTCAATCGAAGCTTGTGACAGACGAGATAATTTGAGGCTACCAACCTCGCTATGTGAGGTCCTTCGCTCCGCTCAGGATGACACGCTCGTGTATTACGGACTTATCCGAGCAAATCCGGCCGGTTTTCGCGGGTACGCTTGAGCGCCTGTTCTTTCCGCCACTTTGCGATCTCGGCGTGATTTCCGGAAAGCAAAACTTGCGGAACCTTCCAGCCGCGAAATTCTGCCGGGCGCGTGTACTGCGGAGCTTCCAGTAATCCGTGGTTGAAACTGTCGTCGACCGCAGATTGTTCATGACCCAGCGCACCAGGCAATAAACGCACGATTGCATCGACAAGGACGACCGCTGCAATTGCTCCGTTTGTGAGCACGTAGTCGCCGATCGAAATTTCCAGGTCCACCAGATGTTCGATCACCCGGTGATCGACTCCTTCGTAATGGCCGCAAATGACGATGAGATGTGGTTCTTGCGATAGCTGTCTCGCCGTTTGTTGAGCAAATCGATGTCCGGCGGGAGACATCAGCACCACTTTGGACTCTTGATTTCGCAGACCTTCAACGGCCGCAAAAATCGGCTCCGGTTTCATCACCATTCCCTGGCCACCGCCGAACGGTGCATCGTCCACGATGTGATGTTTGTCCGTGGTCCAGTCCCGCAGGTTATGGATCTGAAGATCGACAATTCCATTTTCCTGAGCGCGTTTCATGATGCTTTCGCCAAGAGGGGCGCGACAGATGTCGGGAAACAATGTCAGGATGTCGATCTTCATGACGGGAAAACGTCGAACGCCCAACGTCCAACGTTGCAACGCGTTTTCGGGCAGCGCCATTCGCGTCGAAACGGACGCCTACAAATTATTCCACAATCTCGAGGATCGCCCGTTGGCCATGGCGCGCGGCAGAACTGCCGAGCAATGCGCGAATAGCGTGAATGGTCTGGCCAGCGCGGCCAATAACCCGGCCAACGTCTCCTCGTCGAAGTTGCAGCTTAAAGACCGTGGTTCTGCCGCTTGGAATTTCTGTAAGAACCATGTCGTCAGGAAATTCAATCAGTTGGCGGATGACAAACTCGAGGAACTCTCTCATGCGATGCAAAGATTAACCACGAATCCGCCTTCGCACAATACTACGGCGCGACAGGTGAAGTCGAATTTTCTTCCTCAATGTAGCGTCCGCTGTCCCCAGCGGATGATATGGCAGACCGGTGCGCTGAGGACGGCCCACTCTACAGCGCAGGCAAATTAGCTCGCTAACTCGACGTTTCAGCTGGAGGCGCCGGAGGTGATGACGGTTCCTGGACCGATTGCTGCTCTTCTTGCTCTGCTCTGGCTGCCGGTTCCGCGGTCGCTGTTGCTTTCTTATTCTTCTTGATCAAGCTGCGCACAGTATCAGATGGCTGCGCGCCTTTGCTGATCCAGTATTCGACTCGATCAATGTTCAGCTTGCTGTTGTGACCGGGTTTCTTTGGGTCGTACGCGCCGATGATCTCGATAAATTTCCCGTCGCGCGGACTGCGCCTGTCGGCCACTACGACTTTGTAGTAGGGGCGATTCTTCGCTCCTTCTCTGCGTAATCTAATTGAAACTGCCATGTTAAGTTCTCATTCGCGCCAATTGCGCCATCATCTTTTTCATTTTACCTGCGCTTTTCATCATCTTCCGCATCTGATCAAAGCGTCGTAGCAAATCGTTGACCTCCGTGACAGTACAGCCGCTGCCGCGCGCGATGCGCTGACGACGCCGCGCATTCAAAATGCCCGGGCGCGTCCGCTCTTCGTTCGTCATCGAAAGCACGATGGCTTCCGTGTGCTTAAGCTGCTTCTCATCAACTGAGAGGCCCTGCACATTACTCATACCGGGCAACATGCCAAGAATATTCTCCAGCGGCCCCATCCGCCGCATCATCTTGAACTGCGCCAGGAAATCATTGAAATCGAACGAAGCGGTGCGCAGTTTCCGCTCCAACCGGGCGGCTTCTTCTTCATCGACCGCTTCCGCCGCTTTTTCGACCAGGCTAACGACGTCACCCATGCCAAGAATTCGGCCTGCGAGTCGCTCCGGAACAAAGAATTCAAACTGATCAAGCTTTTCCCCGGTCCCCGCGAACTTGATTGGCTGCCGCGTCACTTCCCGCATAGACAATGCCGCGCCGCCTCGCGCGTCGCCGTCGAGCTTTGTCAAAATCATTCCTGTAATCGATAGAGCGTCGTCAAAACGGGATGCAACGCTGACCGCCTGTTGGCCGGTGGCGGCATCAACAACCAGCAACGTTTCCTGCGGGTTTAAGAATTCTTTCAACCTTTTCAGCTCCTGAATCAGCGCGTCGTCGATCTCCTGGCGACCCGCCGTATCGAAAATTTCCACAATTTGCGTACCCGCCGATCTCGCTCTGCTGGATGCGTCAGCAGCGGCGCGCTCCACATTCTTCTCGCCTGCACCAGGAGTGAATACATCGACGTCGATTTGTTTTCCCAGCGTTGCCAGTTGTTCGATCGCCGCGGGTCGTTGCAAATCGCAGGCGATTAAAACCGGCGTGCGACCGTGCTTTTTCAGAAGACGGGCCAGCTTGGCAGAGGAAGTTGTTTTGCCCGATCCGTTAAGGCCAACGATCAAAATACGACCAGAATCTCCCAGATTAACCGGTGCGGCATCGCCTCCAAGCAAGGTAGTTAATTCCTCGTGGAAAATTTTGACGATCTGCTGACCGGGCGTAATGCTACGAAGAACGGCTTCTCCAAGCGCTTTCTCTTTAACGCGCGCAATGAATCTCTTGGCGACTTGAAAATCGACATCGGCTTCTAGCAAAGCCAGGCGTACCTGGCGCAAAGCGGCGTCGATGTTCGATTCGCTGATCGTACCGTGCCCACGCAGCTCTTTGAAGACGTCCTGGAGTTTGTCAGAGAGTTGGGAAAACATGATGCCAAAAATTAGACGTTGCGACGCATGAACTCAGGGGTAGCGCACGCGCCTTTGTGCGGTGGTGAGCACGTGCTCGCGTTCTCGCGCGACTATTTCTTAGGCGTCGCTATCGGCGAGGTCGCCGCTCCCGCGGCACCTTCTTCAATTCCGAAAGTCCAATGAGTTTCGACCTTTTTCCCCTGAGATTTCGCGCTGATAATCACGCTGCACGATTTCTCGTGCAACTTCTGCGTCACCTGATATGAGACTGTGCCCGACTTCGGATCGTAGCTCGCAGGAACAACGCCGAGACCGCTCACGCGCATTTGCATACTGCCAGGCTCGATCTGACCAATAGCGCTGAGGTTGGCCTTGATTAGCGGCAGCGCGGTACGCACCGTTTCGCCGTCTGCCGGCTGCGTCGAGAGATCCTTCGCGCCAACTTCAGCCACCGCTGCAGCGCCACCAGTTGAGGTCCCGATCATTTTCACCGCATCTTCAAACACCTTCGGTTTGTTCGCCTCGATAGCATAACGACCGATTGAATCGAGCGGCGACGTAAACGTGATGGGCTGGCCGTAAACCGTAAACATCGCCTCGTAGCCGGACTTTCGGGCAATATCTTTAACGTGCTCGTTGTAATTCCCAAACGGCACCGCAAAGCAATTCACTTTGATGCCCAGACGCTGCTCGAGGAGTTGCTTGGAGCCCACTACTTCGTTTTGCATCCATTCCTCATACTGGGGGCCCGTCAATTTTGTCCGGGTCCTTTTTCCGCCGGGATTGGCTATCATTATGTTGTGGCCCTCACGCAAGTCCTGATGCGTCGCGGTATGCCCCTCAATGTCCACGCCATTGTCACGCATATCAGCAAGCTGTTCCCACGTGATCGCTTCCCCGCCGCCTAACGACCCACCGCGCACGCCTTCGGTGTAAATGAACATGGTAAACGGGTAGCCATATTTCTTCATGATCGGCCACGCGACTTCGTATTGGGATTTCCAGCCATCATCGAAGGAAACGACCGCGCATCGCGGCGGGATATTCTTTTCGCCTCGTTTCCAGGCGAGCAGATCCTGCATGGGAATCACGGTGATGCCGCGGTCCTTTAGTTCCTTCATCTGAGCTTCAAACGCGGCAGGCGTGATCTCGGTTCCGGGATAGCGGATCTTGTCCACCAAACGGTGATAACAAAAAATAATTACCTGAGCGGTTTGATCGACAACCGGCTTGGTAATCTTCGGAGACGCCGCTGCGACCGGGGTGGAAACGCCAGCGGGCGTTGGTGATGAAGCACTCGCCTGCTGCGAGCTTGGGGAGACACTTTCCTGCTTCTTGCACATCGAAAGGTTCAGCGCCAGAAACAAGGGGAGGATCGCAAATCGGATTATCATAAAAGAAGTAAACGCATTAAGCACGGTAGCACAAAACACAAGTGCTTTTTCCGGCTGCGGTCAATAGACAGCCTCTCAGCCAATTACGTTGTATTGTTTAAGCTTCGCGCGAAAAAATTTTTGGTAGAAGACGTATTTTTTGCTATTAGAACAGAATGCCGCGCCAGGTCACTCGTCTCGCTACAATCGCTTTTTTCGCTTCGTTAGCTGCTTGCAGTACCGTCACGACTACCGGGGTCAAAAACACAGGTAAAACGTTCAATACCGTGGTAGTGGACGCGGGACATGGCGGTAAAGATAGCGGCGCATATCGCCGCTACGGTCCGCCTGAGAAGATGATTGCCCTCGATGTCGCCCAGCGCCTGAACCGAAAGCTCCGCGAATCTCAGTTGAAAACCGTGATGACCCGTAACTCGGATGTCTTTATCGAATTGAACGATCGTGTGGCTATCGAGAATGCGCAGAAAAATGCAATTTTTGTCAGCATTCACTTCAACGATTCGCGCAAGCGCCGGATTCGCGGATTCGAAACGTACTATCATTCGGGCCCCTCATTCGATCTGGCGAGCCAGATCCAGTCAAAATTGATGACCATCCCGAATTCCGCAAATGGAGGCGTGCACACGGCAAATTTTCGTGTGCTGCGCCTGGCAAGCTGTCCCGCGGTGCTGGTGGAATGCGGATACTTGAGCAATCGCTCAGAGGGCAACAAGACGCGTGATTCGGAATATCGCGAACTACTCGCTGACCGAATAGCGGAAGCGATCGTGGAGCAACGCTTCGGCTCCGGTGTTTACCGTGCGTCAGCGCAGGTGGCGCAATCGCAGTCACAGCCAGAATCTCCCAGCGGGGGCACGGGCCCCGCGCCGTCCACTGGACATCGCTAGAATTCCTTTCCGCGTTCTTCGCGCCCGATTGCTGCGAGTAACATCAACACCAAAAAGATTACCAGCGTAAAAAGCGCGAGCGCCTTTGCATAATCCGGATGGCCGCTTGCGTCACGGAAATGGTCGGCCAACCGGGCTTCAACAACAGCGGTGTTGGCGGCGAATAAGTTTCCAAGTTGATACGCGACCCCGGGAAAGGTCCCGCGCACTGCGCCGGGCGAAAGTTCATTCAAATGTACAGGGACGATTCCCCAGGCGCCCTGCACCATGAATTGCATGGCAAATCCGCCGATGACCAGAAGCGCGAAGCCCGGTGGAAAAACCCAGAGAGGAATAAGGATTATACCGAATATCGCAGTCAAAATAATCGAGCGACGGCGTCCCCATTTTTGCGACAGATGGCCAACCACTGTGCCGCCGCAGATTGCACCAACAGCGTAAATGATCCCGGTCGCGGCCTTCTGCGTCACGCCATAATGGCGTTGTTCACCGAGAAAAGTTTGGTACATGTCCTGGGTCCCATGAGACATGGCGTTGAACGCGGTCATCAATAAAATCACGTAAACAAAGAGAACCCAGTGGCGCTTTAGTACAACCAGCAGATCGGTCCAAAAATCAGTCGTCTCGCGCTGCCGCTGCACCCAAACTGGCGATTCGGGCACCCGCGCACGGATGTACAGCACAAGAAACGCAGGCAGCGCTCCTGCTACAAACAGGCCGCGCCATCCGAAGACGGGAAACACGATCCAATACACAACGGCCGCAAGCAGATAACCAAACGCATAACCTTGTTGTAAAATTCCCGAGAACAATCCGCGCGCTGCAGTCGGCAACGTCTCCATTGCCAGCGACGCGCCCAGTCCCCATTCTCCGCCCATGCCGATTCCGTAAAGCGCCCGGAAAATCAGCAGCCAGGTGTAGTTCGGAGAAAACGCGGTGAGCAATTCCATGACAGAATAGAAAATGATGTCGATCATCAGGGGGATGCGCCGTCCGAACCGGTCGCCAAGCAATCCGAAGATGAACGCACCCAACGGGCGCATCGCCAGTGTAAGCGTGATCGCGTAAGTCAGCTCGGCGATGCTCGTCCCAAAGTCGCCTGCCATCGGCGCGATCACGAACGTGAGCAGGAAAAAATCGAACGCATCGAGTGCCCATCCCAGGAAGCAGGCCAGGAATGTGTTCCGTTGATTGCGATCGAGCGACCTGAAGAGCTGCACCGCCTCCATGGCGCACTGAGCTAATCGTCACACGCAGGGAAGTCGAGAGAATTGCTGGACCCGACAGCAAAGCCGTAATCGCAACAAACTCGACAGGTGCCGGATCCCGATAAGCGTTGACATCCCAAGGCGCGGCCGTATAGCGTCGGGAGGTTACAGCCGCAACGAAACTCTCTCTTCGATTCCGTCCGGGATCCTGCGCTGCATCTAAGATTAGCGTTCAACATAAAATCAGAGAGAAAAAAATTCATGAAATCAATCGTCAGTATTATTGTCATTACATTATTGAGCCTGTTGCCTGTGACATTTGTTCGGGCGCAAGACACTCCAAAGGCTGCAAGCGAAAAGCGTTCCACAATCGCCGGGGTCGGTAAACGAACCGATGTTTATCACGTCCATTTCACCAAGGCTGCACTTGGCAAAGCCGTCCAGTTAGGCGATTGGCTCAAGACGCCTAATCCCAAGGACCCGATGCCAGGACATTTCATTGTCCTCCGTCACCAGGATGGCGACGCTTGGGATTACGTGGTCATTACCCACCTCGGTACCAAAGCGACCGTAGATGCTGCAGGCACGGCCGTGCCTGCGGACAAGCGTGACTTGAGCGAGTGGCACACCGATACCTTTGTCAGTGGTCCTTCATGGGAAGAATTCAGCCGCGCCATGGGTATTGGCGGCGACTCACCATCCAAAACTGCGGGCTCGGTTTACTCCGTGTCATATTATCGCCCGGCTCCTGGTCACCGCGAGGAGTTGGAAAAGATGTTGAGCGAAGCACCGAGCGGGACAGGCGACACGACTGCCGGCAATGTTTTGATGCAGCACTTGGAAGGCGCAGACTGGACCTTCCTAAGCATCGCTCGCTACAATTCATGGGACGACTTTGCCACCGGGGAAAAAAACGCTGTGGCCCAGACTACGAAGAAGGATAGTCCCTGGTTCCGTTTGCGCGACCATACCGCATTTCATACGGACACTCTCACCGATCGTATTGCTCCGTAAGCTAACGCGATGTTTCATTTGATGCGCGACTAAGGGCGATTAGGCCTCGATCGCGCAACGACAGCTCGCCTCTGAATCTTGCCGGGCGCGAATGCTGTATTCACTTTAGGCATTCGCACTCTTTTGACATTCGGTTCTTGCCATTCACTCTCAAGAAGCCGACCAACTTTCCCATGGTTGGGCTCGATTACCGCCAGGAGCAAGAGCATACGTAGGACCATAGCAACACATCTACGCATCATGATGCGTCAATTTGTTACTTGATTCCCGAGGGAAACGCTCTTTAGTTCCCGGACAATCATGGCTACAAACGATCTTCATCCTCTGGAAGCGCTCCTGAGTGAACGCATCGTCTTACTCGATGGCGCAATGGGCACAATGATCCAGCACTACAAGCTGTCCGAGGCGGAATATCGAGGAGAACGGTTCGACGATTGGAAAGGCAAAGACCTCAAGGGCAGCCTGGAACTGCTCAATCTAACCCGGCCGCAAGTCGTAGAGGAAATTCACACCGCTTATCTCAATGCCGGCGCTGACGTTGTCGAGACGAACACGTTCAGCGGAACAACCATAGGCCTGAACGATTTCCTGTTTCAGGCCGAGCCGACGCGTGGTCGCAAAGATCAGGAATTCTTTCAGCGCGTGGTGGACAATGCCGATTTTCGCGAGCTCGTTCACGAAATTAATTTTAAAGCCGCTCAGATCGCGCGTCGCGCCGCGGATCGCGTCGCGAATGAAACCGGACAGCAACGATTTGTCGGCGGATCAATGGGACCGCTTCCTGTGGCAGGTTCGATTTCACCTGACGTAAATGATCCGGCATTTCGCGCGGTCTCATTCGATCAACTTCGGCAAACTTACTTCGACGAAGCCAAAGCCCTGCTCGAAGGCGGTGTCGATCTATTCATTGTCGAAACGATTTTCGACACACTCAACGGAAAAGCAGCACTGTTCGCCATCGCGGATGCTCTGGAAAAAATCGGACGCAACGTGCCGTTGATGATCTCGGGCACTGTGATTGACAAATCCGGCCGAAACTTGAGCGGGCAAACCGTCGAAGCATCGCTCATATCGATCGCGCACGCGGAGCCGCTCATCGTCGGTTTGAATTGTTCACTCGGTCCGGATGAAATGGAACCGTTCGTGGAAGAGCTGGCGCGCGTTTCGCCATACTACATGAGCGCATATCCAAACGCGGGTCTGCCGGATCCCCTCTCGCCGACCGGTTTTCCAGAAACAGCAGAAACTTTCGCCCCCAAAGTCGCGAAGTGGGCAGAGAACGGCTGGCTCAACATGGTGGGTGGTTGCTGTGGCACAACGCCGGATCACATTCGAGCGCTGGCAAAACTAACGCAGAAATTCTCACCGCGCGCTGTGGAAAGAACAATCAGCTACACATGATTCTGCGACTTTCCGGGCTCGAACCGTTAAACATTACGCCGGAGTTCGGCTTCGTTGTAATCGGCGAGCGTACCAATATCACGGGATCGCCGAAGTTTTCGAAGCTGATTCTCGCGGGCGATTTCGACGGCGCGCTCGCTGTAGCGCGCCAGCAGGTGCAGGGCGGCGCGAACCTTCTCGACGTGAACATGGACGAAGGGATGATCGACTCGGAGGCGGCCATGGTCCGCTTCCTGAATCTGATCGGCAGTGAACCGGAAATAACGCGGATCCCAATTGTGATCGACAGCTCGAAGTGGAGTGTCATCGAGGCAGGGCTCAAATGCTTACAGGGAAAAGCGGTGGTGAATTCCATCAGCCTGAAAAACGGCGAAGAAGACTTTCTCCGGCAAGCCCGGTTAATCAGGCGATATGGCGCTGCCGCCATCGTGATGGCGTTCGATGAGCAAGGCCAGGCCGACAATTTTCAGCGAAAAATCGAGATATGCGCGCGCGCCTACGAGCTCTTGACCAAACAGGCAGGTTTGCCTGCAAGTGACATTATCTTCGATCCAAACATTTTGACGGTCGCTACGGGGCTCGATGAACATCGGAACTACGCGGTCGATTTCATCAAAGCGACGCAATGGATCAAAAAGAATCTTCCTGGTGCGCGCGTCAGCGGCGGCGTGAGCAACATTTCATTTTCGTTTCGCGGGAACAACACAGTGCGCGAAGCAATGCATGCCGCGTTTCTTTTCCACGCCATTCGCGCAGGTCTCGACATGGGAATTGTCAATGCCGGACAACTGGCGGTGTACGAGGAAATCGAGCCCGAACTACGAGAGCGCGTCGAAGACGTGCTGTTGAACCGGCGGGACGATGCGACCGAACGGTTGGTCGATTTTGCAGAAAACGTCAAAGCGAAAGATAAAACTCCAGTTGCCGACAAAGCTTGGCGAAAAGAACCTGTCGAAGAGCGTCTGAAACATGCGTTGGTTAAAGGCATCGTCGACTACATCGACACCGATACGGAGGAAGCGCGTCAAAAATGCAAACGACCCCTCGATGTGATTGAGGGGCCGCTCATGTCCGGGATGAGCGTGGTTGGCGACTTGTTCGGCTCCGGCAAGATGTTCCTGCCGCAGGTTGTGAAGAGCGCGCGGGTAATGAAGAAAGCTGTCGCTTATTTGTTGCCGTTCATGGAAGCGGAAAAATCCGCGGGCGCGAAACCGCAGGGACGCATCGTGATGGCAACGGTGAAGGGCGACGTGCACGATATCGGCAAAAACATAGTCGGGGTAGTGCTGCAATGTAACAACTACGACGTTGTCGATCTTGGGGTAATGGTGCCGGCCGCAAAAATTCTGGAAACAGCGCGAGAAAAACAAGCGGACGTAATCGGCCTGAGCGGCCTGATTACGCCGTCGCTGGACGAGATGGTGCATGTCGCGCAGGAGATGGAGCGCGAAGGATTTCGTTTGCCGCTGTTGATCGGCGGGGCGACCACGAGCCGGGCGCACACCGCGGTGAAGATCGCGCCGCATTACCAGGCAAGTACTGTGCACGTTCTGGACGCCTCGCGCGCGGTTGGTGTTGTCAATTCGCTCCTGAACGAAGAACTCAAGTCCGCCTTCGATAAGAAAACGCGCGAAGACTACGAACGCTTGCGCCGGGAGCATTCGGCAAGAACACAGCGAAAGAATTTGCTGACGCTCGAAGAAGCACGCGCAAACCGGACGCCGATTGGTTGGAGCGACTATGTTCCAACTAAACCGGAATTTTTGGGCGTCCGCGTTTACCAAACTGCGGGATCCGCTCAGGACGACACCGTACGCTCCTTTTCACTGCGGACGCTGGCCGAGTACATCGATTGGTCGCCGTTTTTTCACGCCTGGGAATTGCGCGGGCGTTATCCCGCGATTTTTGAAGACCCCAAGATTGGCAAACAAGCACGCGAACTTTTCGATGATGCGCAGAGCCTTCTTGATCGGATCGTCGCAAAAAATCTGCTCGTCGCGCGCGGTGTTCATGCTCTTTGGCGAGCAAACTCAGTCGGCGATGACGTGGATCTTTATGCTGATGACGATCGCACGAAGAAGCTGGCCACGTTTTACTTCCTCCGCCAGCAAATACAAAAGCCGGCCGATCAATTCAACCACTGCCTAGCCGATTACATTGCGCCAGTTTCAGATCCGCAATCCGCAATCCCCAATCCCCAATTGGCCGATTATCTTGGCGGTTTTGCGGTTTCCGTTCACGGTGCAGACGAAGTCGCGGAGGAATTCAAACAGCAGCATGATGATTACAGCGCCATCATGACCAAAGCGCTGGCAGATCGATTAGCTGAAGCGTTTGCCGAGTATCTGCACCAACAAACACGGATTGCATGGGGATTCGGGCGCGACGAACAGCTGTCTCATGCCGATCTAATTCGCGAAAAATATCGCGGTATCCGGCCGGCTGCCGGGTACCCCGCGTGTCCCGATCACGCGGAGAAGCGAACATTGTTCGATTTGCTGGATGCTGAGCACAACGCTGCCGTTAGGCTGACCGAATCGTTTGCAATGCATCCTGGTGCGAGCGTGAGCGGACTTTATTTTTCGCATCCCGAGGCGAAATATTTTGGGGTCGGACAGATTGGGCATGATCAAGTCGTGGATTATGCGACGCGGCGCGGCGAATCGGTGCCCGCAGTGGAAAAGCGATTAGCGCCTAATTTGGATTACAACGTCTGATGCGATCAAACGTCGGGGCGAGAGGATTTGAACCTCCGACCTCGTGGTCCCAAACCACGCGCTCTACCAAGCTAAGCTACGCCCCGTGCTCCGGCCTGGTTCTTTATCATGGATAGCGCCTTCCCGCATCCCGAAATTCAGTTACATTGCGGACGAAACTGGGAATGAAAACATACGGC